>Ga0209156_10001564_pt1 | contig 18570 bp, 16 predicted proteins | sample GraSoiAngelo_124_FD_185881 | JGI IMG/M metagenome (GOLD analysis project Ga0209156, IMG submission 185881) | Grasslands soil microbial communities from the Angelo Coastal Reserve, California, USA - 14_0927_05_20cm (SPAdes) (version 2) | ecosystem: Environmental > Terrestrial > Soil > Grasslands...
CCTGGCGAAGGCGGGCCACGAGGTCACCGTCGTCGAGGAGAAGGATGCGCTCGGGCTCGAGGCCACCGCCTCCAACGCCGGGATCATCGCCCCCGGCCACTCGTTCGCGTGGGCCTCGCCGCGGGCCCCGCGCATGCTGCTGCAGTCGCTGCGCGGCGAGGAGACGGCCATCCGCGTGAGGCTCGGCTCGGATCTCCGGCTCTACACGTGGGGGCTGCGCTTTCTCCGCGAGTGCACGGCCGAGCGCGCCCGGCGCAACACGCTCGTCAAGCTCCGCCTCTGCCAGTACAGCCAGTCGGTGATGAACGAGCTGGTCGCCGCCGAGCGGCTCCAGTACGACGCCATCACCAAGGGCGCGCTCTACCTCTATCGCGACGCGGCCGAGCTCGAGGCGGGGGTGAAGAAGATGGCGCTGCTCGCCGAGCACGGGCAGAAGCAGGAGATCCTCGGCGCGGCCGAGGTGGCCAGGCTCGACCCTGTCTTCGAGCCGGTCCAGGGCAAGATCGCCGGCGCGATCCGGGATGTCGGCGACTCGAGCGGCGACGGGCGCCTTTTCGTGGAGAGCCTCGCGCGCGTCTGCCGTGAGGCGCTCGGGGTCACGGTGCGCCTCGGCGCGCGTGTCACGGCGCTTCGGGGGGAGGACGACCGGATCGAGTCGGTCCTGACGAGCCAGGGGCCGCTGACCGCGGATCTACCCCGCGAAGGGGTACTCCTCGACCTTTCCGCTGAAGCCGCGCGGGCTCGCGCCGACCGTCCCCGGCGTCGACGAGCGCTGGCTCGTCGGCTGGTCGCGGCTCGGCGACCGGCTCCGCCTGACGTCCACCGCCGAGTTCGCCGGGTACGACTGGGGCTGGACGCCGCGCGACTTCAACAACATCCTGCGCCTCGCCCGCGACCTGTTCCCCGACGCCGCCGACTACGACCAGGGCCAGTACCGCGCGTGTCTCAGGCCCATGACGCCCGACGGGCCGCCCATCCTCGGGCTCGGCCGCCATCGCAACCTCTTCTTGAACTGCGGCCACGGCCACATGGGCTGGACGATGGCGTGCGGCACCGCCCGGATCGTCGCCGACCTCATGACCTCCCGCATGCCCGAGCTCGACCTCGCGGGCCTGACGCTCCGGCGCTGACCGCCTACTTCTCGCCGAGGTAGCTCCGGCGCACGACGTCGGAGCGCAGCAGCTCGGCGGCGGCGTCCTGCAGCACGATGCGCCCGGTCTGGATGACGTAGCCCCGGTGCGCCACGCGGAGCGCCATCCGCGCGTTCTGCTCCACCAACAGGATCGTCGTCCCCTGGCGGTTGATGTCCCGGATGATCTGGAAGATCGTGTCGACGAGGATGGGCGACAGGCCCATCGACGGCTCGTCGAGCAGGAGCAGCGTCGGGCGCGCCATGAGCGCGCGCCCGATCGCCAGCATCTGCTGCTCGCCGCCGGACAGGGTTCCGCCCTTCTGCGCCGTGCGCTCGCGCAGGCGGGGAAAGAGGGTCAGCACACGCTCGAGGTCGGGCGCGATCGCCGCGCGGTCGGCCCGCGCGAAGGCGCCGAGCTCGAGGTTCTCGAGCACCGTCATTCGCGGGAAGATGCGGCGGCCTTCCGGCGACTGGGCGATGCCCAGGCGCACGATGCGATCGGTCGCGAGCGTGTCGAGGCGATGACCGTCGAAGCTCACGGTGCCCCGGCGGGGTCGCACGGTGCCGAGGATCGTCCGGAGCGTCGTGGTCTTCCCGGCGCCGTTGGCCCCGATGAGCGTGACGATCTCGCTGGTCGAGACGCCGAGCGAGACGCCGCGGAGCGCCCGGATGTTGCCGTAGTACGTGTGGACGTCGGCGAGCTCCAGCACGCCGGCTACCGTGAGCGGTCGCGGGCCGCGAGGTCCTGCTCCCCGCCGGTGCCCAGGTAGGCTTCGATCACCTTGGGGTGACGCTGGATCTCCGCGGGCGTGCCCTCGGCGATGCGCGTGCCGTAATCGAGCACGGTGATCCGGTCGGAGATCCTCATGACCACCTCCATGTCGTGCTCGATCAGCAGCACCGACAGCGAGAGCTCCCGACGCAAGAGCCCGATCAGCTCGGTGAGCGCCTCGGTCTCGCGCGGGTTCATGCCCGCCGTGGGCTCGTCGAGCAGGAGGAGCCGCGGCTCGGTCGCGAGCGCGCGCGCGATCTCGAGCCGGCGCTGGTCGCCGTACGGCAGGTTCCGCGCGAGCTCGTCGGCCTTGTCGCCGAGGCCGGTGAAGGCCAGGAGCTCGTGCGCCCGCGCGCGCGCCCGGCTCTCTTCCGCGCGCACCGCCGGCGGCCGGAGCACGGCGCCGGCGACGGTGGCAGCGAGCCGGCAATGCCCGCCCACGAGCACGTTCTCGAGCACGGTCATTTGAGGGAAGAGGCGGATCGACTGGAAGGTGCGGGCGACGCCGAGCGCGACGATGGCGTTCGGGCGCAGCCCGGCCAGGCTCGCGCCGACGAGCGCGATGCGGCCGCCGTCGGGCCGGATCAGCCCGGTGACCACGTTGAAGAACGTGGTCTTGCCCGCTCCGTTGGGGCCGATCAGTCCGATGATCGCGCCGTGCGGGACGAGCAGGTCGACCTCGTTCAGGGCGACCACGCCGCCGAACTGCTTGACCACGCCCCGTACCTCGAGGATGGGAACCCGCGGGTCCGCCGCCGCGCCACGCGGCGCGCGGTCACGCAGCCAGCGGGGGATGGCCTCGGCGCGGGGTGGAGGTGGTGGCTCGAGGACCATCGGGTCCTCGGCATCGTCCACGCCGACGGCGACCGGGCGCAGCCGGCGCCCGGCGAGGCCCTCGGGCCGCAGGAGCATCACGAGGACGAGGCCGAGGCCGAAGAAGAACCACCGCCAGAGCGTGAGGTCGGCCGTCGTGAGCGCCGCGACGCCGGCCGCCCGTCCGGCCGCCCGCACCATGAACGTGGTCTGCGTGAGCACGACCCGGTCGAAGACGGTGATGAGCATCCCGCCCAATATCACGCCCTTGAGACTGCCCGCGCCACCGAGGACGACCATGCAGAGGAGCATGATCGACACCTGGAACTCGAACGCGCCCGGCGTGATGGCCTGGAGCTTGGCGGCGTACACGGAGCCTGCGAAGCCCGAGAACGAGGCGCCGAGCGCGAAGGCCAGGAGCTTGGTCGAGATCGGGTTGACCCCGGTGCAGTCGGCGGCCGTCTCGTCCTCGCGGATGGCCATCCAGGCGCGGCCCAGGCGCGAGTCGCGGAGCCGGTTCATCGACCACAGCGACGCGGCGCCGATGATCAGGATCAGGAAATACCAGGGGACGGGATCCGTCTCGAAGGGGACACCCGGCAGGTACGGACGGCCGATCGGGTTCACGCCGTTCTCGCCGCCGGTGAGGTTCAGCCGCTCGATCGGTCGCCACCCGCCGATGTCCACCGTGATGTCGCCGAGGTTGCGGATCGCCACCGGGATGATCTCGCCGAACCCGAGCGTGATGATCGCGAGGTAGTCGCCGCGCACACGCAGGGTCGGCGCGCCGATCACCACGCCGAGGAGCGCCGACATGGCCGCCGCCAGCCAGATGCACAGCCAGAAGCTCCAGGCGTGCCCGTAGAGCGGCGAGCCGAGGACCGGGGAGTTCAGGAGCCCCATGGCATAGGCGCCGATGGCGAAGAACGCCGCGTAGCCGAGGTCGAGGAGGCCAGCGTAGCCGACGACGATGTTGAGCCCCAGCGCGAGGAGCACGTAGATCATCCCGTCGGAGACCGCGTGCACCGTCTGAAACCCGAGCGCCTTGTCGACGAAGGGGTAGGCGAGCAGCGCGGCGACGAGGGCGGCCGCGCGCACGCCCGGGCCCGTCATATCTTCTCGGCGGACCGCTCGCCCATGAGGCCTTGGGGCCGGAAGACGAGGACGAGGATCAGGATCGCGAAGACGAGCGCGTTGGTCCAGCGGGCGGAGATGTACTGATCGCTCCACGCCGACAGAAAGCCGATGAAGAGACCGCCGAGCGCGGCGCCCGGCATGCTGCCGATGCCACCGAGCACGGCGGCGGTGAAGGCGCGCAGGCCCGCCTGGTAGCCCATCCACCACATGCCGATGTTGTAGTACATGCCCTGGATCAGCCCGGCCGCGCCCGCCAGCGCGCCCCCGACGAAGAACGTCATCAAGATGGTCCGCTCGACGTCGATGCCCATCGCCTGGGCGGTCTCGCGGTCCTGCGCCGTCGCCCGCATCGCCTTGCCCCACCGCGTCCGGCTCACGAAGTAGTGGAGGGCGACCATGAGCGGGATCGTCGCGCCCACGACGAGCATGTCCTTGGTGGTGACGAAGATGGCCGAGTCCACGCCGAACCACTCGCGCAGGATGTCCACGGACGGGAACACGTCGGGGTAGGCGATCGGCGCCGGCCCCTTCCAGAGGAGGGCCACGTTCTCCAGCATGAACGACACGCCGATGGCGGTGATGAGCGGGGCGAGCCGCGTCGATCGCCGGAGCGGCCGGTAGGCCACGCGATCGATGGCGACGTTGAGGGCCGCGGTCGTAAGCATCGTGAGCACGAACACGAGCGGCAGCAGCGTGAGGAGCTGCCAGCCGGTCAGCGTGGTCGTCACGCCGAGCAGCGCGAACCACGCGAGCGAGATGAAGAGCCCCAGCATGAAGACGTCGCCGTGGGCGAAGTTGATGAGCTCGATGATGCCGTACACCATGGTGTAGCCTAGGGCGATCAACGCAAAGACGGCCCCGCGGGTGAGGCCGTTGATCGTTTGCTGGACGAGCACTTCCCACCACGACATTTAGATGGGGGGCCCCGACATGGCCCCCCATACCCCCCGGCCTGCGTCTCGATCGAGCTGGGGGCTCGATCGCGTCAGCGGCGCTGCCACGCCTACTCGAGGATGGTCTCGAACTGGAACTTGCAGCCGATCGGTCCGTCCGCCTTCACCACCTTGAAGCCGGACATGGTGTCGTAGTCGACGTCGCCGTTCTCGTCGAAGCTCCACTTGCCGTTGATGCCCTCGAAGTTCTTCGTGGCCGCGATGGCCTTCCGCACGGCCTCGCGCTTCTCGGTCGCGTCCTTGGCCTGCTCGATCGCCGGCGCCGCCCGCTTGATCGCGTCGATGATGACCCGGCCACCCTCGGCGGCGTAGAGCGCGTACGAGGTGGGCTCCTTCCCGAACTTCGCCTTGTAGGTCTCGTAGGTCTTGGCCCCGACGCCCCGCATCTTCTCGAAGGGGAGACCCGCGAATGTGATCCGCATCTCCGTCCCGAGGGCCGCGTCGCACGTCGCCCCTTTCAGCAGCTCCTCCTCGAGGAGGCCGTCCGGCCCCATGAAGCGGGTCCGCGGCGCCACGAGGCCCACTTCTTTCATCTGTCTGATGATGACCTGGGCGCCCGTCTCGATGACGCCGCCCAGGTAGATGAGGTCAGCCCCGGAGGCCCGGATCTTCGTCAGCACCGGCTTCTGGTCGGGCTGCTTCCAGTCGATGCCTTCGTTGGCGACGACGGGCAACCCGATCTTCTTGGCGGTGGCCTCGAAGACGTCCGCGATGCCCTTGCCGTACAGCTCCTGGTCGTTGAGGATGTAGACCTTCTTGACGCCCAAGTGCTTCGCCCACTTCGCGCCGACCGCACCCTGGATGTCGTCGGCCGGGATCGGCCGGAAGTAGTTGACGAACCCGCCCGGACGGTAGATATCCGGCTCCCCGGGGGCCGCGCCGCGCTTCTTCGTGAGTCCAGGATAGGTGTTGGCCGGCGTGACCTGCGCCATGTGGGCGCGGTTGGTGATGGGGATCGAGACCTTGGCGGCGCCCGAGTTGTAGGTGCCGATGTACACGATCGCCAACGGGTCGCCGATGGCCTTGTTCGCGTTCTCGGCCTCGACCGCGCCGTCCCACTTGCCGGTCTGCGGTGAGGCGTCGTCCAGGCCGACGACCTCGAGGCAATAACCTGCCACGACGCCGCCGACCTCGGACACGGCGAGGTCGACGCCGTTCTTCATGCCGGTGCCTTCTGGAAGCATCGCGCCCTGCATGGGCCACGACGTGTAGAGACGGAGCTTGCCCTTCGGGCACTGCTGGGCGTCGGCGCTGCCGCCGAGGACGACGACGGCGAGAAACGCTACCGCGACGGCCGTGATCCGCGACACTCTCATGGCTTGCCCCCCGTGATCGGAGCTATGATGCTGCCCCTGATCTGATGGCGGGTATGAGACTATGCCCGCCCCCCAGATGTCAACGTTTCCGAGGCGAGGGTGAAAGCATGGCACGACCACGCGTGATCTACGAGGCGAAGCCGGGCTCGCCCCTGGACGTCGACCGCGATCTCTACGGGCGCCTGGCGCGGGAGACCGCTCGGCGCACCCTCGTCGAGCGGTTCGTCGTCCCGAAGCGGAGCGGTCGGGCCTGGCCGGTGCGGGCGGGCCAGCTCTTCCGCATCGTGGCCGTCGAGGGGCCGCAGGTGGCGGACCTCAACGTCTGGAGCCTCGCCAACCCGAGAGAGCGCTTCTGGGCCTCGCGCACGCGCCAGCTGCACCGGGCGCATCTCACGACGTTCGACCGGCTCTGGTCGTGCTTGCCGTACCTCCGGCCGATGCTGACGATCACGGCCGACGCCATCCAGTACGGCCTCGACGAGGACGGCGCCGGCTGTCACGATCTGCTCGGCACGCGCTGCGACCCGTACGTGCACAAGCTGCTCAACGGGGAGGAGTTCGACCTCTGCTGCCACAGTAACCTCGTGCGCGCGGTCGCCCCCTACCATCTCGCCGAGCTCGACGTGCACGACGTGCTGAACGTCTTCCAGGTCACCGGCCTCACCGCCGATGGTCGCTACTTCGTGAAGCCGAGCCCGGCGCGCCGGGGCGACTTCATCGAGTTCTTCGCCGAGATCGACGTGCTCTGCGCAATCTCCGTGTGTCCGCACGGCGACCTCTCGGTGCAGATGTGGGGGCCCGAGGGCGGCGATCCCCTCGCCACGTGTCGCCCCCTCGGCGTCGAGATCTGGGAGCCCGCCCCGGAGCTGCTCACCGGCTGGGCATCGCCGCGGTCGTCGGACTACCGCGGCCTCCACGGGTTGTTGTCCGAGGGCGCGCCGGAGGGAGGCCGGTGAGCGCTGGGCTCACGACGATCCCGGCGCGTCGGGGCATGGCGGCCCGCGTCCCCGCCGGCCAGCGCATCAGGGTCGTCAACACCCACGGCACGCAGGTCGTCGACGCCTGGGCGTTCAGCGCGGGCGATGCGACGGAGTGGATGGCGATGGAGGCCAGTCGCGCGTGGTTCATGAAGCTGGCGGCGGCGGTCGGGGACACGTTCGTCACCAACCGGCGGCGCCCCATCCTGACCTTGGTCGAGGACACCTCCGGATGCGCTCACGACACGCTCATGGCTCCCTGCGACCCGCACCGCTATGGCCTGCTCGGGGTCGAGGGCTATCACGACAACTGCCGGGACAACCTGCACGCCGCCCTGGCCGCGCTCGGCGTCACGATCCCGGCGACGCCGCCGTCGCTGAACCTGTTCATGAATATCCCGTGGACCGCCGACGGGCGGCTCGCGTGGGGCGAGCCTCTGTCAACGCCCGGGAGCTACGTGGTGTTTCGCGCCGAGATGGACCTCGTGATCGCGTTCTCCGCCTGCCCCCAGGACATCCTGCCGATCAACGGCCGCACCGGCCGGACGACGGAGGCGGCCTTTAGGATTGAGCAGGCCTAGCGCCCGACCGGGCGCGGGATGTTCGTGTAGACGATGGTGCCGTTGCGCTCGATGATCTGATAGACGCCGTCCACCTGCGGCTGATTCCACGCGATCGGCGTGCCGTAGAAGCGCATGACCCTCGTCACGTACTCGCGGGTCTCCGGATACGGCGGGACGCCGCCGTAGGCCACCACCGCCCGCTCGCCCGCGTTGTAGGCCGCGACGGCGAGGCGCACGTTGTATTCGAACCGCATCAGGAGGGCGCGCAGATGGCGGACGCCCGCGTCGATGTTCTCGCGCGGATTGAACGAGTCCCGGACGCCGAGAATCGAGGCGGTCTGCGGCATCAGCTGCATGAGCCCCTGGGCGCCCTTGTCGGACTGAGCGCGGGGGTCGAATCCCGATTCCGCCCGGATGACCGCCCAGATGAGGCGCTCCGGGACCGCGTATCGGCCCGACGCGTCAGCAATCTCCCGGGCGTAGGTCCGACGATCGTCCCGCGGTAGCGGGAGCGCCACAGGCACGCTGACGGGGCTCAGGCTCGCCCGCCCGTAGGCCGGGTTGGCCGGAAGGTTCGTGAAGTAGGTGGTCCCGTCTCTGGTCGTCCGCCTGTACGATTCTGCGCTGGCGGGGACGGCCGTCGCGATCGCGGTCGTGACCGCCAGAAGGATCAGGGCGCGACCTGGAGCCCAGCTCCTACTCTCCATGGGAAGACTTCATCGCAAGTCTGATACCGGGTCTAAATTTCCAGAAATATCAACCACTTTAGCGGCACTGGCCAGGAACGAGTCTGGTAAGTCTGTGACCAGACAGATCCATCTCCAGCCAGAGGTCGACGCTCAGGACTTCTCGGGCGGTCAGCGTGAGCCGGCGGCGCGGATGGCGCCCGCGATCAGCCGCGCCCCCTCGTAGCACTTCTCGGGAGGCTCGAAGCTGAACGCGAGCCGGATGAACTCGTCGCCACCGCCGTTCGGAAAGAAGACGGGACCGGGGGTGTACTGCACGCGCGCGTCGACCGCCAGGTCGGCGAGGCGGCGCTGATCGGTGCCAGCGGGCAGCTTCATCCAGAGGAAGAACCCGCCCTCGGGCCGGCTCACCACGGCCCCGGTGCCCGCCAGGACCTCGTCGAGTCCGCGGAGCATCGCGTCGCGCTTTTTGCGGTAGACGTCGATCAGGCGCTGGACGTGGGTGGTCATGTGGTCGCGCATGAAGGTCGTCGCCACGCGGGACATGAACGGGCTGACGCCACCCCCGAAGAGGAATCCCTGGAAGGCGGGAATCATCTCGCGCGGTGCTGCGAGCCAGCCGAGCCTCACGCCGGCGCCCAGGATCTTCGAGAGCGTCCCGGCGCGGATGACCCGGCCATGGCGATCGAGCGCGTAGAGCGGCGGCAGCGTCTCGCCCTCGAAGCGCAGCTCCCCGTAGGCGTCGTCCTCGAGGATGAGCGTGTCGTACTCGTGGGCGAGCTCGACCAGCTCGTGCCGCCGGCGCAGGGACTGGGTCGGGCCCGAGGGGTTCTGGAAGTTCACGATCGTGTAGATGAGCTTGCAGCGCCGTCCCTCGCGCCGCAGCGCCTCGAGCCGCGCGCGGACGGCGGCGGTCACGATGCCCTCGGCGTCGACGGGCACGTCGAGGATCTGGGGGCCATGGCGCTTGATCGTGATGAGCGATCCCGAGAACGCCGGGGCCTCGGAGATGACGGCGTCGCCGGGATCGACGAAGGCGCTGAAGGCGAGCGCGAGCGCGTGGCCGGAGCCGTTGGCGACGATGATGTTCTCGGGCTCGACCTTGAGCCCCTCGAACCGCTCGTACTTCTCGCAGACCAGCTCGCGCAGCCCCCGGTAGCCCTGCGGCTCCCCGTAGGTCATCGCGGCCGCGCCCTCGGACTGCATCACCCGGGCGGTCGCCTCGACCATCCCGTCGTAGGGGAATGAGGCCGGGTCCGGGAACCCGCCGCCGAACTCGTAGAGCGGGTTCATCGCGGGCCGTGGGGTCCCAACGGGAACGCCCCAGCCGATGCGGGCGCGGCCGGAGAGGAGCGGCTCAAAGCGGTCGGGAGCTCTCGCTGTCATGATGACGAAGTGTAGTCGAATCCTTGTCCCCGTGGAAGCGAGAGCCCGCCGTACCGGGAGCGCGCGCCTTGACACGCGTCGCGCGCGTGTGCTCTTCTCCGGCCACCACGCGACGAGGGGGTGTGTCATGTCCGAGCCCGTCGGCCGTCTGAACCGCCGTCAACTCCTGCAGGGCGCCTCTGTCCTCGGCCTCGGCTGGGCCCTTGTGCCCGGGCTCGCGCGGGCGCAGAAGAAGACGGTCAAGCTCGCCTTCATCGGCCCGCTGACGGGCGGCACCGCGTCGAACGGCCTGGGCGGCCGGAACTCGTTCCTCCTCGCCGTCCAGGAGCGGAACGCGGATCCGAAGACGAAGCACCACTACGAGACCGAGACGCTCGACGACGAGTGCAAGCCGACCGTGGCGGTCCAGGCGGCGCTGAAGGCGTCGTCGGATCCGGCGATCGTGGCGGGCGTCACGCACTACTGCTCCGTGACCGCGATCGCGACGGTCGATACGTACCACAAGGGGGGCATGCCCGCGATGGTCTGGGGCGCGGTGCTCCCGGAGATCACGTACAGCCACGAGTACGTCGAGATCACGCGGGTCAACGGCACCATGATCAACCAGAACCAGATCGCCGCGGACTTCGCCGTCAAGACGCTCGGCTTCAAGACCTTCGCGATCCTCCACGACACGACGGACTACGGGCGCGCCCACGCGAAGTGGTTCACCGAGTTCCTCGAGAAGGCGGGCGGCAAGGTCCTCTCGACGCAGGGCACGGCCAAGGACCAGAAGGACTACACGGCCGAGCTCACGCGCGCCAAGGCCGACCGCCCCGAGGTCGTCTGGTACGGCGGGCTCACGCCCGACGGCGTGCGCGTGAAGGTCCAGATGGACAAGCTCGGCGTGCGCGCCCAGTTCCAGGGGACCAGCGGGATCAAGTCCGACACCTTCAACGAGACCACGGGCCCGTCGGCGGAGGGCGCGCTGGCGTTCGTCGAGGGGGCGCCCACCGAGAAGCTCCCGGGCGGCAAGAGGTTCCTCGAGGCGTACGCGAAGGCCGGTTTCAAAGAGCCGTCGGAAGCCTACGGCCCCTTCGCCTACGTCGCGGCGAACCTGATCATCGACGCGATCGAGGCGGTAGGTCCGGACCGCGCGAAGGTGGCCAGGCACCTCAAGCAGACGAAGAACGCGAACACGATCATCGGGCCCGTCGAGTTCGACGCGCACGGCCAGAACACCGTCCCGCTCATCTCCAAGTATGTGAGCCAGGACGGCAAGTGGGTGCTCTGGGAGGACTCGGAGTACGCGTCGGGCAAGCGCACGCTGCCCGGGCACAAGTTCAAGAAGATGTAAGCGGCTGCCCGCGTGCCGCCTCTCGAGCTGCTCCTCCAGCAGGCGCTGAACGGTGTGATGCTGGGGGTGATGTACGCGCTGATCGCGGTCGGGTTCACGCTCTTCTTCGGCGTGCTCGACGTGATCCACTTCTCGCACGGTGACATCTTCATGCTCGGCGCGTTCGCCGGACTTTCGACGCTCCTCGGGCTCGCGGCCGTGGGCCTCCGCGCGCCGGTCGCGGCGCTCCCGCTCGCCTTCGTTGCCTCGATCCTCGTCACCGGGCTCGTCGGCGTCCTCGCCGAGCGTGTCTGCGTGAAGCCGCTCGCGCGCTCCTCGCCGCTCATGACGCTCCTGGCGACCCTCTCGCTCGGGCTCGTCATCCGCGAGTCGGTGCTGATTTTCTACCCGCGCGGCGCCGACCCGAAGCCATTTCCCCAACTCCTGCCCCAGGGGGGCTTCGAGGTCGGCGGCGTCGCGATCCGCTACGAGAACCTCGCCATCCTCGGGATCGGCCTCACCGCGATGGTCACGGTGGACCTGATCATCCGACGCACGCGGATGGGGGCCGCGATCCGGGCCGTGGCCCAGGACCCGGAGGCGGCGCAGATGATGGGCGTCAACCTCGACCGGACGGTGGACGCCACGTTCTTCCTCGGCTCGGGCCTCGCCGCGGTCGCGGGGATCCTGAGCGGCCTTTACTACAGCGAGATCCACTTCATCATGGGCATCACGGGCGGAGTGATCGGCTTCTCCGCCGCCGCCATCGGCGGCCTCGGCAACGTCTACGGCGCGATCGTGGGCGGCCTGCTCTTCGGGGTGCTGCAGACGACGTCGGCGGCGCTCATTCCGCGCGGCTCCGAGTTCCGCGACGTCGTCGCCTTCGCCGTCGTCATGCTGTTCCTGATTGTGAGGCCGCGGGGCATCCTCGGCGAGCAGAGCGTGGAGCGCGTGTAGTGCGCCGACAGGCGTTCGGGCGGTGATCGCGGTCTGGCTCTCGGAGCTCGTCGTCTTCGCCCTCTTCGTCGCGGGCATCCTGGCCGAGCGGCCCGCGGCCCTCGCGGCGACGGGCGGGGCCCTCATCGCCGCGGCGGCCCTGCTCAGGTTCGTCCCGTCCCTCCGCACGGCGCTCGCCGCGGGGTTCGCCCGGCACCGTGCGGCGGCGCTGGCCGGCGGCGCCGTCCTGGCGCTGGCGCTGCCGCTGGCCCTCCGCGCGAGCCCGTACTGGACGTTCGTCGCGACGCTCGCGCTGCTCTACGTCACGATCGGGCAGGGGCTCAACCTCCAGATCGGGACCGCGGGCGTCATCAACCTCGCGGGCGCCGCCTTCGCGGGCCTCGGCGGCTACTCCGTCGGGCTCCTCACGCTCTCGGCCGGCTGGCCCGCGTGGCTCGCCCTCCTCGTGGCGCCGTGGATCGCGGTGAGCGTCGGCGCCGTCCTGTTCGTGCCGATCTTGAAGACGCGGGGCCACTACCTAGCGCTGGTGACGATCGCGTTCGGCTTCATCTTCAACATCCTGATGAACAACCTCGAGTTCACGGGGGGGCCGCAGGGGCTCAAGAACATCCCGACGCTCCGCCTCGTTGGGTGGGCGTTCACATCGAAGCCGGCGCTCGCGGGGGTGGAGCTGCCCGCCCACGCCAACTTCTACTATGCGGCGCTCCTCGTGGCCGGGCTGACGACCTGGGCGCTCCGCCGCCTGCACGACTCGTGGCTCGGGCTGGCACTGAACACGCTGCGTGACGACGAGATCGCGGCGCGCTGCTGCGGCGTCTCGCTCACGCGCGGCAAGCTCCTCGCGTTCTCCATCGGCAACCTCTGCATCGGGCTCGGCGGCGCGCTCTACGCGGTGATGGTCGGGTTCGTCTCGCCGCCCGACTTCGACTTCGGCTACTCGCTCGTCATGCTCTCGGTCGTCATCATCGGCGGGGTCGACTCGATCCCGGGCGTCGTGCTCGGGGCGTGCCTCCTGCTGCCGCTGCCCGAGCGCTTCCGCTTCCTGCACGAGTACCGGCTCCTCCTCTACGGCGCCGTGATCGTCGTGATGCTCCTCTACCGCCCGCGGGGACTCTGGCCGGCAGCGGTGCGGCGCTATCGATGAACGCGCCGATCCTCGAGACCCGCCGCCTCACCGTCCGCTTCGGCGGCCTCGTCGCCCTCGACGGCGTCGACGTGGCGGTGGGCCCGGGCGAGACGCTCGGCGTCATCGGGCCGAACGGCTCGGGGAAGACGACGTTCTTCAACGCGCTGACGGGCCTGTACACGCCGGCGGCGGGCGAGATCGTCTTCGGCGGGCGGCGCGTCACGGGGCTCGAGGCCCACGCGATCGCGCGGCTCGGGATCGCGCGCACGTTCCAGGCGAGCCGGCTCTGCCTCGCGCTCTCGGTGTTCGACAACATCCTGATCGGCATGCACGCCCGGCGCACGACCGGGCTCGCCGACTCCGTCGTGCGCCGGTGGCGGTTCCGCCGTGAGATGGGCGCGGCGCTCGAGCGCGCGGCGCACCTGCTGGCCCTGTTCAACCGCGAGCTGCCCGGCCGCGGCTTCGAGCCCGTGGGCCAGCTCCCCCAGATCGACCGCCGGCGCGTCGAGATCTGCCGGGCGCTCGCCGCCGGGCCGACGCTGCTCCTGCTCGACGAGCCGTCGGCCGGCATGAACCCGGAGGAGACAGCCGAGCTGATGCGCGACCTCCAGATCGTCCGCGCGGAGATGCCGGGGCTCTCGGTGATCATCATCGAGCACGACATGTTCGTGATCGAGGGGGTCAGCGGGCGCGTCGTCGCGTTCAACTACGGCCGGAAGATCGCGGAGGGGTCCTTCGCCGCCGTTGCTGCGCACGAAGAAGTCCGCCAGGCGTACCTCGGCACCGAGCGCGCGCGTGCTTGAGCTCCGCGGCGTCTCCACGCGCTACGGCCCGATCACGATGCTCCGGGGCGTGTCGCTCTCACTCGCCGAGGGCCGGATCGCCTGCCTGCTCGGGCCGAATGGGGCGGGCAAGACCACGCTGATCCGGACCGTCCTCGGCATCGTCAAGCCCGTCGAGGGCGAGATCCTGTTCGAGGGCCGGCGCATCGACCGGTTGCGCACCCACGAGATCGTCGCCCTCGGCATCGGCGTCGTGCCGGAGGGCCGGCGCGTCTTCCCGCGGATGACGGTCGAGGAGAACCTCCGCATGGGCGCGTTCGTCGAGTGGGCGCCGGCCGACCTCGCGGCGCGCCGCGACCGCGTCTTCTCCCTCTTCCCGCGGCTCGCCGAGCGCCGCCGCCAGAAGGCGGCGACGATGTCGGGCGGCGAGCAGGCGATGCTCGCCGTCGGGCGCGCGCTCATGGGTCGGCCGAAGCTCCTCCTGCTCGACGAGCCCTCGCTCGGGCTCGCGCCGGTGCTGGTCGAGCAGCTCTTCACCATGGCCCAGGCGATCAACCGGAGCGGCACGACGGTCTTCCTCGTCGAGCAGAACGCGCGGAAGACCCTCGAGATCGCCCACCACGGGTTTCTCCTCCAGAAGGGTGAGATCGCCGGGAGCGGCAGCGCCGCCGAGCTCGCCGCGTCCCCGATCGTGCGCCACGCCTATCTCCGCGCCTGAGGCCACGCTAGAATCGGCCTGCCATGGCGGACGAACTGGCTCTCCTCGAGCGCATCCAGCGGAAGGTGCTGTGGCTCAGCGCCTTCATGGTCCACCACGCCAACGCGCGCCGCGCGAGCGCCGACACGACCAAGGTCGGCGGTCACCAGGCCTCGTCGGCGTCGGTCGTGAGCCTTCTCACCGCGCTCTACGGGAAGGCGCTCCGGACCGACGACCTCGTCGCGGTGAAGGCCCACGCGGCGCCCGCCTTCTACGCCCTCCAGTACCTGCGGGGGCGCCTGCCGATGGAGGCGCTCGCCGGGCTGCGCCAGTTCGGCGGCCTCCAGGCCTATCCGAGCCGGAGGAAGAACCCGGAGCTCGTCGAGCTCTCCACGGGCTCGATGGGGCTCGGCGCCGTGCAGGCGACCTTCTGCGCGCTCGGCGCGCAGTACCTCGTCGATCACTTCGGGACGCGGCCGCCGGGGCGCATCATCGTCATGGTCGGCGACGCCGAGCTCGACGAGGGCAACGTCTGGGAGGCGCTCGCCGAGGAGGCGGTGGCGCGGCTCGGCCGGGTCCTCTGGATCGTGGACGTGAACCGTCAGGCGCTCGACCGGATCGTGCCCGACGCGCGGACGCGCCAGCTCGGCCGGATGTTCGCGGCGTGCGGCTGGCGCGTCGCCGAGCTGCGCTGGGGGCGGCGGCTCCGCGCGCGGTTCGCCACGCCCGGCGGCGAGCGGCTCGAGCGCCGGCTCGACGCGATGTCGAACGCCGAGTACCTGCGGCTCCTCCGGTACGGGGCGGGCGCGGTCCGCAAGGCGCTCGTCGCCGGCGCCGACGGACGCACCGACGCGGCGCTCGACCGGCTGCTCGGCGCGGTCGGCGACGACGAGCTTTCGGCGCTGGTCGCGGACACGGGGGGCCACGATCTCGCGCTGATCGTCGAGGCCCTCGCGGAGGCCGAGCGCGAGGGCGACAGGCCGACGGTCATCCTCGCGCACACGATCAAGGGCTTCGGGCTCCCGCTCGCCGCGGACCCGCTCAACCACACGGCGCTCCTGACCGAGACGCAGATCGAGGAGCTGCGCGCCGCGCTCGGCGTCGCGCCGGGCGGCGAGTGGGACGGCTTCCCGCCGGAGAGCGAGGAGGCGGCGCTCCTCCGCCGGCTCCCGCCGCTCTGGGCGCCGCCGCGCCCCGCGGCGCCGCCGGACGTGCCGGCGACGCTCGCGGAGACGTATCCCGCCGAGTGCTCGACGCAGGAGGCGTTCGGCCGCGTGCTGGGCGCCCTCGCGCGCACGGACGCGGCGAAAGCCATCGTGACGGTGTCGGCCGACGTCGCCGTGACGACGCACCTGGCGGGCTGGATCAACCGGAAGGGGATCTACTTTCCCGAGACACGGGCGAACCCGTTCGCCGATACGGCGCAGGCGATGCAGTGGAGGGAATCGCCCGCGGGCCAGCACATCGAGCTCGGCATCGCCGAGCACAATCTGTTCCTGCTGCTCGGCGCGCTCGGCCTCGCCCGCGAGCTCGCGGGCGAGACGCTCCTGCCGATCGGCACGCTCTACGATCCGTTCGTGCCGCGCGGCCTCGACGCGCTCTATCACGCCCTCTACTCGGGCGCCCGCTTCGTCGTCGCGGCCACGCCCTCGGGCGTGAGCCTCGCCCCCGAGGGCGGCGCGCACCAGTCCGTCATCACGCCCGGGATCGGCGTCGCGCTGCCGGCCATCGCCTACTTCGAGCCCGCGTTCGCGCGCGAGGTGGAGTGGATCCTCCTCCACGGCCTGCGCGGCCTGGCCGACCGGACGGGCGAGAGTCTCTACCTGCGGCTCTCGACGAAGCCCGTCGACCAGGCGCTGGGGCCGCCACCGAGCGACGAGTATCGGGCGCACGTCCTGCGCGGGGCCTACCGGCTCGTGGACGCGCGCGCGGCGCCCGACTGGGACGCGGAGGATAACGCGGTCTCCATCTTCGCCGCCGGGGCCATGGTCCCCGACGCGGTGGCGGCGGGGCGGCGGCTCGGTGAGGCCGGCGTCCGCGCGAGCGTCTTCGTCGTCACGAGCCCCGACCGCCTCTATCGAGGCCTCCGGGAGGGGCGCCCGTACCTCGAGGAGCTGGTGGGCGCCGACGAGGAGGGCGTGCCGGTCGTCTCCGTCCTCGACGGCCACTCGCACGGCCTCGCCTTCCTTGGCGGGGCGCTCGGCGTCCCGCAGCAGGCGCTCGGCGTGGACGACTTCGGCCAGTCGGGGACGCGCGCCGACCTCTACCACCACTACGGCATCGACGCGCCGGCGATCGCGCGCGCGGCGCTCACGCTGCTCGGGCGTCCGGGATAGCAGCGAAGCCAATCGTGGAGAATTTGGCGACAGCTACTGAGGAGAAGTCTTGATAGGTTAATGCTCCTCTAGCGAGGAGGACTCACCTTTGGAGGGTGCGCACAGGTCGCGCAAAGTTGGCTGAGGCCCGCAAGCTTCGTCGCGCGATCGGCAGGAGGCCCTGTCTCACGGCCTTGACTGATGCGCCCGAGTTTTTGAGAGTAAATTCGTTGCAGGCAAGGCCAGATCCTCGGACTCCGATCGCACGTTGATCTCGTGAGTTGAGTTGTCAGACCGTGGCACGATAAGCGGGGACGGGGATGCCAGCGCCAACGGGTGCAAGACGTCGATCGCCCAACCCACGTCCAAGCGTTCCCCCAACCAGCCCGGGGTCGCCGTCCGCGCATGCAGGACGAGCCCCTCCGCATCGTGCCGCGCTCTGATGGCTTGCACGGGATCGTCGGGCACCTCGTGAGGAAGCGGGACCTCGGGGAGAACCCGCCCGTCCGGGCGGCGGAACCGAAGCTCGCCGTCCGGCTGTCGATCAAGCCCGTAGCCCTCCTCGTGGACCGCGCGGTGGTGCCGGCGACAGAGCATAGCGAGATTCGACAGCGTGGTGGGACCGCCCTGCGCCCAGTGGCGAATGTGATGGCCTTGTCCGAAGCGGACCCCACAGCCCGGGAAGCGGCAGCCGCGGTCGCGGTGGTGGAGCGCCCGGCGTAGCGCTGGGGGAATCGTCCGGGTTCGCGCATCGACCTCCACGACTCGGCCGTCCCGGTCGTGTCGCATCACCACCCGGCTAGCGTCGCACGCCAGGCGCTGGGACGTTCCAGCTGGAACGCGTGCGCCGTCCTCGAGGACCGACCGGCCGGGCTGATCGGCGTCGGCGAGGACCTCGGCGTCCACGTGGACCACCACCTGGTAGCGCTCGCCCGGGGCGCCGGGATCGATCCCGTGGTGGAGAGCGGTCTCCGCGAGCAGTGCCAGCGCATCCGCCTGCTGCTGGACCATCGTCGGCGGGTCGCCCTCCGCCTCTTTTCCGCGGGCCCGTTGGTACAGGGCCTCGCGGGCGGCGGCCAGGGCCTGCACGAGCAGCGCGCCGACTTCCGCCGTGAGTCGCCCGCGGAGAAAGAAGATGCCGTCCGTGTCGGGATAGACGTGTAGCGCGCGGCCGGCGTGCTGCCGGGCGGCCTCGCGGGCCTCGGCGTTCCGGTCCACCCGCCGCCAGCCGCGGACGATCCGCTCGACGTGCTCGGTCGTGCCCGCGCGCCCCGCCGCCAGCAGCCTCTCTTCGGTTTCGGGCGTGGCCACGCGCGTCAGGGCCCGGATCTTGGAGTACGACAACTCAGCCCGGGCGAGGGCCCTGGCCAGCAGGGGCAGCGCGCCCAGGGCGCGAGCCACCCGCACGTGCTCACGGGCCGCCCCGGGGGCGAGCCCCACGCGCCAGGTCAGCCAGGCGGCGCAGCAACTGAAGCCGTTGTTCCAGCCGCCGCGCGCGTCGAACTCGCGGATGAGATCGAGCAGGCGCGCGGTCGCAGCGTCGAGGTGCGCTGACAGCTCGGCGATCTCGTCGCCCAGTTGGTCCAGCGAGAGCGTCTGCATGGCGAGTCCTCCTTCTGCTGGGGCGACTCTACACCCGGGTT
>Ga0209156_10001565_pt1 | contig 18563 bp, 18 predicted proteins | sample GraSoiAngelo_124_FD_185881 | JGI IMG/M metagenome (GOLD analysis project Ga0209156, IMG submission 185881) | Grasslands soil microbial communities from the Angelo Coastal Reserve, California, USA - 14_0927_05_20cm (SPAdes) (version 2) | ecosystem: Environmental > Terrestrial > Soil > Grasslands...
GGATGAAATCCTTGTATTTGGGCGCATCCTTCGCACCGCGAATCGAACAAGCAGCATCCCAAATCCACGATTCAAGTGATTTGTCTGACGCCATTCCGTGGAGAAGTTATCCGACTTTTTTCCAGTGAGTAGCGGAAAAGAGCAAGACTAAACAATTTCCACCGAACATTTCGGGAGCGCCTGCAGAAAAGCGCGCCCGTACGGCTTGGTCACAATCCGGTTATCCAGAATGACGATGATGCCGCGGTCGCTTTTCGTTCGGATCAAACGCCCGACGCCTTGTCGAAGTTTCAAAATCGCTTCCGAGAACGAGTACTCGGTGAATCGCCTCTCTAGGAACTACTTCTTTTTCACTGAGCGCCACCGGGATCACCAAAGATAACGAAACGAAAAATGTTATGGGGGCGCGCGGCCGTTGCTTATTTCTTTTTCCATTGAGCGCCGCCGAGCAGTGGCAAGACGAACAGGTTCGCCAGAATGTCGATGATTAGGCCTGCGAGCACAACGAGACCGAAGCGTTGCGTCGGTGGAAAATCTGAGAGCACGAAAATGGCAAAGCCAGCGGCGAAGATCACATCCGAATAGACAATTCCGCGCCATTGTTCTTCGCGCCCGGCTACCCATGCTGACCAGCCTTTCTTTCCATCGCGTTGCGCGCGGCGCACGCCAAAGACGAGATGAATCATGGAATCGATCGCTATGCCGATGCAGACATTCGTCGCTGGCGCCGAAATAACATCCATCGGCACACGGAACCAACCGATGCCGCCGAGCATGCATAGCGGCACCAGGGTCAGACTTATGATCATCGCCACTGCTCCCCGAACCGATCGGGCAACGATCCAGGCGATCACAATGAACAACAGATTTAACCAGAACAGACCGGTGACCAGGCTCGACGCGACGAGCTGCGCCAGCCGGCCCTGCAAATAATAAATGCCGCCGACAAGTTCCGGCTTGAACCCATACTTCCGGCAAATCGCGCGCAGATCGTTCACGACCTCGAGTCGGTGCTTCTGATGACGGCTTTCGAGCATTCGAATGAGGAACACCGCCTCGGTGCGGTCCTCATTCACAAAACTCTTGCTCACGCGCGCGTACTTCGGTTGCTCCATGATCTCCATCATTTTCTCGTAACTCACCAGGAACGAGAAGGGCGTGCGGTCGCCCTCGGCCAGCAATGTCGGAAGCGAAACGACCGTGCCGACGTCCTTGTTATTTTCCAGCGCGCCGTGCAGTGTCCAGAGCTTCTGGTAAGCAGCATCAGTGTTCAGTTTGCTGCCATCGGCTGGGGAGACGACGAGCGTGAGCGGGTTTGAGCCTCCGGTGTGATCGACGTATTCAAGACCATCGCGCAGTTCCGTATGCGGCTTGAAATAATCAAGCAGACTCGGGTCGGTGTTGACCCGGGTGAGGCCAACTCCCAAGCCGATGCTGACGAGAATGACGCCTAACGAAAGCAGCCTGAACCGGCGCGACCAAAACCAGTGCGGCGGTTCCTGTTCCACGAGTTTGCTTTCGCGCGGCACCGCCCAGCGCAGAAACGGTGGATACATGACATACGCGCAGATAAATGCCACCATCGTCCCAAGCACGCCGCCGAATCCGAGCTCGCGCAGCGGCTTCGCCTGAACAATCAACAAACTGCCGAACCCTAACGACGCGCACACCATCGACCAAAACGACGCCGGAAGTGTCATCCGCAGTGCGGCGGCTGCGAGATTCGGCGCCTCCTTCCCAAGTCGGCCCTTTCGATCAGCGAGCGTCTGCCAGTTAAACGTCATGTAAACGAGATGCGACAGCGCCACGATAAACACGATCGTGCCAAGATTTACCGTCAGGATACCGATCTTTTTGCCGAACATTGACTGCAACAGCAGTGTCAACAAAACCGCGCTTGTACAAGTAGCGAGCATTCCCAGAAACACGCGCGCCGAGCGGAACATCGCCGCCATGGTGAGGCCAAACAAAACCACCGCGGTGAGGCTGAAGTACCAGAAATCATGCTCCAGGCTGCGCCGGATCATCTCTACTACGTAGGGCGGTCCGGCGATGTGAATTCGAAAATCTTTGTCATCGAGCTCATGCATGATGCGCTGGACACGCTTGATCAGCGCCTCCGTGTTTTTCCCCTCGAGGAAAACAATGAGATTGCTCGCCTTGCGATCCTTCGCGATCAGCAGTCTGCTCCAAAATGGGCTCGCCACCGCGTCTTGAAAGCTTTTCGGCCCGGCAGTCAGGCTCTTGACCGAGTTCACCCCGTCGATGCTGTCGATCTCCTGCGTGAGTTTTTGGATTCGACCGAGATACCGTGGCGAAGAAATATCACGCGATGACACTGTCAGGATCAGCTCCGGTCGCGACGGGAAATGCTGCTCAATCTTTTTGGATTGAACGACGCCAGGATCGCTGGTGGAAAAGAAAAAATTCTCGTCCACTACCGGCTTAAGATCGACAAACGCTGCCACCAGGATAAGCAACACGATCGTGACAGCGAGCATTTCCCAATGCGAGCCGAGCGGGATCAGTTTATCGCGAATCGTGCGCTTCATCGCTTCAGCATCGAATTCTCACGTAACCGTATCTCCGATCGCCACCGCACCCCATGCAATATTGCCAAATAAACCTAAATGATTTTCACCGGGCACTTCGGCAGGGCCGCTAAGAACGCCCTTCCGTACGGCTTGGTCACGATGCGGTTATCCAGAATGACGATAATGCCGCGGTCGCCCTTCGTTCGGATCAAACGGCCGACACCCTGACGAAGTTTTAGAATCGCTTCCGGCAAGGAATATTCGATGAACGGATCGCCGCCCCGCTCCTCCACGAATTCAAGTTTCGCTTCGATCAACGGATGGTCCGGCACGGCAAACGGCAGCCGCGTGATGATCACATTCGAGAGAGCCTCGCCCGGAACATCGACTCCCATCCAGAAGCTGTCCGTCCCAAAGAGCACACTGCGCGGTGTTGCCTTGAATTGCTCGAGTAAACGGCCGCGCGGCGCCCCCCCACCCTGCACAAAAAGATTGAATTTCTTTCGCGAAAAAAATTCACCCATTTGATCGGCCACCTGTCCCATGCTGCGGTAATTCGTAAAAAGGACAAAAGCGCGTCCCTCCGTTTCCTCCACAAAATGCGCGATCCAATGCTCGAGCGCTTCTTCGTAACCCGCCTCGCGCGGGTCGGGCATTTTCTGCACAATGAAAATCTTCATTTGCGTGCGAAAATCGAATGAACTCCCGAGCAGCAACGGTTCTGCCTCGTCTGCGCCGATGCGCTGACGAAAATAAGCGAGATCCGGACGGCCGACCGCGAGCGTCGCGCTCGTCATGATGCAAGAGCAATCTTCGCGAAAGATCATGCGCCGCAGTACCGGCGCGACATCGATGGGCGCCGCGTTCAGCGAGAGAAACTGCGCGGTCTTGCCAGTGCACTCGACCCAGTAAACGTGTTCGCGAGCGCTTTGCTCCAGGAAGATGGCAATGCCGTCGCGCGCATCGCGAATCCGCCTGCCGAGCTCGTGCAATTCGGCCTTCAGAAATTCATCATCCGCGCGTTTGCTGACGTCCGCGATACGCGCCTGTAATCCAGTCAAACGTCCAGTGATCATGTCGGGAACCAACTCCGGCGCGCGAACGCGAAATTCGCGGCCCTTCCGGAAATCGCAGGCTGATTCGATTACCGCGAAAAACCTTTCCAGTTCATCGACAAGCTCGGCCGCCAATCGCACCCCGATTGCGTCGCGCATGATCGTGAAGAGCCCCTTGCGCGTTCGCGCATTGTAGAGTCGCTGGATTGTCGATCTTAGCCCGTATTGTGAGATGCCGATGCCTATCTGCCGCGAAGCGACTTGCTCGACCGTGTGCGCTTCGTCGAAAATGATGAAGTCGTTTGGGAAAAGGTAACCGCTTTCGCGTTCTTCCTGTTGGTCTGGACTTCCCAGAAGCATGAAAAGCAACGTGTGATTGATGACGATGACGTCCGACGAGAGAAGCCGCTTGCGCGCTTGCTGATAAAAGCAGGTCGATTGCTGTCCGCAGCTTTTCCCCGTGCAGATGTGCGGCTCGCTGCAAACCTGGGTCCAAACTTTTGGATCAGGCTCAACCGACAAATCACTGAGCGAGCCGTCGCGGGTCGTCCCCACCCATTCCGCGAGTCTCGTCAGCTCGTTTTGCTCCGGCCCGGTGAAAAGCTCGTTTTGCTGCTGGAGGGCGCGTTCCAAACGCCGCGGGCAAAGATAATTATGTCGCCCTTTCATAAGGGCAGCTTCGAATTCGACTGGCAAAATCTTCTTTAAGATGGGGATATCCTTGTAAAGAAGCTGCTCTTGAAGATTGATCGTATGCGTCGAGACGATTGCCTTTTTGTGCTGCTCGAGCGCAAAGAGAATTGCCGGCGTGAGATAAGCCAGCGATTTGCCGACACCGGTGCCTGCTTCAACAACGAGATGCCGCTCCTCCTCCAGCACTCGTGCCACAGCCGCTGCCATCTCCTGCTGTTGCGGACGGAACTCGAAGTTCTTCGCCTTTGAGAGCTGCCCATTCTCGGAGAAAATTGCGCGAACTCGTTCGACAAATTCGGTGCCGAGAGAATCTTTCAGCGCAATCATTTGGAAATAGCCCAGCGTTTTAACGCTGGGGTAGAAATAACGCCATTTTCCAAGTCCCGAAAGGGATGGCAGAGAATTTCTTTCGTCCCTGACGGGACTCGATTTTCTCTCGTAAAAACCCAGCGCTAAAACGCTGAGCTATTGTCTGTTTGCGGAAATGCTATTGTAGTTCCCAAATCGCAAATCGAAATTCGAGAATCCCGTGAGACTCCTCGATCGCTACGTCATTCGCAATTTCTTGCAGGTTTATTTCTACTGCATCGCCGGCTTTATCTCGATCTGGCTCATCTTCGACATCAGCGACAATATTTCGACATTTATCGACGAGCACGTCGGTCTTCTTCTCGTTGTTCGTTATTACGCCACACAGGTCCCACAGGTTTTCATCATTCTCCTGCCGGTTTCCCTCCTGCTCGCGCTCCTTTTTACCCTGGGACGCATGTCGCGTGCGAACGAAGTCGTGTCCATGCTTACTGCGGGCGTAAGTCTTCCGCGCGTTCTCCTCCCGCTGATCGGCATGGGGCTGCTCACGGTGGCGGCGAGCATGGTGCTAAATTATTCGCTGGCACCACACGCGGAAATGGCGCGCAAAACATTCCTCTCAGACACGCGGGTGCGCCCCGCGCGCTATATCGAGGGACAAATCTTTCGCAATCGAACGGACTTGCGCACCTGGTTCATTCAGAATTTTCTCCCTCGCAGCAATACATTCAATAACGTGCAGGTGCTTCAACAGGACGCCAACGACAACATTGTGATGAATTATCTCGCGGCGCGCGCCACTTACCGCCCGGAAACGAAAACCTGGGATCTGGAGAATGTGAAGGTGGTTCATTACGACCACGCCGGAAATATCGTCGATGAGCAGATTTATCCGTCGCTAAAGATCGAGCACTGGACCGAAACACCTTTCCGGCTAGGCAGCGCAAATGAGCGCGCAGAATTCCTAAGCCTGCCAGAATTGCGAGAGTATCTGCATTTCAATTCGGATTTTCCCCCTACTTTGCTCGCGCCATTTCGCACCCATCTGCAGTATCGCCTCGCCTTACCGTGGACGTGCCTGGTTGTTGTCTGCATCGCGGCCCCGCTTGGAATCGGCTACTCCCGCCGGGGCGTGTTATCAAGTGTTGCGGCGGCGGTTTTCCTCGTTTTTTCGATGAACTTTCTGGTCCACCTTTTTCTCGCGCTCGGCGAAGGCGACCGAGTCTCTCCCTGGGTCGCGGCCTGGATGCCGAACCTTCTCTTCGCTGCGATCGGTCTCTATCTGTTCTATCTTCGTGCTTCCAACCGGGAAGCGCCCGGCTTTCATCTTTTCACTGCGCGGCGTATGGTTGCACAATGAACCCGCTCCCAAATGAATGGTCGATCAAGCATCGAGCGGATGCCTGTGCGGTAACCCATCGGCCCTTTGCCGCCGGGGAATATTTTTACACCCTGCTTTTTCACGACGCAGATGGTTATCGACGGGAAGATTTAAGCGATGAGGCGTGGCGGAACCGGAATGAGAACATTCAGCCGTTTTCATTTTGGAAATCACGTTATGAGCCTTTGCCGCCACAGTCGCCTGAGCCTCTGGGCAGGGAAAATGCGGAGCAGCTCTTTCGCCGTTTAATTGCATCGGACAATCCGCCCGCAAACGCGTGTTACGTTCTCGCCGCGATGCTCGAGCGCAAACGGGTTTTGAAACAAGTGAAGACCGAGCACAATGCAAATGGACGTGTCTTGATCTACGAACAGGGCGTCACGGGCGATGTCTTTATCGTGCCGGAACCCCAGTTGCGCCTCGACGAGCTGGAAAACGTGCAAAATGAAGTCGCTCAACTCCTCCAGACAGCGGCGCAGAGTTGAAAAGACCGCCATGTGATCCTGATTCTTTTTGAATGACTACAGAAACAGCAGCCGTTAATTATAAGATCGGTAACGAGCGCCTGATTAGCGTCACCGCGAAGGCCGCGCGCAAACTGGCTTCGTTGCTCGAGGAAAAAGGCAAATCAAGCGGCGCCTTACGTCTCGCCGTGGTCGGCGGCGGTTGCTCCGGCCTGCAATACGTGATGGATTTGGTAGACGGTCCCAAAGAGCGCGACATTCTCGTGCCGACTTCGAATGTCCGCCTCGTTGTCGATCCCAAGAGCGCTCTCTTTGTTAGCGGCTCGGTGCTCGATTACAGCGAAGACCTGCAAAAAGGTGGCTTCAAAGTCACGAACCCGAACGCTGTCGCCCATTGCTCCTGCGGCGAAAGTTTCGCTGTTTAATTAATAAGACCGTCTGAGGGGCGAAGGAAGAGCAACGGCGTTATCTGTTCATTTGAACTTGCGTCGCCGACAATTTCGACGATCGTAAAAGATGCTGACGGAGCGGCAGAAAAACGTGCTCGATTTTATCCAGCGCGAGCAACGCGAGAAAGGAATTACGCCAAGCACCCGAGAAATCCAAAATCATTTCGGATTCGCGAGTCAGACTTCGATAATGCAGTACATCGCCGTGCTCGAGCGAAAAGGTTTTCTCGACCGGCACGCGCGTAAGGCCCGGGCGTTGATTACTCCAGCGATGAAAGTCAGGATCGCGGATATTCCAATTTACGGGCAGATCCCAGCGGGGATGTCGGCTTTAACCGAGCAGACTATCGAAGGCCACGTGTCGCTCGATACGCGCTCAGCCAATGTTTCAAAAAATCGCGGCACATTCGCCTTGCGCGTCCGTGGCGACTCGATGATCGGCGCGCACATCGTCGATGGTGACATCGTGGTTTTGGAAGACAGCAAAGAGGTGCACAACGGCGATATCGTGGCGGCGTTGATCGACGGCGAGACGACGCTGAAGCGCTACGTGGTAGAGCGTGGCTGGCCTTATCTGAAGGCGGAAAATCCGCGGTATCCAAAATTGATCCCAGCGCGCGAGTTGAAAATCCAAGGTGTCATGGTCTCGCTGGTGCGGAAGCAAGAGCGGCGGAAGAGGCACTGAGACAGAGGACAGAGATCGGAACAGCCACCTTGCCGTGGGCTACCGCGCGGCATGCAGCAAATCAGACATCAAATCGGCTGCGAATGCACTGGGTAAAACATAGTATTACATCATGACCAAGACGATCTCGAAGGTGGGCAATTCCCAGGGCATTATTTTCGATACGGCGCTGATGGATCTCGCGCGGATAAAGGTCGGCGATCAGGTCAATGTGACGGTCGTCCCGGAAAGCGGCGCAATCGTGGTCATGCCTATTCGCAAAGGCCCCTCGCAAAAGGAAATCAAATCGGCGATTAAGAAAACGGCGAAAGATTACCGCACAACCTTGCGCAAGCTCGCGTGAGCGCGACCCCGGATGATTGCTTTCATCTTACAATCGACGTGGTGCGTGAGATTCACGAGGAAGCACTAAAAAGGTTCGGCGGACTAAAAGATGTTCGCGATGAAAACCTGTTAACCTCCGCAGTGCTGACTCCGCAGTCGAGCTTCGGCGGCAAATCTCCTTACACTGATCTTATCGATATAGCTGCAGCGTATCTTTTTTACATTTGCGTAATCATCCGTTTCTCGACGGGAACAAACGTACGGCGATGATAGCGGTGATCGTGTTTTTGCGGCTCAACAGAATCGATCCAGCCCCCGACAGCGAGCGATGGGAAAGGTTGATGTTGGATATGGCGGCGAGCAAAATCGATCGGCAAGAAACTGCCGAGCGTCTGCGCAAGCTGGTAAGGGGGTCGGTGCGCAGTTAATCCTGAAAAAGGTTAATGTTCTATTGAACATGTCAGTCGCTTATGCCATTTTCTTCGATGGCTATGAGCGGCAAGATTATTGATCTCCGCAACCTTCTTGCGAATCGTTTCCCACACGCGCCCATGCCCGCGGGAACGCGTTTAGTCACCGGTTTATCTTTTCTGGATGAAGCGATTGGCGGCGGATTGCCCAAAGGCGCGATCACGGAATTGATCAGCCCAGAGGTTAGCGCCGGAAGCGCATCGCTGATTCATGCACTCCTCGAGACCGCACAGCGCGATTGTTATTTCCTCGCGTTGATCGATGGGCGGGATTCCTTTGATCCGCAGCCACTGGGTAATGCGTGTTTGGGCCATCTGCTTTGGATGCGCTGCACCAAAGCTCTTGAAGCGATCAAAGCAGCCGATTTGCTTTTGCGCGATGGGAATTTTCCGCTCTTGATTGTCGATCTTGTGCTCAATCCACGGGAAGAATCGCGCAAAATTCCCCAGACGAACTGGTATCGTTTGCAACGATTGGTCGAATCCACCTCTACCGCATGTCTGGTCCTGACACGGCAAGGGAGGGTCAGCAGCGCGCAATTGAAAATTGTTCTCGAAAATATGTGGAACCTGGAAAGTTTTGAACAAGAGGACGCGATTTCGCGGCTGCGAATTCGCGTGCAACGATCGCACCTCCGGCGAGAGCAGATCAAAATAGGAGGGGCCGGTTGATGTTTGCCAGCATTTATTTGCCGAACTTCTATTTGCAGGCGGCAATGCGTCATCAGCCGGAACTGCACGCAAAACCGGTGGCATTGATAGAGGAACAGGAAAAAAAACCGCTTCTCATTCAATTGAACGAGGTCGCCGAAAAGGCGGGCATTCGCAAAGGAATGACGCCAAGTCAGGCTCTAGCGCGATCTTTGGACGTCGTCATCAAGGCGCGCACACACACGCAGGAAAAATCGATCCAGGAATTGTTACTTCACTACGCGTTTACGCTCAGCCCATTTTTAGAAGCCACCGCGCCCGGTGTTTGCACCATTCAATTTACCGACAATCGCGATCTGACAGCCAAGGTTTCGCGCGTAATTGCGCAATTCGCCGAATGCGAAATTACCGCACAAGCCGGGATTGCTCCTACACCCGATGCAAGTTTTCTTACCGCGCATCTGGCACGGCCGGCTTTAGAAATCGATGACGCAAAAGAATTTCTCGCGCCATTGCCTATCGAGACGCTCGCGATGATCGGCACATAGACTTTTAGTCTGTGCGGCCAGCGGGTTTAAAACCCGCCGCTGGCCACACAAAGCGCAGCCTTATGTTCCAGTTACGTCATGGGCCGTCGTTCGATCAAAAGGCGATAAACAAGACCACCCAGCGCCCCGCCCAGCAACGGTCCGATCCAATAAACGTAATGATCGTGCCAGAAATTTGCCGCAACAGCCGGGCCAAACACGCGTGCGGGATTCATGGCCGCCCCGGTAAGCGTTCCCCCAAACAGAATGTCGAGAGTGATTGTCGCTCCAATGACGAGGCCGGCGACGCGCCGCGGCCCGCGTTCATCGACGGCGGTGCCATGAACCACAAACACGAGAAAGAAAGTTAGAATCCCTTCGACCAGAATTCCCTGCCACGCGGTAAGATTAATGGCGAGCTGTGGAGTGCCAGTGACGACGACCTCGCGTCCGAAGAGACCGCGACAAATCAGGGCAGCGCAGATTCCGCCTAGACATTGCGCGATCCAGTAACGAAGCGCGTTCGTCCATTTCATGTGACCGCCGCAAACGAGGCCGAAAGTCACTGCCGGATTTAACTGGCCTCCCGAGATGTGCAGGGTGGCGGACACAAAAGCCGCAATCGTCAGACCGTGAGCGAGCGCGACTGCAAGCACATCATGCCCGGCTGTTTTGATTGCGCCGATCCCGACAAAGATCAGTGCGAACGTTCCAATAAATTCTGCGAGGAGTGGACGAAGCTTGGCCATACACCAATCCAATCGAATCAGCCGCGCGTTGGCAACTGTTTGTCGATCCCGCGCACCTCATCCGGCGCAGGGAAGAACTCGCTGCCTCTCACAGAAGCGCAGGCACCGACGCGCAGCAATGTCGATCTAACCGCCTGCGTAATTTGGGTATCTTTCGTGCAACTCCCGGGCCAGCCGATCTGCTTCGTCGGTTTTGCCAGCTTGCCGATATGCCAGGGCCGCCTTGTCCAACGCGCGAGGAGTAATAGCTGGATCATCGTAAAGCAACGCGACACCCTTAAAAGCCTTGCCAGCGTCATCGAAATTCCCGCGCTCCAGTTGAACCTCGCCCGCCAGGAGACGCGCTTCAGCATTCACGCGACCCTCAGGTTGCAGCGCCATGATCTCTTCGGCAATCTTCTGAGCGTCGTCCGGTTTGTGCGCACCGATCTTGACCGCGCCGAGCGCAAGCAACACTTTCGCCTTTCCTGCCGGGTCTGTGGCGACCTGCAAATACTTGGCAAATGCATCCTCGGCTTCCGGCAAATTTTTCAGCTTCGTGGCCGCGTCTCCCAGGTAAAACAAAAAATCGGGTTTAAGGCTGCCACGATTGTCGATCTTTCCAAGCGCGCTCAGATATTTTTCGGCGGCTTCGAAGTTTTTCTCGTTGTAATATTCGATTCCGAGCCACTCGAGGACTTCTGGCGGCACATTAGCATTCGGGCTGTTGACCATGAAATTGTTCACTTCTTTGGTAAGAGCAGGCCGATCTTTTAAATAAAACTGACACAAAATCAGCCGGAGCGACGCGAGGTTGTAGTACTGCTCTTTATTCAGTTGGCGCGCAGCATTGAGCGCAGTCATCGCGGTTTTATAATCCTTCGCTTCAAACGCGGCCTTGCCGATGTAGTATTGCGCCTGCGCTGCGACAGAACTCTTAGGGAATTCTTTCAGGAGCTGGCGAAAGGTTTCGACCATGCCTTTCGTTTTGTCCTGTTGTCCAAGGATCAAAGCCTTTAACTGCAGCGTTGCTTCCCGCTCGTGCGCACTGGGATACTTGGTGAGGATCGTGTTTAAATCGGAAAGCGCAGCATCGTAGTTTTTATTCTGTTCGTAAGCCAAAGCGCGCTGAGCCAAGGCGGCAGGCACCTGGGGGTTATCTGGAAAGGCCTGCACGTAATACGTGAAAGCTTCGATAATATCAGGAACGTTTTTCGTCTGCACATGACACAGGCCAAGCTTGTAGGCTGATTCCGCACGCAACTTTGGCGAAAGCTGAGAGGCACGCAGTTCCCCGTAAATTGACGCCGCCTCGGTGTAGTTCTGTTGTTTGTAAAGCGCTTCAGCTTTTAAGAGTTTCGCCTGGTCGGCGCGTTCGTCTGTAGGATTCGTTGCCAGGAAGTCCGCCACTTTCGCGAACAGCGCCGATGGATCGGAGTTGTATACGTTAATCAGCCGCTGATAGGCAGCGTCCTTTGCTTCTTCCCGATCCGGGTACTTAGCCATGATTTGGCGATAAAGATCTTCGGCTTGCTTTGCGTGACCAAGTTGCCGCTCACTGTTTGCGGCAAGCAACAACACCTCGGCCTGAGCCGCTTCCGGAAGCTTATCCTGCTCTTTCTGGTAATCGGCGAGTAATTGCGCGTACTGGCCGCTCTGATATTGCAAACGGCGCAGCCCGACCTGCGCAATCGCTCGAAATTTTCCGGCTTCCGGCAGGCTGCGACCTTTTTGTAATAGGTTTGTAGCTCTATCGACCATCGCCTTGTCCATCTTGCCCTTATCAGCCTGCACAAGATCGAGCGCGATCATGCCACCGCGCACCGCTGACTCGGCTTTTAAAGCCGGCTTTTGCGTTTCATTCGAGAGAGCTTCGTATTGCTTCAGCGCATCCATTTTTCTTCCCCGTCCAATCAGAATAGATGCTGCTGTCCATCGTGCGTCCTCGCGATAGGGATTCGGGTTTCCAGACTCGGCAACCTCAAGATAAATATCGGATGCCTCCTCTTTGCGACCGAGAACCTCGAGGCAACGCGCTTCGAAATAGCGTGCAGAAAGCGCCACTGCCGATTCCTTTGATTTCGCTGCGGAGCGATGAAAGAGCGGAAGCGCCGCGGCATAGTCCTTCTGCGTGAAAGCCGTTTCAGCGAGAGCGTAAGCGGCGGGTCCGGCGAATTCGCTGTCGCCGTAGTCGTTCAGCACTTTTTGGAAGTTTGTGCGAGCGCTCGAGAGGCGATCGAGATTTCGATAGCATTCGCCCAGCGAAAAATAAGCGTTCGCCCGGCCGGAAAGCCCCGGATAATCATCGAGATATTTTTGATATTCCGGGATCGCCAGATCGTAAAGCTTGCGCGTAAAAAGCGCGTTGGCGTAATCGAGCTGGCGGCGGTCAGGCGCTTCGTTTTCGCGCGCTGGCTGTCGTTCGGAAAAGTCTTCCGCTGGAGGGCGAGGCGTTGTTGCGGCTGGTTCCTCGAAGGGAATAGCGCGCGCGACCGGCGGTTCCTCTACGGGCCGAGCCCGACGCACTTCGGGCGCCCATTGAGCGACGGCTGCGCTCGGCACTGAAAGCAGCATCACCAGTCCCAAAAGACCGGTTGCGCTGCGCGCCGTTCTCATTTCGCTGTTGCGAAAGCCACGTTGGTTATTCCTGCTTCGGTGCAAATGTTTAAAACACCAATAATGTTCTTGTAAGCGCCAGCCTCATCGCCACGGATCACCACGGCTTGCTCGGAGTTGAGTTGAACCAGACTTCTTAGCAATTCGCTCAGTTCAGGACCGTTCAGAGTGCGGCGGTTCACGACAACATTGCCGTCCGCTTTCACGTTGACCACAACATCTCCGATTGGCGCAGTTTTCTCTTTCGCAGCCGAAGCTTTTGGCACCCTGACATCGAGTTCATTCTCAGTGCGGGCCGCGTTCCACGTCAGCAGAAAAAAAATCAATAGCAGCAACAGCACATCGACCAGCGGCGCCAGTTGAATACCGGGATGATGCAGGGGCGCGTGACCACGTAGATTCATATTACGAAGGAGACGATGTCGGTCTTGCGAATTACTGGCGAGATGGGCAGCTTACAGTTCGTCCTCGATCAGCACCGGGGTTCGCTCGACCCGCTTGCCGTACTGCAACGAAAGCAACGCCAAGACATGCGTCGAAGCGGCTTCCAATTCCGAGATCAACTTTTGGGCTCTTCCCCGGAAAAAAGCGTAGAACATCATCGCCGGAATACCGATAGCCAGCCCGGCGGCCGTGTTGACCAGCGCTTGACTGATCCCTCGTGAGAGAGCCACATAACGCGCGGACCCAATATCGGCTCCAAGTGCGCCGAAGGAATGGATAATCCCAAAGACCGTGCCAAGCAGGCCCAGCAGCGGCGCGATCATTCCAATATCGGCAAGATAAGTAACACGATTATTCAGACTGGCCGCGACTCGCGATCCTTCCGTCTCGGCAATTTCGCGGACTTGCTGAAAATCTGCATGCGGGTTTTTGGTTGTGAAATCGAGCATTTTTTGCACGACCCGCGCGATCGCTTCCCCATGCCGATTGGAAACGGCGAGTAATCCTAGATAATCGCGTTTCCGTAAAAGCGCATCTGCCGTAGCCATGTAACCGCTCGAAACCACCGCGCCACGCCGGATCGTCATCAGATAAACAATCACGAGCGCCACGGAAAAGATCGATAAGAGAAAGAGCGGAATCATCACCGGCCCAGCGTTGATGAGTGTATCCATAATGGTTTGTGAGTGCGGAACATCCGGCACCAGCGGCGGTGTGGCCTCCTGCGCAAGCAACGAAGGTGCGCCGGCAAGCGCGGCAAACAGCAGGAACGAAATCTTCATGCCAGAAATTTTGTAACGATAGGCAGCGCGATTAGGGGATGCAAATGCACAACTGAGAGATGACAACGTTCATCGTCTTAAGCGCTATTGTCATTCCGAGCTGAGCGCAGTGGAGTCGAGGAATCTTTCATTGTTAACAGTAATCCCGCAGCCGCGTGAGACTTGGCTCAACATGACACGAGATCAAACACAAATCGGCTCGCCAGGTTGCTAAACAAATCGATCGCCGCCGGCCCAGCGGCACACGCGGAAAATATGCGCCGGCTGAATTTCGGGATCGAGCTCGACGTAATTACGGCGGCCGCGCCAGATATAACGCGCGTCGCTGAGCAAATCGTGCACTTCATAGACGTCGCTCTCCATTTGCCCGAACTGATCAATCGGCACATCGACGAAAGAATGTTGTTTACGATGCGGATCGAGATTCACTACGACGAGGATAATGTTGTCGCGCGCAGCGGTCATTTTGCCGTAAAAGAGGATTGCGTCGTTCTCAGCGGGATAGAATCGCAAATTGGTGTAAGACCGAAGCGCACGGTTTTCCTTTCGGATTTTGTTTAGCCGCGCGATCCAGTTCTTGATGTTTCCCGGCGCATTCCAATCGCGCTCTTTAAATTGGTACTTTTCGGAATCGAGATATTCTTCGCGATCCGGCAAAGCTTCGTTCTCGCACAACTCGTATCCGCTGTAGATGCCGTAGAGCGTTGAGAGCGTAGCGGCGAGAGCCACGCGAATCATAAACGCTGGCCGGCCGCCGTCCTGAAGCACAAACGGCAAGATGTCCGGCGTGTTCGGCCAAAGATTAGGGCGGAAATATTCGCTCATCTCGATTTGCGTCAGTTCCGTAAAATATTCGATGAGCTCGCGCTTCGAATTTCGCCATGTGAAATAGGTGTAGCTTTGGTTGAAGCCAGCTTTGGCCAGCGCTTTCATCATCTTCGGCCTCGTGAACGCTTCAGAGAGAAAAACGACGTCGGGATATTTGGCGCGGACACCCTTTGTCAAATACTCCCAGAAAGCGACAGGCTTGGTGTGTGGATTATCAACGCGAAAGATGCGCACGCCGCGCCCCGCCCAAAAAAGGACGATGCTCTTCATCTCTGCCCACAACTCGCGCCAGCTTTCACACCGAAAGTTCAGCGGATAAATGTCTTCGTACTTTTTCGGCGGATTCTCCGCATATTTGATCGTGCCGTCCGGGCGCTTGTAGAACCAATCCGGATGCTCTTTAACATAAGGATGATCGGGTGAGCAATTGATCGCGAAATCGAGCGCGATTTCCATTCCGCGTTTTCGTACCTGTTTTTGAAGCCAATCGAAATCGGCCAGCGTGCCGAGGGAAGGCTCGACCGCTTTGTGTCCGCCCGCTTCACTGCCAATTGCCCACGGCACGCCTGGGTCGCCCGGTTTACAGGTGATCGAGTTATTGCGGCCCTTGCGATTCGTATGACCAATGGGATGAATCGGCGGAAAATAAATAACATCAAAGCCCATTGCCTTTGCGTCATCGATTCGTGGCAAACAATCGCGGAAAGTCGAACCGCGATCGCCGCGGCCTTCCGCCGAGCGCGGGAAAAATTCATACCATGCACCGATCAACGCAGCCGGGCGATCGACAACAACGCGCGGAGCCGGAGCATAGTGTGTCGCGTTGGAGCGGTCCGGATAAGTCGCCATCAGCACCTCGAGCTCGCCGGACTGCATGATGGCGTTAATTTCTGAATTGGCCGCCTTGGAGATTTGCTCGGAAAATTCCAGCAACCGCGCGGCGTCCGCCGGATCTCGCGCGCGCTGGGCAGCCTCCCCAATCAAAGCCGCGCCTTCTATTGCTTCGCTCCGCAGCGCAGAAATACCAGCCTCAAATTTGGCCGCGAACTCGCGTTGCCAACTGCGAAAACTGTCGGTCCATGCTTCGATCGTGTATTCGTAAATGGCGCTATCGTAAAGAGTACATACGGCGCGCCAGCGGTCGTTATCGACGAAAATCATTGGGGTTTCGCGCCACGCGCGCTTTCCGATAACGCGCCACTTCAGGACAGCCGCAACAACATCGTGTCCATCCTTAAAAATGTCCGCTTCGACCACCAGATCTTCGCCAACGATGCGCTTTATCGGATAACGACCGCCGTCAATCAGCGGCTGTAAGTTCTCGATGACCGCGGAAGAAAAGGCCCGAGACATGGGCCATGAATCAACCGAAATTCGCTGACTGCGAAAGCAAAAATCTCGGTGATCCGAAGAAGACGAGTAGCCGTATTAGAGCGCGAAATAAAATGCGCACTCGTACAGCCCCGAGTTGCGTATCATTTGTCGGCGCACACGGGTGCCCAGAACGCCTTCGAACATGTCCTGCTCGAACCGGCCAATGATCGGGTAACGATCCAGCAAATTCATGATCGGCGAATGACACTCTAGAATCTTGGGGCCGTCCTCTTCTCCATTAGTGAACTGGGCCATGTAGCCTTCCCCGTCACGGAAGCGGGCGAGCCATTTGGCGCGCTCGGCCACTGTGTGCCCCTTCGCTTTAGCTTTGAGCGCCGCAATCTTCTTTTCGAAAATATTGTAAAGAAGCTTCTCCGGCGCGTTTGACCCATAAATTTCCTGGACCGATTTCAACAGATCAAGCGTGAACTGATGGCTATCGGCCTGAAAAAGATCATGGCTGCGGCGTGTAAGCCGGTAAACCATTTCCGGGCGGCCCATCTTCTGTGGACGGCGCCAGGTATCCAGATAACCATCGCGCTCAAGAGTGAGGCAATGCTGCTTGATACCCATGTAGCTCATCTTCATTTTTTCCACGAGCTCGTTGACGGACATTCCTCTGCTGCGCTTGAGCGAGTTAACAATTTCGAGCCGCTGGGTACGCCCAATTTCTGCGATTAAACGTTGATTCATAAAAATGAGAATCGAGGGGAGAACAACTGGAGAGAGGGACTTTACACGCCGTGTCATTTAAAACGCAAGTTTAAATTTATGCAACGCCCGAGCCGGCGCAGGAAATTACAGGACCGTCAGTATTTCTCTTCGCTTTCGTCGGGGCTGATTTCATGAAATAGCCTCAAGTAAAAAGGAAGTGGTGTTACTTCGACTTGAATCGCCGTCACTGAGCCGGAATCTTGCGGCCCAAATGCATCCAGCTTGCTACCAGAATCGTTGAAGCCGCGTTTCACATAACAAAGCGCGATTTCCTTTCCAATTCGGTCGCTGCGCGTTGCGCTCGTGATCCAGCCGGCTTCTTTGCCTTTCGCCGACGTGACGGCGAGTTTCATGTCTGCTTTAAGCGGGATATCCCCCAACGAAATTAGACCGCATAATCGTTTATTTGTCTGCCCTGACATCTTGATTCGCGAAATCACTTCCTGGCCAATATAGCAACCTTTCTCATAATCGATCGTCCGCTCTTCCAGGTTAGCCTCGATTGGAATAATCTCTTCCGTCAGCTCACGGCCCCAGCGTGGAATACCCTGTTCGATTCGCATGGTGTCCGCCGCAGCAGAATCGAGCAGGTCGCATGTTGACAATAGTTGTTCCGAAACAGCGTCATGAACCGCTCCGTCACGCCATATGTCCCACCCCGGCTCAGTGAAGCGGCGCACAGAAACAATCCGACAGTCGCTCAGGTTTGGCGCGGTCAATGACAATACGTGAAAGATCGAGAATCGATCAGTGACATCCTCAATCTGAACATCATCGGCGATCACATAGCGCTCCAGTCTGGCCGAGAGCGTTTCTCGAAGTTCAGGATCTGCATCGATCCAAAAACAGTCCGGCGCGGCGGAAATGAAAATGTGCGCGTTCATTTTACCCTTTGCATTCAGGACGCACGCCTCGATTGCGACGGTTTCGCCGGCCTTCCGCACATCATTCGTAATCTGCCCATTCAGAAAGCGGAGACGGTTGTTGCCCGTAACACGAAGTTTTGCGCGTCCGGATAAATCAAGAAAAGCGCTCCGCCGTGTCTGGAGCGGCGGCGTCATACTTCTTTCGACGAGACAGGCCGTTTTAACAGTTGCCGCCACCGCCGCAGTAGCTGGGTGAGAAAGCCGCGACGCAACGCCGTCGCTTCCTTAGCCTCGTCGCTGTCTGGCGCTCTGGTAGGGCGAGACTGGGTTTGCCCTGAGGTTGTCGAATCGGAGCCGACGAATGATTCCACACCTCCCACAATCGCCTCAGCAGTGGTTCGCACATCAGCTTCTTCTGTTTCAGCTCCTTCCGACCCAGCCGATGCAATTTGGGACAAATATTTGCGCGCGACCGCCGAATAATCATCGTCTCCGTGACCCCATTGGATTTGCTCAACAAGCCGATCGCAGGCAGCAGCGGTCACGCCAAAGTCGAGGTAATGCGACAAACCGAGCTGATTGGCAATCTGCACATCTTTCAGCATGTGCTTTACCGAAAAGTGCGGCTCAAAATCCCGCTGGATCATTTTAGGCATTTTCATCGCCAGA
>Ga0209156_10001566_pt1 | contig 18560 bp, 22 predicted proteins | sample GraSoiAngelo_124_FD_185881 | JGI IMG/M metagenome (GOLD analysis project Ga0209156, IMG submission 185881) | Grasslands soil microbial communities from the Angelo Coastal Reserve, California, USA - 14_0927_05_20cm (SPAdes) (version 2) | ecosystem: Environmental > Terrestrial > Soil > Grasslands...
CCCCTTGGCGGCGCTGCACGTGGCCGGATCGACGTTCCAGGTCGCCGCCGCAGCGGCGACCAGCAGGCTGCGCGCCGCCGCCCCCGCGCGACGCAGCGGCTCCCAGTTGCCGCGCACCGACGTCGACCCGCCCGTCTCCTGCACCCCGAACAGCGGCTCCGCGTAGCGGGCGTCGTCGGGCGGGGCATGCTCGACCCGCACGTCGCCCAGATCGACTTCCAGCTCTTCGGCCAGGAGCATGGACATGGAGGTGTAGGTCCCCTGTCCCATTTCGACCTTGTGCATGATCAGGGTCACGCGCCCGTCGCGGTCGATCCGAATGAACGCGTTGGGCTCAAAAGCGGCGGGCGGCGCCGCGGGAAGGTCGAAGCCGAGCAGCAGGCCGCCGCCGACGGCGGCGCTGACGCTCAGGAACGCGCGGCGCGAGAGCTGCGGCAGGCGGGCCACGTCAATCTCCGGCCGCCCGCTTGATGGCAGCGCGGATGCGCGAGTAGGTGCCGCAGCGGCAGATATTCCCCGCCATCGCCGCGTCGATGTCGGCGTCGGTCGGGTGCGGCTTCGCCCCCAGCAGCGCGGCAGCGGCCATGATCTGGCCCGACTGGCAGTAGCCGCACTGCACGACCTCCACGTCCAGCCAGGCCTGCTGCGCCCGCTTGCCGCTCGCTGTCTCGCCCACCGCCTCGATGGTGGTGAGGCGCTTCCCCGTCACGGCGGATACGGGTGTGACGCAGGAGCGGATCGGCCGACCATCCAGGTGCACGGTGCAGGCGCCGCACAGCGCCATGCCGCAGCCGAACTTGGTGCCGGTGAGACCGAGCACGTCGCGCAGCACCCACAGCACCGGCATGTCGGCCGGCACGTCCACCGTATGCAGCGTGCCGTTCACCCGCAGGGTGATCACCGCCGGGCGCCCGACCGCGTGTCGCTCATCCCGGCTCCTCGCTGGTGCTGAACCGGCGCGGGGCCGGCGCGGCGCCGCCGTACAAGCGCTGGTAGTGCGGCCGCTCGACGAGCCGGTAGAACGCGATGATCGCGGCCTGCGAGAAGGCGGCCGCGGCGAGCCCTGGCCCCGATGCAACGAGCAGCGCCACCCCGTAGGTCTGAAGGTAGCCCACGGTGTACATCGGGTTGCGCAGCCAGCGGTAGGGGCCGGCGATGGTGGGCACCGGCCGGATCTCCCGCTCGAAGAAGTCGCGCCAGTAGTAGCCGTCGGCGCCGAGCGCGGCGGTGGCCCACAGCTTCACCCCCACCCCGAGTGCCACGAGCGCCGCGCCCGCCAGGCGCCACGCGAGCGGCAGCGGCAAGTCGAACGTTCCACGGGTGAGGATACACACCGCCACGAAGGCGACGCCGTCATGGTACATCAGGAAGGCCGCGCGGCGGCGGAAGCGCGCGTAAGCCGCGGCGCCGCAGCTCACCGGTTCCGCGTCGGCCCGCCGCAGCGCCAGCCCGATGTACGTGACGTACGCCACACGGCTGACCAGGGAGTAGCCGAGTGCGAGCAGGTCCTGGAGCTGGAGGTGGAGCGGCAAGTCGGCGATGGGTCTCGAGTCCTCGAGGACTAGGAAGGCGTGGCCGGTGTGGCCAAGAGCGCCGGCGCCTCGGCGGTGGCGCTCACGCGGAAGCGGATCCACATGCCCCCGGCACCATGACCTGGGACCCCACAGAAGATGAAATACTCGCCCGCAGGCGGTGCCGTGAAACGTATCGTGTCGGTGGCTTCCGATACGAGTCCTTCGGTAAGTCTCAGCGTGAACGCCCGCGGAATCGCGGGGGGCACGGGCTGTGTGGGAAGCGGAGTCTGGGGGGCGATGATCTCCGCGCTGTGCGGCAGCATGCCGTCGTGGTTACGGAAGTCGATCTCGGTGTGCCACCCCACCGGCACGACGAGCGTGAGGCCGCCGTCCGAGAACCCGTTGAAGTTGAGCGCCCCGTTCACCCCGGTGAGGCCCGCAATCAGCTGGAACCGCACGGTCTTGGCGGGAGCGTCGACGCTGAGCCAGGCCGGGTCGATATCCGGCCCGGGCCCCACGGCCGCGGTGAGGCAGAGCGCGAAGACGATCGCCGACGCGTATGGGACCCCGCGTGCCGTCATGAGGGAATGCTCCGCATTGCAACATAATCAAGCGTGATTATCGCAACGCCGAAAGGGCGCGCTCGACGGCGGCGCCGTCCAGGTCGTCCAGCGCCCGGGCGAGCTGCCGGTATGCCGCAGCGAGCCGCTCAGCGCCTGCCCGCTGCCGGGTCGCGCCGAGCGCTGTAAGCGTGATCGTGACGCGCGGGCGCGTCGCCTCGTTCCTGACAGTCCGCACCAGACCGTCGCGCTCCAGCATCACCACGAGCTCACGCACATCATCGTCCACCCGCAGCGACTCGCGCGCCTGCGCGAGCCGGGTGAGCAGGTCGAGGCCCGCGGGCGAGAGGCCCAGCTCGCCGAGCGCCTCCGCGAGGCGAACCGTTACAGAATGTGCGGTCCCGAGCAACTGGAACACCAGGGACCGTGGGCGTGTCTCTTGCGCAGGCCGAACACCGGTAGGGGTCATATCGCTCGCCAGTGAAGGTTCGGGAATCAATCGGGGGTGGCCACGCTCCGACGGATATCCCCGTTCAGCGCTTAACCTGCGCCGCCGGCAACCGGTTCCACCGCCACGTTCAGAAAAGGAGCACCACGTCATGAAGCAGCGTAGTTCGTTAGGGGAAGGGACCCGGCTGGGTCTGGTCGTCGCGACCACGATCTGGATCTGGCTCGCCGCGGTCGACAGGATCGTGGGCCAGCCGTTCCGTACGTTCAGCGTGCTCGGCGGCATCGCGCAGTTCACGCTGCTGCACTACCTGCTCAACCTGACCTATGGCATCGCGATCGTCTGGGCGCTGCATCGGGCCGCGCGCGAGCCGAGCCTCGTGATGGGCGTGGCGTTCGGCTTCTTCATGCTGGAGTTCGGATTCGCGATGCTGACCATCCTGCTGTCCCACCTCGGCCTGGGCCGGCTGGCCTGGGTGCGGATCCTCGGCGGCAACCTGCTGGGCGCGGCGGTAGCCGCCGTCCTGCTGTTGCGAACTCATCCCGTGGTTCGGGAGCTGCGACAGGCGGGGGCACAGGAGAACGATTGACGGCGCCGCGGACCAGGCGGGAACCTGCCGCGGTAGATAGTTCATTACTGCATTACAATGCGCGTTCCCGCCGCCGTTCGCTGGTTGGCCGTGGCCGTCCTCGCCGCTGCACCGGCAGCGGCCCAGGCCCCAGGGCCTCCCGCGGCATCCGGGGTGGTGTTCCAGCCGCTCCTGGCCGACCCCAAGGAGCCGCAGTTTTTTGCCGCCTATCTGTGGGAGCGCTCGCCCCGGCTCGCGCCCCGCCTGGGCAGCGTGGGCTTCGGGCAGACGATCGGTGTGGCGAGCGGCCGCACCTGGCAGGTGGCGATCGCCGCCGCCGTGTTCTCGCAGTTCAACCTCGCCCGCCCGACCGCCGACCTGATGAACACCGATTATCGGGTCGGCCTGCCGGTGACCTACCGGCGCGCCGGCTTGACGACGCGCGTGCAGCTGTACCACCAGAGCTCCCACCTGGGCGACGAGTACATGATCCATGCCAACGCCCAGCGGGTCGACCTGACATTCGAAGCCGCCGAGCTGCTGGTGTCGCAGCAAATCGCCGCCTGGCGCGTGTACGGCGGCGGCGAGTACGTCTTCACGCACTCGCCCGCCGATCTGAAGCCGGGCCTGCTCCATGGGGGAGTCGAGTACCGCCAGCGCGGCGTGCTGGTGCGCTTCGGCCGCATGGCGACCGGCCGCCTGGTGGCCGCCCTGGACGCAAAGTCGTTCCAGGACCGCCGCTGGGACGTCGGCTGGAGCGCCATCACCGGGTTCGAGCTGGCCGATCCGGCGGCCCGCGGAGAGGGCGGCTGGCGCTGGAGCCTGTTGCTGCGGGCGTACACCGGTCCCGCCCCCTACGGTGAATTCTTTCGCGATCCCGTGACGTCGCTGGGGATCGGCGTCGGCCTCGCCCTGTGACGCCGCCTTCCCGGCCGGCGGGAACTCCTCCGCAGGCTGCTGCGTTCGCTGGAAAGTAGTTCAGTGATGAACTAGTTTCCACTCTCGTCTCTGGAGGAGCACGTCATGTTTTCGCGCTTGATCGCCGTTTCGACCGCCGCCGCCCTGGCGCTCGCCGCCCCCGCGGCGCTCCGCGCCCAAACCCCCACGCCGTCGCGTGCGTCGCTCGGCGGCCTCGGCCCCGCCGCTGGCCGATTCACCCTGGCCGGCGCCTTCGGCGGCCTCTCGGGCGCCGCCAATCTCAATCCCGCCGGCACGACCGACTGGCGACTCGGCTGGATCGGGTCGGTCGACGGCACGGTCTGGCTCCAGTCCCACGTGGGCATCCGCGCCGGCGGCGGCTGGGCACAGGACAGCATCCGCAACGCCGCCGTGACGGGGCGGAGCAAGTTCAACAAGTTCACCTACGACGCCGACCTCGTCCTGCGCTATCCCCTCGCCGCCGGGTCCGGCACGCTGAATCCCTACGTGCTGGGCGGCGTGGGCGCGATCAGCGTACATCAGCTCGGCGCCGACAGCACGTGGTCCAAGTTCGCCGGCAACTTCGGCGCCGGGCTCGAGTACCGCTTCGGCCGGGTCGGCATCCGCGCCGAGGGCCGCGACTTCGTGTACACGTTCGACCGCTACGGCTTCGACAAGACCCAACACGACGTCGCGTGGCAGGGCGGCCTCACGCTGTCCTTCTGACACCGACCGTCACACCGGCCGGCGTGGCGAGCCTCGTTCCGTCGCCCGCCGGTCGGGTGGCGAGCCCCCACCCGAAGGGATGCGCCAGGCCTCGCTCGAGCCGCCCGCGGGAACTTTAGTGACCGCTCGTTCATTCGTGAACTATCGCGTGGTCGTCGCGACCTTCTCCAATGCTGGCGAGATGAGTATGATTGCGCGGATGCGCAAACGTCCCCCCCCGAAGCGCGCGCGCCGTTCCCACAGCGCGAGCGCGATGGTGTTCTCGCTGCTCGAGACCGCCCAGGCCGTGGAGTCCCGGCTGGAGGCAGCGGTCAGCCCCCTCGGCTTGTCGCTCGCGAAGCTCGGCGTGCTTCACCCTTTGGCGGAAGCGCGCGAGCCGCTGCCCTTGTCCGAGCTGGCGGAGCGCCAGCACTGCGTCCGCTCCAACATCACCCAGCTGGTGGATCGGCTCGAGAAGGACGGGCTGGTACGCCGGCGCCCGGACCCGGACGACCACCGCGGCGTGCTCGCCGCGCTCACGCCCGCGGGCGAGCAGGCGTACGCCAAGGGCATGCGGGCGCTCGTCGAGGCCCAGCAGGCCATCATGCGTGCGCTCAGCGCGGGCGACGCGAAAAGCCTCAAGAGTGCGCTCGACGCCCTTACCTCATGACCGACACCGAAAGGGGATTCCCGTGCGCTACCTCGTGCCCGTGGGCCGAGTTCTGTACTCGCTGATCTTTCTCATGACGATCCTGGGTCACTTCTCGGCGGGCTACATCGGTTACGCGACCCAGCAGGGCGTGCCGGCCGCCGGGTTGCTGGTCCCTCTCTCGGGCCTGATCGCCATCGCCGGTGGGCTGAGCATTGCGCTCGGCTACAAGGCCAAAGTCGGGGCGTGGCTGATCGTCATCTTCCTGGTACCCGTCTCGCTGAAGATGCACAACTTCTGGGCGGTGACCGACCCGATGATGCGCGGGATGCAGATCGCCATGTTCATGAAGAACGTGTCTATGCTGGGAGCGGCGCTCCTGATCGCCTACTTCGGCTCCGGCCCGCTCAGCCTCGACGCCCGCCGCGGCGGGCAGCCGGCCGGTTCGTCCTTTACGCGCGCGTGAGCTGGAGCAGCCCGATTCTCGGTCAGTAGTGAACGCCCTTGCGGACCGCGAAGCCCCAGCGGCCGCCGGTGAACCCCTGGCCGAAGCGGTAGCCGACCGCGAACTCCGCCACATCGCCGCGCACGGCGCGGGTCGGGCCGATGCGCAACGAGAGGCCCACGTCGCCGCCCAGGCGGGGAGCCTCGGTCGGATACCAGGCGCCGCCGTAATCGAAGAACGGCGCGAGGCCGACGCCCATCAGTCCCCATGCTTCATCCGTGACCAGGATGCGATCCTCCAGCGCCAGCCACGCCATGCGCCAACCCGTGAACTGGTGGATGCCGAACACGCGGGGACCGTTCTGCGTGTTCCACAGATCGAACTCCTCGCCGAACTTGGGCCGCCGCAGCCGCGCTCCCTCGAGATGCACGATCAGCGTGTGACCGGCCACGTTCTGGCTCGCCACCGTGAGGGCGCCGGCGACCCGACCCGAGTCGGGCACTCCCCCGGTGACCACGCCGGTGCCGGCCCCACGCACAACAACGAACCCGCCGGCCCAGGGAGCCGCGAGCTGTGCGCTCAGCTCCGTGCCGATGCCCGCCGCCGTCGGCGCGTACCCCCACGCTCGCGGCGCCGCCCATAGCCCCACGTGGAGCAGCTGTGATACGTCCACGTCCTCGCGCCGGGCGTAGGAGTTGAACCGCTCGAGCACCTGGAACCGCACGTGCCCGAGGTCGAGCCCCGCGCCGGCCGTGCCGAACTGCGATCGCTGAGGCACCGTGTCCGTGACCGTATCGATGTCCTCGCGGCGCCACTGTGCCGCAACCGACAGTCGCACGTAGTCCCGCGGCGTCGCGTGAGGGGCGAAGCCGAGGGAGACGCCGACGCGCTGGGTGCGGCGGAACCAAATGGAGTTGGTGTCGCCGTCCCGAAACACGAGTATCCGCTCGGACGCGGCCTCGCCGACGACCGTGAGCGCCCGCCGCGCGGCGGTCTCGTAGAATGGGACGCCGAACAGCCACGTGCCCTGCTTCCCGTCGGTCTTGCGCTTGTAGAGGCCCTGCAATTGGACGCGGCGGGAGAAGAAGTGGGGATTCAGATAGCCCAGACTGAAGACGCCCCGGTCGGGCGTGCGGTTGTAGACGGCGGCCAACGATGTGGCCGTTCCCAGCAGGTTGTCTTCGACGAGACCCGCCAGCCAGCTGACGTCGCCGCCCGCGGAGGAGTAGCCCAACTGGGGCTTGGTGCTCCAGCCGTCCGTCGTGGCCACGCGCAGCGCCAGGCGACCGTCGAGTCGCGTCGTATCGATGCGCACGCGACTGAAGACGCTCAGCTTGCGTAACGCGCGCTCGCTCTCGGCCACGCGCGCCGAGTCGTAGCGGTCCCCCGGGTTCACCAGGAGCGTGCCCCGGATGACGCCCGCGCGCGTGCGGGCGTGCAGCCGGTTGGCGAGGCGCGCGATGAAGCCGGGCGCGTCGCCCGCCTGCAGATCGAACACGTTGCGGTTCACCACGATGATCGTGTCGATCGTGGTCGCGGGGGATTGGGCGGACAGCCGCACCGGCGAGCCGGTGGCCAGGAGTGCCCCCGCCGCTCCGACCGCCAGTCTATTTGACCAAGTCAATGCGCTGGTGCAGCGAATAGGTGGCGTGGCGGGCGGGCTCGTTCCATTCCGTAAAATACAGCGTCGCGTCCACGCGGCCCGTGATCTGGCGCAGGCCCCGCGTGGCCAGCCGGAACGTGCCCCGCACCGAGTCGGGCTTGAGGGGGTGGCAGAAGCACGTGACGGTGGCATACGCCGGAATGCGGGCGTCGGGAGGCCCGAGCGCGTACGGCACGTTCTGCCGCAGCTCGCGCGCCCGCCCGAGGTCGAGCGCCAGCGTCAGCGAGTACTCGTCTCCTTCGCCCTCGGCGGGATTGAAGTCGTAGCGGGCGAGCCCCACGTCGCCGCCGCCGCTCGCCGTGTCGATGGCCAGCCGCGTGACGGTGAGCCGGGGATCCTGAGTGACCGCGATCCGTCCGTGCCACTCCCAGCGGGCGGACGACTGCGCCCCCAGGGTGTCACCCCGACGGGAGACGTCGTCGCAGGCGGCAATGACTAACACCGTCACGGAGAGGCGTAGCAGAACGTCGTCGCGGAAAATCGTCACGGACCTGCGTAAAAGGATGACAGTCTGTGGTCGGTGGGCTGCTACACTGGCCCGCCATGGCACTCAAGGCTCATACGGCCCGGCTCCGCGTGCACGAAGTAGCCTGCGAGTTTGCGGCCGACACCGTGCGTCTCGCTCGCACGTTCCGGGGACCCGGGCGCTTCGAACGGGGCGACCAACTGGTGCGTGCAGCCCTCTCCATCTGCTCCAACATAGCCGAAGCATGCGGCCGAGGCACGGTGCCCGAGTTCCGTCAATTCCTTTTGTACGCGCGGGGCTCGGCGCGGGAGGCCGCCACACAACTGCACGTGGCCGCGGTGCTGGACGCCGCGCAGCACCGCAAGATCAACGCACTCGAGGCTCGGGTGAACCTGATTGCCAAGATGCTGGGCCGGCTACACGCGAATCCGCCGCCGGACCGTCGCTGACGTCTCACCGCGACGCCTTCCCGTGACGTCTCTCCGCGACGCCTTTGGAGTGGCGCGCGACGACGTCAATACTGCCCGAGATACCTGTCCAGCTCCCATTCACTCACCTGCCCGATGTATTCCTGCCACTCCTCGCGCTTGGCCTCCACGAATCGCTCGTAGATGTGCGTCCCCAGCGCGTCACGGATGACGTCGTCTTTCTCGAGCATGTCGAGCGCTTCGTGCAGATCGCGCGGCAGCTCGTCGATGCGGTATTTGCGTCGCTCGCGGAAGCTCATGGTGAAGATGTTCTTGTTCACCGGGTCGGGGGGGATGAGCTTCTGCTTGATGCCGTCCAGACCGGCGGCGAGCTGCACGGCGAGCGCGAGATAGGGATTCGCCGAGGGATCGGGCATGCGCAGCTCGCAGCGCGTACCGATGCCGCGGCGGTCGGGGATCCGCACCAGCGGCGACCGGTTGCGCTGCGACCACGCGACGTTGGTCGGGGCCTCGTACCCCGGCACCAGCCGCTTGTAACTGTTCACCAGCGGATTGGTCACGGCGCAAAAGCCGCGCGCGTGCTTCAGCAGCCCGGCCACGTACTGAATGGCGGTCCCCGACAGCTCCCACTTGCCGGCGGGATCGTGGAAGGCGTTCTTCCCGCCCTTGAAGAGCGACTGGTGCGTGTGCATGCCGGAGCCGTTCTGGCCGTAGATCGGCTTGGGCATGAAGGTGGCGAGGAAGCCGTGGCGGTACGCGACGTTGCGGACGATGAACCGGAACGTCGCCAGGTTGTCCGCCGTCTCGAGCGCCGCCGCGTAGCGGAAATCGATTTCGTGCTGTCCCGGGGCGACTTCGTGGTGGCCCGCCTCCACCTCGAACCCCATCGAGACCAGGTCCCGGATGATGAGGCGCCGGATCTCCTCGGCCCGGTCCACGGGCGTCTGGTCGAAATAGCCGCCGTGGTCGTGCGTCTCGGTGGTCGGCTCGCCGCTCGCATCCAGCTGGAAAATGAAGAACTCCGCTTCGGCCCCGGCCATCATCTCGTAGCCCATCGCCTTCGCCGCCGCGATCTGCCGCTGCAACGCCTGCCGCGTGCATCCCGCGAAGGACGACCCGTCGGGGTTGTAGATGTCGCAAATGAGCCGGGCGATGCGGCCCCCCTCGTCGTCGTAGGGCAGCACCCGGAACGTGTCGAGGTCGGGCTTCAGCACCATGTCCGACTCTTCGATCCGCACGAACCCTTCGATCGACGAGCCGTCGAACATGATATCGCCCTCGAGCGCCTTCTCGAACTGGCTCTCGGGCACTTCGACGTTCTTGTTGACGCCCAGGATGTCGGTGAACTGGAGGCGCAGGAAGTTGACTTCCTGCTTCTTGCAGAGCTCGAGCAGCTCGCGCTTGCCGGCGCCGGTGGTTTTTAGAGCGGTGGCCATAGAGGAGGGTAGAGGATGGGAGAAGACGGTAGAGGGCGGTGCAACCTCTACCGTCTTCTACCGACTTCTACCACCGTCTCACCTCAAACGTCGTAGTACAAGAAGAACTCGTACGGATGCGGCCGCAGGGCCACCGGATCCACTTCTTTCGCCCGCTTGTACGCCAGCCACGTTTCGATCAGATCGGGCGTGAACACGCCGCCCTCGAGCAGAAAGGCATGGTCCGCCTCGAGCGCCGCGAGCGATTCGTTCAGGGAGCCCGGCGTGTTTTTCACGTGCTTTCGCTCTTCGGGCTCGAGCTCGTACAGGTCCACGTCCATCGGCTTGGGCGGCTCGATCTTGTTCTTGATGCCGTCCAGGCCCGCCATGAGCAGCGCGGCGAACGTCAGGTACGGATTGCTCGACGGATCGGGGGCCCGGAACTCCACGCGCTTCGCCTTGGGCGACTTGGAGTACACCGGGATGCGGCAGATCGCCGAGCGGTTGCGCTGCGAGTAGATCAGGTTGATCGGCGCCTCGTAGCCCGGCACCAACCGCCGGTAACTGTTGGTCGTCGGAGCCGCGAACGCCAGCAGTGCGGCCGCGTGCTTGATCAGCCCGCCGATGTACCAACGCGCCGAGTCCGACAGGAGTGCATACCCCTTGGGGTCGAAGAACAGGTTCGTCCCGTCCTTCCACAGGCTCATGTGCACGTGCATGCCCGAGCCGTTATCGCCGAACATCGGCTTCGGCATGAACGTCGCCGTATAGCCGTGCTGATGGCAGACGTTCTTGACGATGTACTTGTACATCATCAGCTGGTCGGCCATGCGCCCCAGCGTCCCGAACCGCATGTCGATTTCGGTCTGCCCCGCCGTGCCCACCTCGTGGTGGTGCACCTCGACCTCGACCCCCGACGCGATCAACGCCAGCATGATCTTGGACCGCAGGTCCTGCAGCCGGTCCACCGGCGGCACGGGGAAGTAGCCCTCCTTGTGCCGCGGGCGGTGCCCCATGTTCGGGCTGCCGTTCGTCCCCGAGTTCCAGATGCCCTCCTCGGAGTCGATATGGTAGTAGCCTTCGTGCGCGTTCTGGTCGAAGCGCACCGAGTTGAAGATGTAGAACTCGGCTTCCGGACCGTAATACGCGGTCGTGGCGATCCCCGTCTTCACGAGGTACTGCTCGGCCTTCTGCGCGACGTAGCGGGGATCGCGAGAATATCGCACGCCCGTCACCGGGTCGGACACGTCGCAGGTGAGCGACAGCGTCGGCACCTCGAGGCACGGATCGACGAACGCGCTCGCCGGGTCGGGGAACAGCAGCATGTCGCTCTCGTTGATCGCCTGGAACCCGCGGATCGACGAGCCGTCGAACCCGATCCCTTCCTTGAAGAGATCCTCGGTGAGCTCCTTGAGCGGAATCGAGAAGTGCTGCCAGGTGCCCGGCAGGTCGGTGAACCGCAGGTCCACCACCTGCACACCGGCGTCTCGCGCCTTGCGGATCACGTCGCCGGCCGTCGCGGTCGCAGGCTTGCCCGCCTGAGGGGTGCTCGTGGGCTCCAACGTCGCGGTCATGGGTCGCTCCTCAGAGGGCTCGGGTGTCACGCACGCAAGTGCACGCTTGATGCCACGAACGAGGCGAGGCGTGCGCCCGGCCGGGCGCCACGTGCTCGCTCAGGAAATCGCTGTGGGAGGTTACGGCAGGCATGCGGGAAGGTATCGAAGCCGTTGCACAGTGTCAACCACTTCGTGTCACTTACGCAACATTACGGTGGCGCCTCGCGACTACAGGGCGGTTGCTTGCTAGCATGTCCGAAGAAATGTGCAAAAAATGCACAGTTTTCAACACGGCACAGTCAGGTACTCAAGGCCTCCACGAAGTGCCATAGCTCCACGGCCGAAAACTCCCCGAACCTCTCCTGCACCTCGCGCTCCGACCACTCCAGAAAGATCCAGCTGGTACTCCGGTGCCGCTCGCCGCTCGCGAAGTGCAGCCGCCCCCGCACCGCCCCGGGGGCCACGTCCGGGTCGGGCTGGACCTCCATGAAGACGTCCCACCGCTCCTCACCACGCTTCAGCTCGCCCATGTGTCTGGCGCGGTCGTACCCTGGGAACGGAGCGCTCATGGGCCGTCGCACGGCGCCTGAGAGGTCATGTCGAGTACACTACGCTGCCCTGAGCCTTCCCGCCAGTTAGATTTCCCGCCCTCCATGAATTGTCATGCGTGCGGGACCGCGCTCGCGCCCACCGCCAAGTACTGTCACAAGTGCGGCGCCCAGGTCAGCGGTGCCGCCGCCGCCGGCTGGCGCGCCGGCCTTCCCTGGGGCGTGGCAGGCGCGGCGCTGGGGGGGCTGTTGACGGTGGTGGCAATGCGGCTCGGTGGCTCATCGGGAAGCGGGATGCGGGATGCGGGAGGGGTGGCGGCGGAGGATGGGCCGCCTCCCGCATCCCGCATCTCGCCTCCCGACATTTCCCAGATGTCCCCCGAAGAGCGTGCCACCCGGCTATACAACCGGGTGATGTCGCTCCACTCGCAAGGGCAGGCCGACAGCGCCGACTTCTTCCTGCCCATGGCGCTGCAGGCGTACGCGATGCTGCCGGCGCTCGACGTCGACGCCCGTTACCACATGGGTGTGCTCGACCTGACCGCCGGCAACGCCGCGGCGGCGCTCGCCCAGGCCGACACGATCCGGCGAGTCGCGCCCACGCACTTGTTCGGGTTCATGCTGCGCGCCCGCGCGCTCGAGCTGACCCACGACACACCGGGCGCCGTGCGCGCCTACCGAGCGTTCCTGCAACACGAGGCGGCGGAGCGCGCGCGCCAGCGGCCGGAGTACGGCGAGCATGCGCAGAACCTCGACGCCTTCCGCGACCAGGCGAAGCAGGTGACGGCCGGCAAGGCGCCGCGTGGCAGCTGAAGCATCCCGCACGATCCACCTGGCACACAGCCCAGACGCCGACGACGCGTTCATGTTCTGGGCGCTCGCGGCCGGGAAGATCGACACCGGCGGGCGGCGCTACGTACACGAGCTGGGCGACATCGAATCGTTGAACCGGCGCGCGTTACAGGGCGAGCTCGAGGTCACGGCGGTGTCGCTGCACGCCTACGCTTACCTCGCGGGTCGCTACGCGCTGCTCGCTCATGGGGCGAGCTTCGGGGACGGCTACGGACCGCGCGTCGTGGCGCGCGCCGCCCGGCCGGCCGATCCGCGCGGCGCTCTCGCCGGGCCCACGCTGCGCATCGCCGTCCCCGGCGAGCTGACCACCGCGTTTCTCGCGCTCAGGTTGTTTCAGCCCGCCGCGCGGCACGTGGTCGTGCCATTCGATCAGATCGAAGACTACGTGGCGGCCGGCCGGGCGGACGCGGGAGTGCTGATTCACGAGGGCCAGCTCACCTACACCGATCGCGGTCTGCATCTCTGGGTCGACCTCGGCGAGTGGTGGCGCGCGGAGACAGGGCTGCCGTTGCCGCTCGGCGGCAACGTGGTGCGGCGTGACCTCGGGCCGGACCTGATGGGCGAGATCGCACGGGACCTGAAGGCGAGCATTCAGTATGGGCTCGCCCACCGCGCCGAGGCCCTGGCGCACGCGCAGGGGTACAGTCGCGGGCTGGACGCCGCCCGCACCGATCGCTTCGTCGGCATGTACGTGAACGACTACACCGTGGATTATGGAGAGACCGGCCGGCGGGCCGTGGTCGAGCTGCTGGCGCGGGCGCATCGGGCGGGCTTGCTCCCGCGGCCGGTGGAGGTCAGCTTCGTAGAAGGTTAGTGACGGTTGTGGAGGTTGGTGGAGGGAGGACCAGCGTGGCCGACATGGCGGGACCCGTCCAGATCCTGGTGGTGGACGACGAGGAGCCCATCCGGAACGCCCTCAAGAAGTTCCTGCAGCAGCAGCAATTCGAGGTGTATGCCGCCGGCACGGGGGACGAAGCGCTGCAGCAGCTCAAGCGCCATCGCATCGCGCTTATGCTGTGCGACATCCGCATGCCCGGCACCAGCGGCGTGGACCTCGTGCCCGCCGCGCTCGAGGCCGAGCCCGAGCTGGCGATCCTCATGCTGACGGCCGTCAACGACGCGACCAGCGCCGCGCTGTGCATGCAGCGCGGCGCCATGGATTACCTCACCAAGCCGATCGAGCTGGCCGACCTGGGCCGCGCCGTGCAACGCGCGCTCAAGCGCCGCGAGATGCAGCACGAGAACCGCCAGCTCAACCAATGGCTGAAAGAGGAAGTCACCACCCGGGCCGCCGAGCTGCAGCGCGCCCGCATGAAGCTCGAGCGGCTCTCGATCGCCACGCTCGAGGCCCTCGTCAATGCCCTCGAGGCCAAGGACCCCTACATGCGCGGCCACTCCGCGCGGGTGGCCGACCTCTCCGCCACCGTCGCTCACCAGCTGGGCATGTCGGAAGAAGACGTGGAGCTGGTGCGCATCGCCGGCCGGCTGCACGACATCGGGAAAATCGGCACCCGCGAATCCGTCCTGAACAAGCAGGGCGCGCTCACGCCCGAGGAGTTCGAGCACGTCAGGCAGCACGTGATCATCGGGTCCCAGATCCTCGCCCCCCTCACACACCTTGGCGGCATCATCCCGGCAGTGCGTCATCACCACGAGCGCTTCGACGGGACCGGATACCCGGACGGGCTGCGCGGCGAAGCGATCCCGCTCTCCGCGCGCGTCATCGGAGCCGCCGAGGTCTTCGACGCGCTCACGACGTCGCGGGCGTACCAGGACAAGATGACCCCCGAAAACGCCATCGGCCGGATCGCCGATCTCTCCGGGACCGTGCTCGATCCCGCGGTGTTCGAAGCGCTGTCGAGCGTGGTGGCGCGGCGCCGCACGCTGGTGTTCCTCGACGACGGCGGCGTGACCAGTACCGACTAGCGATCCTCGCCCGCCACCTCGTGCTGATCGCCGTCACCGGAGCCAGTGGATTCGTGGGACGGCACCTCACCGCGCTGCTCGCGCGGCGCGGCCACCAGGTCCGCGCTCTGGTCCGGAGCGACGGCCGCGGCCGGGCGCTCGACGGACTCCCCATCGAGCGCACGGTGGGCGAGCTGGCGGACCCTGCGGCCCTCTCGGCGTTAGCCCAGGGCGCCGACGTCGTCGTCCATCTGGTCGGGATCATCGTGGAGGCGGGCGCCGCGACATTCGAGGCGGTGCACGTCGAGGGCACGCGCCGCCTGCTCGCGGCCGCGCGCGAGGCGCGCGTCGGCAGGTTCGTGCACATGAGCGCCGTGGGGGCGCGTGACGAGCCGGGGGCGACCCGCTATCACCGCACCAAATGGCGTGCGGAGGCGCTGGTGCGCGACTCCGGCCTGTCGCACGCCATCTTCCGACCGTCCATCATCAGCGGTCCGGAAAACCGGCCGATCCGCACGCTCGCCCAGCTGCATCGCTGGTCACCGCTGGTGCCGGTATTCGGTGACGGGCGTTTCCCGACACAACCCGTGTGGATCGAGGACGTCGCCCTAGCGTTCGCTCTCGCCGCCGAGCGTCCCGCGTCCGGCGGGGTGTTCGAGCTCGGTGGGCCGGCGGCCCTGACCTACGAGGAGTTCGTGCGCGCCATCGGCCGCGCCGCCGGTCATCCGCGCCCGCTCGTGCACGTCCCGCTCGCCATCGCGCGCGCGGCCGCCGCCGCATTCGGCGTCGCGGGGCCGCTCGCTCCCCTCACGACGGACCAGCTCCAGATGCTGGTGGAGGGCAGCGCCACACCCGCCAACGCACTCGAGTCGCGGTTCGGTATTCGCGCGGTGCCGTTCGAAGCGGGGCTGGCGCGATACCTCGGCGGGCGACGGCGATGACGGCGACGCGGTGTATCCTGCTCGCCGCCGCGCTGTGGAGCGCCCCAGCCGGTGGCGCGGCGCAGGCACCGGGGGGGATGGGCGATTCCGTGGTGTACGTCCTCACGCCCGCCAGCCGCTTCGAAGTGAAAACCGGCAAGGCCGGGCTGTTGGCGTTTGCGGGCCACGGCCATCTCGTGCGCGCGGGCAGCGCGTCCGGGCGGATCGTCTATTACCCAGCGCGCCCCGCCGACTCGCACGTCGACGTGGTCGTACCCGTGGACAGCCTCGACGTCCTGACGCCCCCCGACACGGCCGAGATCCGCAAGGTCACCGAGACCATGCGGAGTGAGGTGCTCCACCCGGATCGGTACCCGCTCATCACGTTCGTGTCCACGACGGTGACGCCCGCGGACGACGGGCTCGAAGTCGACGGGCGATTGACGATCGTCGGACAGACGCGCGACGTCGCCGTGGTCGTGCACGTCGAGGCGGCGGGCGACACGTTGCGAGCGACTGGGAGTTTCTCTGTGAAACAGAGCGACTTCGGCATCCGGCCCTATCGCGGCGGCCCGGCGGGGACCGTGAGAGTCGCCGATCGGGTGGAGTTCAACGTGGCGGCGGTGGCGATCCGCTCCCTCACCCCCTAAAAAACCAGACCCGGGGCTTACAGCACCCCGGGCTGGCGGTCGGGCGAAGTGGCCGTCACACTTCGGCCGCGACCCTTGCATGATTTCTGCCTGTTGTCGTACGACTGAGGGCGGCAGATGTTTCATCTGCCACGCCTGTTTGATGCACTTCCCCCTGCCAATGGTTGCATCGCCGCTTCACCACCGCTTCACACGGCCCAGGCGGGAGAGGGTGATCGTTTCAGATCGAACACCCCGCCGCAACACCACCTTGGTGTTGGACACCCCCCAGGGGATTCCGATCGGGTCGAACACCACCACGGGGGTCGACACCTCGAGAGACACCCCGTACCGGTCCGGGCCGGGCCAGCGATCGAGCGACGCCCAGGAATCCCCCGCCCAGCGGTCGATACGGAGCGAATCGCGGGCGATCACCAGCCGGCGCCGGCTGCCCTGCATGATCGCGGCGTTGCGGGTCACCGCGACCGCCGTGGTGACGTCCTGGGCGGCGCTGTTGACCGCGATCCAGTCCCGCAGCCCTTGCAGGCGGGGGAGTGTGATCGCGGTCACAATGGCCAGAATCGCCAGCACAACCGCGAGTTCGGCGAGTGTGAAGCCCCGGCGCATGGGCCGAATTAGGGGAGGGACAGCCCCCCAAGCGGCATCCAACCCACGCGGCGAAAGGCAAGAAAACGCGGGAATTGCAGCCTAACGCGCCGTCACGGAAAACGCTATGTTCTGATCCGGCCGCGCGTTGCACCGAGGCATGACCCCTGCCCTGCCTGGGGGCACCACCAGCCAGTGTGACTCGGAGACTCACCGGATGCCGGCTTCGCGCCTGAAATTCGAATCGTTGCCTCACGCGATCTTCCTCCAGCGCGTGTCGGGCCCTCAGGGCGCCACCTCGCTCGAGGCGCGACTGGGCCAGGGTGCGTTTCTCGCGCTGCGGCTTGTCGATTTGCTCGCGCCGGACCGTCCGCAGGTCTCCGCAGAAGCATTCCGTTATCAGTGGGTGGCGACGGACCGGTTTTGCGCCGAGCTGCGGGCGGCGGCGACTGAAGGCGCACACGTGCACGGCATCGCGGAGAGCAGCGCGGACGCGCAACGCCTGGGCGACATCCGGCTGGTCGCGCCCGCGTTGTTCGCGTATGCGCACTTCCTCGAAGAAGAGCTGCGCCTCGACGAAGCCATCGACGTGGTGACGACGCTGCTCGTGGTGGTGGCAAGCCGTCTGTCGGCCCAGGACGCGGTGGCCGCGCGCCTGCGGCTCGCGCGCGTGCACCGCAAGCTCAACCGGTTCGACGAAGCGGAAGCCGCGTACGCGGAAGCGGGCGAGATGGCGAGCGCGGCGGGGGACCGCTATTCCGCGCTGCTCGCCCGCATCGGTCTGGCGAACACGATCCTTGGCCGGGGCAACCTCGCCGAAGCGGCGGCCAGGCTCCGCGGGATCCTGGCGGATGCCCGCGCCGCTGGCGAGCGGGACGTGGAGGCACGCGCCGAACACGGCATCGCTGTGGCGCTGCACCACATGGGGCAGCCTGCTGAGGCCATACCGCACGCCTGGCGGGCGTTTGAGATATACGAGGAACAAGACTCGCAGATGCGCGCGTTGAACGACGTCGGCATAATGCTCCTCAGCCTCGGAGACGCAGTCGGGGCCGAGCGGGCGCTGACCGAGGTCATTCGGCGGGGTGGTACCCAGGACAACATGAACAACGCGCTCATCGAGCTGATGCATTGTGCATCATATCGACGCGATCACGTCGGGTTTGCGCGTTGGCGCGAGCGGTGCGAGCAACGCCTCGCGGACATGCCACCGAACATCCTGGCGGACTTCTACCTGAAACAAGGGATCGGGCAGGCCAGATTCGGTCGGTTCCGACGTGCCGGCGAGCTCATGAGGCAAGCACTCGAGGTGGCCAGCCAAGCCGGGCTCCACGAAGTCGAGTTCCGCGTTCAGCGGATCCTGAGCGGCGTGGTGGACTGCGAGCGGGCGCTGGCGGCCGAGGTGCAGCCCGCGACGGAGCCGATGGTGCAAACAGAAGAGCTGCGCGAGGTCTCAGCATCCCTGGCGCAGCTCGTCGGTTGAAACGGACTGTTAGGCGTCTACTTGCAGGTGTTGCTGTTGCTGGTGTCACAGCCATGGCGGGGGCCGGTGGCGTCGGCACACGCGACGGTCGAAAGAGCGAACGCGACGACGAGCAAAGCGAAGAGGGCGCGAATACGGGGCATGGGACCTCCGAAAACCGTGGTGTGGTGTCGACGCAACAGGACATCACAAACCTCGGAGCGGGAGCGTCCGTTTTTTAGGGCGTTTTTGCGGCATCGTAGGGCGATTTTGCGACTTTTGCGGGTTTTGGGGGATCGATGC
>Ga0209156_10001567_pt1 | contig 18553 bp, 16 predicted proteins | sample GraSoiAngelo_124_FD_185881 | JGI IMG/M metagenome (GOLD analysis project Ga0209156, IMG submission 185881) | Grasslands soil microbial communities from the Angelo Coastal Reserve, California, USA - 14_0927_05_20cm (SPAdes) (version 2) | ecosystem: Environmental > Terrestrial > Soil > Grasslands...
CGTTTCAACGACCTGCTGCATCGGATGAAATTTCCAGCGTAGCTGAGTACACCAGGGCTGCTGCATGTCGAGTCCTCTTGTGGACAAATTAACGGAACCCGGAAGTTAACTGCTGCAGAGAAGCGATTGCGCTATTGAGTGCGAGTTCGGATTTCCGCTGTCGCATATCATGCAAGTCCTATTTCCAGACTATGGCCTTGCTCCTCTTCGGAGGGCCGTACTCCTCGGATCGAAACTGGTTCAGCGTTCGGTGTAGCCGGCTGTTCTTCCACCTCCCTTGCCGTAAGTTTGCGAACTTGCGCGACTGAGGCTGCGGGAGAGCTTGCTCACATCATTCGTGTAACACAATAAGACCTCTTGGCACAGTGGCGGACGCGGACGCTTCGCGAGCATCGCTGCAAGGCGCTGCCCCCCTCTCAGCATTAATCTTTCTTGACTGTGATACTTGAATTGGAGAATATCTCCGTGTTCGCTCCTGACTTGGTGGTCTCCGAACCTCGAAATCGAAAATCATTCACCCAATCGTTTCTTGGTGAGTTGTGCTTAAGCGCGGCTATGCGAATCGAGATCAATCCGGGCTTAAAATCGACAGTCGCGAAGCACCTTCTGCGAGATGGTGTGCTATCTGAGATTGAACAAGCCATTTCCGCGCTGCAACTCGGCGGAGCCTACGCAATGAACAGCGACACAGCCAAAGCAAAGAGCGCCTATCAGAACTTCCTTATGCTCTGGAAAGATGCCGACCCTGACATCCGCATGCTGAAGCAAGCCAAGGCGGAGTACGCGAAATTGCAATAGCGCCTTTGCTGCGTTAAGCGTTGGGGTGTTCGTAGCAAATTAAAATGTCCGCTTTTTGTAGCATGTGAAATGTCCGGTTTCAAAGTTGTGCCCTCGCCAAGTGGGCCGGGCTGGTTTTGGGGATGGGGTTGCAGGGGAAGGGGGCAGTCCCTCTTCCCCTGCCTAGTTCTGTAGAAGCCTTCGCCGCCAGAGGCATGCCAGCGGCGTCGTAGCGGCCCACACCGTGCGGCCCGTAACTAAGACTCAGAGTTCCGTCCAGGTGCTGGTGCGCAGTCACGCTGCAACCGGCAAGACTGCCTCGCCACGGCACCGGCTCGATCTGCAATCTCAGGTTCAGAAAGCTGACGGTGTTATCGCGGTTGACGGTGCGCTCGAACTGCAGGGAGAAGACACGCTCGAGGTCACGCTGGGGGCAAGGCACAAAGGCGCTTCCCCGCTGCGCCGCCGCCACCCGGAAGCGGCGATTGAACTCAGTCAGGTAGTGCTCCCGCAGGAAGCGATTGGCCTGGGCCAGGGTGGTGCATCCGGCCAGCCGCAACTCCTGCGGCAAGCGTCCCTGCCAGGTTCCGAAGTTGCGCTCACTGCGGCCCCGCGCCTGCGGCGAATACGCCGGGATCATGCGAATCCCGAGTTCGCGCAGCGCCCGTCCCACCTGGGTCAGGCGATGCGGATCCACCGCTTCTCCCGCCTTCGGAGTCAGCCAGAAGTGGCTGCCGCGATCGCTGTACAAAGCGCAGAATAGCCCCTGGCACTCGACCACCGCGCGCAGCGCTGCCATCACCGTTGCCGTCGATTCTTCCTCCACCAACTGCGCGTAGTAGATCTCGCTGGTGGCGTCGTCCAGGATGACGATCAGGTCATACCAGCGCTCATCCTGAAACCAACGGTGACGGCTGCCATCGATGTGCAACAGCATGCCGGGCAGAGGCCGCCGCGGACGCCGCTGGCGATGCACTCCTCGCTTGCGCCCTCGCCTCACCAGTCCGGCACCTTGCAACGCCAGCTTCACCCAGCTGTAGCTCAGCTCGATCTGGTGCTCGTGCTGCAACTTCTCCTGGAAATGCCGCACGTTCAGATCGAAATACCGATCGCGGTAGAGCCCCAGCACTTGCTCCACTCGCGCCACCGGCACCCGTTTCGGCGAGGGCTTGCCCTGCCGCCGGTCGAACAGACCATCATAGCCAAACGCCTCGTAACGCTCTCGCCAGCGCCGCATCTGCCGATCACTAATGCCGATGATCTCGGCCGCTTGCCACCACGTAATCTTCTTCGCCATGGCCCGCAAAATCACTTCTTGGACTTTCATCGCCCGCTCCATCGCGGCCTGCGTGTAGGAAACCATGCCCCGCATGGTCTCCTACTCTCGCCGCACGCCAAGCGGACAGATCACTTGCTAATTCGACCGGACATATCATGTGCTAACGACACTATCCCCATCGCTCTCGTTGACTTCCCCCTGCAAACCTCCTAACATTGCGGGCCGAGGCGGTCTCACGTGATCGGCCAGACCAGAACGCAAACGCCTATTTTCAATGATTGAAGGGGTTAGCTGGCGTTGAAGTCTGCGTAAGTCGTTGCAAGTCTGTCTCAGTCTGTAAGGTGTGTGCATTAAAATATGCATCGAGGCGATTCTAAGATATGCAGACCGACAGCAGACCGACATTCGACCTGCTCTGTACTAAATAAAACAGCCCCGCCTGTACACGGGGCTGACGGTACGCAGAGCATCAGGACCAGATTGAACCCAGCCAAGCGCTACCAGGCAGCCAAGAATCAGACGGACTCCCGCTGTAACAACGCTATGGTAGGACGGGTCATTGCAATTTCGCGTACTCCGCCTTGGCTTGCTTCAGGATGGGGATGTCGGGGTCGGCGTCTTTCCAGAAAGTTAGGAAATCCTGATACGCCGCCTTTGCTTTGTCCGTGTTGCCGACCATGGTGTAGGCGCGAGCGAGGCCGAGATGGGCGAGTGCACCGAGCGGAAATTCAGCACGATACCGCGATGATTGACAAGTTTCTGGAACTCTCCGGCTGCAGCGGTGCCGTTATGTGCCAGCAGGTAGGCTTGACCACGCAGGTAAGCGGGGAAGAGAGTTCCCAGTTGCTCGCCCAGTTCGTAGGGTGCTGCAGCTTCCAGAGAGATAAGAGCCTGGGATGAATTGCCAACGTTGAGTTCAATAGCTGCCTTAAGGGTCGGTAGCCAGTAAAGTTTAAGCACAGTATTGGACGGGTGGCTCTTCTCCAACTGCTCGACCATGGTTTTCGCCCGGGCAGTATCACCGATGCGAGCTGCTGCCAGGGCTGCCAGCACCTTCACATCCCGGCCTGGAGCCAGTGCCAAAGCCGATGCGAGGCCCTGCTTGGCCGCTGCTACGTTGCCGAACTCCACCTCGCGCACGGCAGCATTCACCTGCCACAGCGCAGCCGTCTCCTTGGAGTCGGTGCGGACTGCCGAATCGACCGCACGCCGAGAGAAACCCCGCGCTTTTGCCAACCGGCCATAGTATGCCTCGGTGTCAGACTGGGCCGAGAGCAGCAAATCTTCGACTCCTGGCTTTCCCGAACCCCAGGCTAACTGCTGTTCCATCTGCGTCGAATCGCCTTGCAAAAAACCTAGGCAGTACAGTGAAAGACGCAAGCCTCCGCCATCTAGCTTGCGTGCCAGCGCCTGTTCAAACGTGGCCTTGGCGTGGTCTGGACGGTTGAGTGCGAGGTAAGCTAGTCCGAGATTGAGGTAGCTGATGAAATTGTTTGGCCCCAGACGCTGCGACTCCTCACTTTCGGCCAGGGACTTGTCGTTTGCCCGAGAGAGATGAAATTAACACCCAAGTTGCCGTGCGGAATAGGGTCATGGGGATAGCTTTGAATCCATAGCTGATAAGTCTGGGCCTCCTTCTCCAATTCTCCAGTGACCAAAGCATAGTAATCAGCAGAGATGCGAAGTCTTTCCTTCTCGCTCACCCGTTCCCGCAGTTCATATGCCTTCTTCAGGTTCTCCGCAGATAGGCTGGGTTGACTGAGGTTTGCGTACGCCACCCGGTCCGGGCTAAGCCCAAGTACACATTCACCAGCGCGCAGATCGCGAACAGTTGGGTGGCATTCTTCTGCAGTCCTCGATAGTGCAAATCCATACAGAAGATCGTCGTCAAGGGTTGGAACGATCTCCTCGACTTGACTTGGGCAGCGGACGGAAAGGCCTTGTATGTCGTTGCCGGCATCCGCGCCGCACATGTGCTTCTGCATGTAAATCTTCAGGGAAATGCTCGTATCCTATGGCGGAGCTCCGGAGCGTCCGGCGAAACCCTCGCATATCCCCCCAGATGGTCGCCATCTGGCTATTCAGAACTGGGTAGCAAATGGCAATATGTGGATGATGGAAAATTTCTGACCCCTACGTACGCTTGCCGAATCTTGCTGCTCGCAGGTCATGCCTTGCCTAGAATTGCAGCTGGGCCTTAAGTTGAATCATCCTCGCGGAAGCATTGCCTCCGGAGAAGCCGGTCCCCAAGACACTCGTAGGTGGTTGCTCCAAATAACCGATCTGCCCGAACGTTGAGTCCGAAACTGCATTATCTGGGAAACCAAAATTCGGGTGATTGAAGAAGTTGAAAAACTGCAAGCCGACTCCCAACGTCGCGTCTTCCCATCCATGTATCTTGGTTTTCTTCATGATTGTGAAATCAGTGTCGAAGTAACTCGGCCCACGAAACCGATTACGCCCTTGGGCGAAGGACACCGCAGGACCCTTGCACGGACCTGACGGACCTGGCAAATTGCCGGTGTTAAATCCTGTCTCGCAGGTTGATTGGATGAAAAGTGCGTTTGGATTGGGGATGGTCGAACCATCAGCCAATACAAAGAGCTGCGGTGGCAGACAAGGATGCGGAGAAAGTGGAAAAGCTGCGCCTTCGCCGCATGGTGGTCCTGAACCAAGGGGACCAGCCGACACCGCGTAGATAGCTCCACTATAGTTGTTTTGCGCGAGGTTCCCGGATTCCTCCGGATCAAATACAGTGTATGGAAATCCGGTGCGAGCGAAGATCGTTCCGGAGATCTGCCATCCAGTCAACAGAGAGTCCCAGCCATGATCGCGAAGCAGATGTTTTACTGGGAGTTCCCAAATGTAGTTTGCATTAAAGGAGTGCCGCACATCGTAGTCGGCTGGCCCATAGGCTCCCCGCAGATTGTTCGGATTCTGCGGAGTGAGGAACGTGGCATTCGTGAAGGGGAGAAAACCTCCATTGGAGATTTCATCCAATGCGTGGCCATAGGTATAGTTGGCCTGGAATAAACTCTGGCCCCATCGGTGCTTGAAAGAAACAACCATGCCGTTGTAGTTGGATACCGCGTTGGTGTCAAACTCAGTTACAAACGAAAATCGGGGGTCAGCGCAAGGTGGCACAGGTGGGCTGGTGCACGCACTTGTGGGGAGTGAGCCAAAGCCATATGCATTGGCATTTGTATTCTGCACTAATTCGTGAATACCGTGGTGGCCGAAGTAACCAACGGTGAACGAAGTCCTGGCGCCAAAACCTTGCTGCCATTCCAGACTCCATCTTTGATACTGCACGTAATGAATGGTCCTGTCTGCGTCGCTTACTGCCGGTAGAGAGAAGTTCGGAATCGCAGCCTGAATTTGAGCTAGAGTTTGGCCGCTCGCGAACCCCTTGAGAAATGCAGCATTCGAAGCTGCCGCATCCTCAAATAAGCTGGTATTTTCGTCAGGGGTGAGATTGTTCTGCTGCGGGGCAAACGAGTTATTGGCTGGGACATTGCTCGAAAGCGAATCGAAGACGCCGGCTGGCAACGGATCATAGAAAATGCCGCCGCCGCCGCGAATTACCGTCTTATGCGAGAGACCGAGAGGCTGCCAGGCAAAACTAAATCTCGGCGACCACAGGATGCTGTCAACACTCTGAAAAGCGTGTTTCTGGTTAATCAGGATCGCCTGATTGTACGGCATGTTCGGGTCATGGTTGAGCGATTCAAACGGCGCAGCCAGCCGGGAATAGCAACTACCTTGGCAAAGCGGATTGGAATAATGCTCGGTCCTGAGGGCTAGAGTGAAGGTTAAGTTAGGCTGCGCGTGCCATTCGTCCTGGCCGTAGATTCCAAAATTGAGGAAGGAAATTCGCTTGTCACCCTGCGAGGTGAACGATTGTGTCAACTGCGTAAAGTTAACACTGGGAGAGGCATCATCAACGCCGCCGTGAAAAAAAGCATCGAGCGTCTGGACATTCAATTGCCCAGTGACATTGACTTTGAGAGGCAGTTCAGTCCAATAGATGCCGACAAAGTTTGCGCCGAATCCGAACTTGTGGTTTCGCCAGCTTTTCACCACATCGTCCGAAATTTGGTACTGCGTCTCGTACAGGCCAAAGCCAAATGCACTAAATGAATTGGCCGTCGCCAGGCTATCGAAAGTGCCTTGCACGAAATTCAGCGTGGGCCGAAACACCGCCAGCGCTTGCGAAGGATGTTTTAATTGGAAAGCGCCGCTGTTGCCGCCGTAACTCCCAGCAAGCAGAAATTGGTTCGCAGCCGATACGCCAAATGTATGAGTCTCGATGACTCGGCCTTGCCACCAAGGCGGCCCGCTGTAATCAGCATCGAAGAGCGGGCTGATCGGGTCGGTGTAATTTGCCTGGCGGCCGACCTCATACTGCAATCCCAAGGAGGCGCGGTCGTTCTTACCGGCGTTCCAGTCCACGCGGCCTGATGTGAGCGCGTCGTAACTTGGCCGGCTGCGACTCGAAGTGAAATGCGCCGAACATGGAACTGTGGTCCCAAGCCCATTCGGTCCTGTCCATCCATTGCAGCCCAGATCGCCCGGACCGAAGCCGCCGCGAACAGAGGAAGTTGCTCCCGGCGCCGCGTTATAGAGATTGAATATGGTCTTATAGAACGCAACTGAGGCAGCAGTTAACTTAGGGTCGGACTCGATATTAGCAAGGGTTGAGGCTTCGAACTCAGGGCTCGGGATCTTCACAAGGAAGATCTGGGGAATAAGCACCCGCAGCCCCTCGGTGTCCAGAAAGAAAAACATTCTGTCTTTTTTGACAGGTCCGCCGAAGGAGGCTGCCCACTGATTGGCGATATTTGGGGGGCGCGGTTGGCCGGCGGCGTTCAAGAACCAGTTGTTGGCATTGAGCGCGCGGCCGTTCCAATAATACTGTGCGTTTCCGTGAAATTTGTTTCCACCGGACTTTGTGAAATAGTTTATGTTCCCGCCCGCGGCGCCGCCGAACTGGCCGGAGTAGCCAGTGCTAACGACAGTTGCCTCTTCAATCTGGTTCTGTCCCAACGTTAGGAAGAGCTTACCGTTCAGACCGTTGTTCTGGTAATTGTCGTTTTCGTTGATTCCGTCAATGGTGCGAAGATACGAAAATCCGGGCATCCCCAAGATCGAAAACGCGGCGAAGCTTGTATCGGTGTTCATGACTACACCGGGTGCGGTTTGCACGATGTAGCTAAGATCGTTGCCGGGATTTGGTACCTCTGAGATTTGCCTCTGATTCATCGTTGCGGAGACGTCGCCATTTTCAGCGTGGATCAGCGGCGCTTCGTCCGTCACCGTAATTTCGCTGCTTGCTTTTGCAATTTCCAGGCTTACGTTCACCGAAATGGGAGGCCCCAACAAAACGTCCACCATTCGCCTCTGTTCTCGAAAACCATCGTGCGACGCTACCAAGACGTATCTGCCTGGCGCGAGAAAGAAGAATCGGTACACTCCCTCGCGATCAGTCTTCGTTGATTGGGTTATGCCCTTGGAATTGTCCTTGATCTCGACATCCGCATTCGGCACAACCGCGTTGCTTTGATCGGTTACGACACCGGTCAAAGCACCAGAAATTGTTGTTTGGGCGTTCAGGTCACTTGCGAAGAGAACGGCCAGAAGAAGCAATGAAAACAAGAATTGTGTCGGCCGCAATCTCATCGAACCACCCCAACAGATTCGATCGAGCAAGACCCGGAATTAGAGTGGCATCATACTCCCAATTTGGTCAGATTGTGTACAGCGGGGTATCGCGCGCCCGACCGGGTTACATTTCCCCAGGGAAGGAATCGCTTTCGTGGACCACAGTACTTCAATACCGACTTCGCCATTATGAAAAACACGAAAATCCCTCGCTGGGAAAACGCCATGCTGGGAATTGGTTTTCAGTTCTTCAATTTTTTCAACCATCCCAATTTTGGCTTGCCAGAAGTTGATATGTCTGGCCCAGAATTCGGGGCGATAGGATACCTGGATCAGCCGCCTACCAGCGTTTTGGGTGCTGGTCTTGGCGGCGATGTTTACCCACGCATGATTCAATTAAAGGTCCAGCTTCAATTCTAAGACTTGCGGAGGGGATCTTCTCAATCAAAGCTGACGCAATTTCCTTGCCGTCAGAAGTTTTCCAACATCCATATGTTGCCACTCCTGGTATCGCTCGTTATTGCCAAGTGGCGACCGTCGGGAGAGGGCACTCCGATTGTGTACTCAGAAGCTCCAGCGTTCCGCCACAACGGACTTGCATTTCCCTGCATATCCACATACAGAAGCACTGTTCCGCTGCGGACACCAGCCGCAACAAACAGACCTCGGCCCGTGGCGTCCCATGTCAAGGACTGCACATCATTCCAACCCTTCACCTGAATCTGCTGTATCGGTTGGCCGTGTGGGGAGAGAATATAGATGGGTCCGTCCGCTCTACGGGTTGCGGCGATACGGGAGCCATCAGGAGAGAGCGCCGTACACCAATACGCATTCGGATCAAGGTCTAACCGAGTGAGTTCAGAACCGCGTCCCTTCAAAGGATCGAGAGCCGAAATGATCTCCTGTTTGCCATCTCCGGTCAGTTCAGCAATTGCGCACAACTCAGATGGAGATCCCGATCTTTCTCCAGCGCTTTGCTGATAATGTCAGCGAGCTTATCTGGAAATTCCGAATTAAGACTCAGGGGAGAGGCCGGCGTTCGGTTTAGGATGGCTTCGAACATGACGGCGGAGGTGGAACCGGAAAATGGCGGCTTTCCGGTTGCCATTTCGTAGAGAACAGCTCCGAAGGAAAACAAGTCTGTTCGGGCATCGAGTTCTTCCCCTCGGGCCTGTTCCGGGGACATGTAAGCCACTGTGCCAATCGCCTCTCCGGGAGTGGTGAGATGTCCCTCGCTCAAACTGCTTCAGGGTCACGCCATCCAGAAATTCCATCACGATGAAGGGCTGACGGTCTTGCTGCCCGATTTCATAAATGGTGCGCTTACGGTTCGGCAGATTACGATACGCGACACTCGTTCAACGCAAGCTATGTTTGGGAGCTACCGCTGGAAAAACTGTTCCGGATTCATAGGTGGGTCAACCTTTTAGACGGATGGCAGATTTCTGGAACGATCTTCGCCCGAAGCGGATTCCCATATACGGTGGTTGACTCTCTTGTATCGGGAAATCTCGCGCGCAATAATTATCAGGGAATCATTTACGCTGTACCCACAAACCCTCTTCCTTCAGAGCCAGCGTGCGACAAGAGGGCAGCTGCTCCGCTATCCGTAACCCGATGCCAAATAGCACAAACGTTGCCAGATGGGACTCCCAATCCGAACGCGAGATTCGTACAAGCTGGCTGTGAAACGGGCTTCAATACTGGAAATTTGCCGGGTCCGTCCGGTCCTTGCAACGGTGCTGCCGTAACTATTCCCCAAGGACGCAATCGTTTCCGCGGTCCGAATTACTTCAACACCGATTTTACCGTGATGAAGATCACAAAATTAAGAGGCTGGGAGGGGGCGACGCTCGGGGTCGGGTTGCAATTCTTCAACTTCTTCAATCATCCGAACTTTGGCTTTCCCCGATATGACATTTCTGACTCAACGTTCGGACAAATTTTTGGCCTGGAGCAGCCCCCTACGAGCGTTTTGGGCACTGGTTTCTCTGGAGGCAATACTTCCGCCAGGATGATTCAGTTGAAGGCTGAGTTCAAATTCTAAGGCTTACATCGAGTCATTCATCCGAACTTCACAAGTTTTCCAGCATCCAAAGATTGCCGCTGGTGGTCCAGCCCTGCAGGGCCACATGGCGCCCGTCTGGAGAAGGGAACGCTTGGGTTTCACCTGAACCGCCTGTATCCTCCCAAATCGGTTGCGCATTGCCTTGAAGATCGACGTGCAAAACTACTCTACCGCCCTCGATGCCAACGACCACAAACAGGCCCTTACCATCCGCAGCCCAGCTGAAATTGAGCAGGTTGCTCCAATTCTTTATTTCGATTCGTTGAGTCGGCTGACCACGAAGAGAATAAATGTATATCGGCCCTGCCGAGCTTGGCGTTGCGGCAAACCGACTCCCATCAGGAGAGAGATCTAGCCACCAATTGTTCGCATTTGGGTCCACTGCAAATCGCGTGAGTTGTCCACCTAGTCCTTTCAATGGATCAAGAGTCGTGACAATTGCCTCATTACGATCTTCGCTCGGTCCAGCGAGCACACACAAACCGGATGGAACTCGCGCGCAACTCATTAGCAACGTGCCCTCTGTCACGATAAATAACCGTTCTGATGGTCCTCCATTAATCGAGACTCGCATGACGGGTTCCGGCGCTTTCGTGGGTGGTGCTCCTGTCTTCGCGAAATATAAAATCCATTTGCCATCCGGGGTCACACGAGGGTTCCGCCCGTATCCGTCAGGCACGATCGGCTCCGGTGTATCTTCATCCAAAGCCTGCTTATACAGGGCGAATTTGCCCGTGCGATTCGACACCAAAATAATTGCTTTACTATCCGGCGTCCAATCTGCCGCGCCGTCAGAGCTTTCACTCAGCGGAAAATGTCTAATGTTGAGCAGGCGTGAACCGCCAGCAGCGATGTCACCTAGGTAGGAGGTCAAGTGTCCTACCCATTTGAGGAGCACGAGTTTCTTGCCATCCGCCGTGGCGCTAAAGTTGTTCATGCAGAAACCAGACCAATGGGTCAGCTGCCGTTTGTCCTTCGGTTGTCCTGTGTGCTGATCCAGCCGCATTTGCCAAAGATTGCAAGCGCTACCAAAAAAAGATCCGGGTTCCTCTTGAGAGTAGAGCAAGCGGCCGTCTGGGAACCAGGAAAGCTCATTGATCCTGCCAAGTTCGGAAGGGGAAAAAACAGTGGTTTCCGCCCCACCTTGGACAGCGCGGCTCACCAGTTTGTCCCCGTCTTTATCGGGCATCACGTAGAGGACGCGCTCTCCAGTTGGTGACCAACTAAGGCAGCAGATGGCAGTGTTCTCGTCGCTATCAAAGAACTTGCGTGCGTCTTCTCCATTTGCTCCCATAACCCAGATTTCACGATTACCGAACTTGCCCCCGTTTGTGCCAAAGGCAATCAACGAGCCATCACGCGAAATCGAATACAGTTCTGCGTGATCACGCAGCTTCCGCGGTGGCCGACCTAAAATCGAAATAACCCAGATACTCGTTTCCTCCGCAGTCGGTATAAGGGGCAAATTCGAAGCGTGACTTACTGCAAGGAATCTCGTGCTGTCCGGAAACCAGGGACCAGTTTCCCAATCGATCTTCTCGCCCTTCAAAATATCCGGATCCGGAATTACGAGGGTGTCGCCGGTTTGGATCAGCTTGAGGTAAATGCGTTTTGCGTCGCTGTAGGCCAGGTACTTACCATCCGGCGAAATTGCTCCACTGTTAACAGGCTTCTCGAAGGAATTTGTGGTGAGTTGGCGTTGCTGAATCTCCCGCTGTGCGGCTGGACGCGATTGGACAAACCAAAGAACTGCAGCAGCCAACACGATTAGCATTAGCGATAGAAGGACCGTCAGCAGTGGCCAGTGTTGGCGTGGCCAAACAGCAACTCCAGAAGGGCGGGTCTTCGGAACCGCAAACGGGACGACTTGATTCTCAACTACAGGTTTTGCCAAGCTTCGCCCCGACTCCGAATCGCGCTTGAGTCGTTTCAGATCAGAGCGCATTTCTGATGCCACCTGATAGCGCAGATCGCGATCTTTCTCCAGCGCCTTGCTGATGATTTCCGCTAACCTATGCGGGATCTCGGCGTTCATGCTAGCTGCGGGAACAGGTGTTTTGTTCAAAATAGCTTCGAAGATGACGGCCGAACTCGAACCAGCGAATGGGGCGCGTCCGGTTGCCATTTCATACAAAACAGCGCCGAAGGAAAACAGATCAGTGCGGGTATCGAGTTCTTCACCTCGGGCCTGTTCCGGTGACATGTAGGCGACCGTCCCAATCGCGACGCCAGGCGTCGTGAGGTTGTTTTGATTCAGACTTGCGGTGGGCAAGGCCCTTGCAAGTTGCCGGCCGCTCGTGTCTTTGGCCAGCCCGAAATCAACAATCTTGGCGTGCTTGCGGGTAGTGACAAATATGTTGGAGGGCTTTATGTCACGATGAATGATCCCTCTGGTGTGTGCGGCTTCCAGGGCATCAGAAATCTGAATCGCCAAATCGAGTAGTTCTAGGATCGGCAGCGGTCTTGCGCCAATGCGACGCTCTAGCGTTTGCCCTTCCAGCAATTCCATGGCGATGAACGGACGGCCATCGTGCTCATCGACGTCGTAAACCGTGCAAATATTGGGATGATTCAAAGCCGAGGCGGCGTAGGCTTCGCGTTGAAAGCGTTCAAGTGCCTGAGGGTCGCGCGAGAGTTCAGGAGGCAGGAATTTAAGCGCAACCACGCGCCGGAGCTTCGTGTCTTCGGCTTTGTAAACAACTCCCATTCCGCCGGCACCGAGTTTTTCTAAAATGTGAAAGCGGGGCGGGCTTAGACCTGTAACGCTGTTATGTTTCTGATTCGAATTCTCCTCCTCAGCCATTAACCTGGCCGCCACATCGAACGCTGGCGACTCGATAAATTCTGCAGCCGATTTCTCGTACGAAAGCAAGGATTCGACTTCTTTGCGCAGGTCCTCGTCCTCTCCGCATTCCTCGTTGAGAAATGCAGATCTCTGATCTGCAGCGACCTTCAGGGCGGAGTGATACAAATGCTCGATCTGACGCCAGCGTTCAGGCTTCATCCGATGTGCCTCCACGCAGGTCACGCAGCAGCCAGACCTTGGCGAGGTTCCAGTCCCGAATCACCGTATCGGAAGAAATCTTCAATACCTCTGCCGTGTCTTTGACGCTAAGACCGCCGAAAAATCTCAATTCCACCACCCGACTCTTCCTCGGGTCCATGACAGCCAGGCGTTTCAATGCATCGTCCAACGCGAGCAAGTTGGGATCGGGCCGGGAAGTCAAGACCAGAGCCTCATTGAGCTCCACGTGCGGGGCCGCACCTCCTCGCTTCTGATAGCGCCGTGATCGGGCAAAATCGATCAAAATTCGTCTCATTAATTGAGCGCAGATGGCCAGGAAGTGAGCTCGATTTTGCCACTTGATCCTGCGAACATCGACCAGCCTGAGATAAGTCTCGTGGATGAGTGCGGTGGTCTGGAGAGTGTGCCCTTGGCGTTCACGGACCATGTAGCGACGGGCAGCCGCCCGCAATTGTTCGTACACTAATGGTACGAGTTTTTGCAGGGCCTCTTGATCTCCATGGCCCCACGCCTGAAGTAGGCCAGTCACGTCATGCGACGAATGTGGCTCCATAAGTTATGCGACTCTGCACCTTTATACTCGTTCCACGCCAGATTAAGAACCCGACCGCCCGTCTGGGTGGCTTCTCATAAGCAGAAATTTACTCGATTTTCTTGCAAGTTCTTGAATGCGATTCACGCTTAAAGGAAAGAGCGGAATTAGAACGCCCCGGAGAAGGGCTTCGAAATAAGGAGGCGCTGAAATGAAATCGCTAACAATATCCATGATACTGACCCTTAGCATTATCGTAGTAGTCCTTGCATTGGGAGGTCACTCACTTGCAACAGTTCCTGGCCCGAACGGACGTATCGTGTGGGGCAGCTTCAACCCTGATATCGGAGACGCCGATATCTATACTGCGAATCCCGACGGGGCTCACGAAACTAGGGTAGCCGGGCCTTCTGAGTGCCCACGTTGGTCGCCGGACGGAAGTCGAATCCTTCTTCCCGGGATCACCATTATCAACTGGGACGGTTCGAACCAGGTCCAATTCAGTTCTCAGACGACACAGAACTTTGGCTGCGCAGTTTGGTCACCAGATGGTTCGCGAGTCGCTTTTGAATCCTGGGACGACGTTGACCCCAGCTTTGTTGCCGGCATATTTAGCATTCGATCGTCTGATGGGGGTGACCTCAGACGACTTACTGCGAGTCCGTTTGGTACCCACGACATTCCGGGCGACTATTCGCCGGACGGGACCCGGCTCGTTTTCCTACGCGGACAGCTACTCGGTTCTAGTCATTTCAAGTCGGCTGTCTTCGTAGCAAATGCCGACGGCACGAACCCACAGCAGATCACACCCTGGGGACTAAATCCGGGAGACTTTTCTCCGCGCTGGTCGCCGGACGGGAGCCGCGTTGTATTCGTTTCGGCCGGCTCTTTGTTCTTCGTCAATCCAGATGGTTCGGGACTTCATAAGGTATTTCAGGACACCGGACGTACGATCGATTTAGCACCGGCTTGGTCGCCGGATGGAGCCAGGCTCGTATTCGTGCGCTGGGGTCGTGTGCTACAGAAGGCACTGTACACAATTAATGCTGATGGTACGGGACTTGCTCCTGTGTCAGCGCCCCACTCGTCTGGTCCGGTGGGAGGCGCTGATTGGGGTACCCATTCCCTACAATAAACCGAACAGCATGACTGTCCCGTACCGCAGATTGCGACACCTACGATTCTGAGCGAGGGGCCCCGCCCATCTAACTGGTTCCGATCGTAAAAATTCTTGCATCTTTTACAAGTTTTCAAGCCCGATTCACGCCTATATGGAAAGAGCGGAGTCAGAACGCCGGGAGAAGCCGGGTTAAACACGTTCGCTATATGACCAGGTGTGGAACTGGCTCTGGCCCGTCAAATCTCCAATAGAGGAGTCACGTATGAGGTCCAATATCTCGATGTTGACCACGCTGATCACTTTGCTTGGCCTACAACTTCCACTTCTGGCACAACACACGCGCTACAAACTAATTGACCTCGGGACCTTTGGCGGACCTTCGAGCTACATTGCGCCATCAGAGGATGGGGGCCCCGGAAACCCGACGAGAGCTCTGACCAATAATGGCGTAGTTGTTGGTGCAGCTAGCACCGACATGCTCGATCCTTTCTCGCAGGAATGCGATGACTGCTTCGCTCAGCACGCTTTCCAGTGGCAGCAGGGAGTTCTCACCGACCTCGGCACTCTCGGAGGAAACAACAGCGATTTGACTAGCGTGGCTCACTGGATTAACGATCGCGGGTGGGTAGCCGGATTCTCCCAGACCGGTGGAGTTGACTCCTTTACCGGTGCCCCCGCAGGCCACCCGGTGCTCTGGGAAAATGGTGAAATCTTCGACCTAGGGACGTTGGGCGAGGAATTCGCCACTGCAACCGCCCTTAACAACACGGGGCAGGTGGTCGGATTTTCGTTTGATGGAGTTCCCGATCCAATTTCACCTTTCTTTAATCCGACCGAGAGCCGAGCTTTTCTATGGCACAGCGGCGTGATGCAGGATTTGGGAACGCTCGGCGGGGTCGATGCCGGCGCCTTCGCTATCAATGAGGCCGGGCAGGTGGCTGGAATCTCAGCTACGAATACCACACCCAATGACACCACCGGAATACCAACGGTCCATCCATTTCTCTGGGATCGCGGCAGGATGATTGACTTAGGCTCTCTGGGTGGGACACTCAGCGGTGTTGATGGTCCGACAATTTTGTTGAATAACCGCGGTCAAGTCGCTGGCACGTCAACTCTTGCTGGCGATACGACTTATCATCCCTTTCTCTGGGGACACGGTGTGATGCGGGATTTGGGCACTTTGGGAGGTGACACTGGCTTCGTGACTTGGATCACCGATGCCGGAGACGTGATGGGCACGGCGGACTTGCCGGGGCCGTCGGGCAGCCAAAACCATCATGCGTTCCTCTGGAGAAATGGAGTAATGACGGATCTCGGTACGCTGGGTAGCACCAGCCACGCAGAAGGGATTAACTCACAGGGTCAGATCGTGGGCCGCTCAACGCCGATAGGCAGTCCCATTCAGCATGCGTTTTTATGGGAGCACGGCGGACCGATGGTGGACTTGAACACGCTGATTCCTGCGAACTCAAGTCTGGTATTGGAAGAAGGAGGGAATATCAATGATCGCGGAGAAATCGCCGGTCGCGGAGTTCCTCCCGGCTGCGACGATGTTGATGCGTGCGGACACGCATTCATCTTGATTCCTTGTGACAACGCTGTCACGTGCGAAACTAACATAGACGTCACCACCGCCGGGATTCAGAATAATGCGGCGCTCATCAACAGGCCATCGACTACATCAACTCAAGCCCCCCGGACGGAAATGCAAATCCTGAGTGCATGGCGTGCTCGGCTCAGCCAGCGGTATCACATTCGCGCCCTCGGAGCCTGGCCACGGGATTAGTTGCTGCGTACCTGAACTATGTCGGAGCGAGATTAAATGAAAGTCGAATTCTTACGCAGGAGGCAACATGAAATCCAGAACATTGACGTGCATTATCGCGACACCCTTGTTCATTGCGCTGACCATTCCGGCTCAACTGGCCGCACAGCACACTCGATATAAGCTCATAGACATCGGCACGTTCGGCGGGCCTGCAAGTTACTTCACCGATCCCGGTATCGGGCCAGGATCACAGGTTCTCAGTAATCGGGGAATGCTCGCGGGAAAAGCGGATACCTCCACTCCGGATTCGTCCTCTAATAACTGTCCCCCGATCTGCTTCGACACCCACGTGTTTCGATGGGACAAAGGTGTCCTTACCGATCTGGGAACGCTTCCAGGCGGCAATAACAGCGATGTCGGCGGGATCAATGCGCGTGGCTGGATCGCAGGAGGTTCGGAAACCGGCGAGACAGATCCATTGACTGGGGGGCGGGTCTTCCATGCTGTGCTCTGGAAAGGTAACGAACTGGTGGATCTTGGAACGCTTGGCGAAGGGCTGAACAGTGTTGCCCTTCAGGTCAACAACGGGGGTCAGGTAGTAGGGATTTCTACTATCAACACCACGCCTGACCCTTTCTCGTTCGCTGGAGGATCCATACATCCGTTCCTGTGGCAGAACGGAGTCATGCGGGATTTAGGCACGTTGGGTGGCCCGGATGCATTCGCCTTTCCCGGTTGCGGGACCCAGCGCAACAACTTAGTGACCGGATTTTCCTTGATAGACGAAGTGGTGAATCCCACTACCGGATTTCCAACTGTGCATCCATTCCTCTGGGAAGACGGAAACATGATAGACCTTGGGACGCTCGGAGGAACAACAGTAGCGCAGGACCCTGGGTCATGCGTTAACAATCGGGGCCAGGTCGCTGGCGCATCTACACTTCCCGGGGATTCCATTCTCCACCCGTTCTTTTGGGAGCACGGAGTCTTAACGGATTTGGGCACCTTGGGAGGAGACTTTGGCCTTGTCTGGTGGCTCAACGATGCCGGGGACGTCGTCGGAGGCACTAGTACTGCGGGTGAGGAATTCTTCCACGCGACTCTCTGGAGAAAGGGCGTGATCAAAGATCTGGCGACTCTGGAGGGTGATTGCTTCAGTTTTGCGGGAGCGATCAGCTCTCACGATCAGATCGTGGGCGCATCGTTCGCTTGTGACGGCAGCGTTGCACGAGCAGTTCTCTGGGATAAGGAGTCGATTGTCGACCTAAACACCGTGATCCCCGAGAACTCAAGTCTGCAGTTGGTCGAGGCCAGGTATGTCAATAATCGGGGAGATATTGCAGGCCGGGGTTTACCGGCCGGTTGCGATGATCTCGATGCTTGCGGGCACGATTTCCTGCTCATCCCTTGTGACAACACTGCCGCTTGCGAGGGCGACACAGGCGCCACCACTCCCGCAAATCGAAACAACGCAGCGGTAATAACCAAGAGATCGAGTATCTCCACTCGGACCTCTCGCACACCAATGCAAAGGCTGGCTGGATGGCGTGCTCGACTGGCGCAGCGTTATCACATTCGCGGCCTCAGAGCCGCGCCACGGGATTAAATTGTGGACGATTACCTGAATCATGCCAGGGGCGAAACGATGTGTTTCACATCTAAGTCCGCCCTCGGCTTAACGATTGGATTGTCCGAAAGACAGTTCCATGAAAGGAGACTACCAATGAAGCAGCCTATCAGAATCCTCGGCATTTGCCTGCTGATGCTCGCTGCCAACCTCGTGGCGCAAGCTCAGGGTCCAAATTCGCCGCCCCTAGTAGTTCGTTTCTCCGGCACAGATACGTTTAGCTTTTCAACGATTGTACCGGGGAGACAGTGGTGGGAAATATAGCCTTTGCTGGAGTGTTAACCCAGACCGTCACCAACCCCGGTGGTCCCCTTGAGGAAAACCATTTCGATTCTCATGTCACGGTTCTAGGCACGGGAATAGGACAGACAACGGGCATTCAGTATGTCACCAACGAAACGTTTCACAACTCGGAAGCCGGTAAAATGGTCTTCCCGTTTATCCAAACTATTACTGACGACTTTAGATTTGTAAGCAAAGGAGGCAGTTCTAACCTCGCAATCAGCGTAACGCTCCACCTCACAATTACTGCGGCCGGTGAGACTGCCGTGACGTTTGACAACGCAAGGACGTATTGCCAGTAGGTTCAACCGGGCTCTGGATTTGCTTTTGGCCAGAATTTGGCAAAGAAAGCAGTTGGCTGCGAAGCGTCGCAAGGGAAACGGGCCGCATCTGAGGCGGCTCAGCCCAGAC
>Ga0209156_10001568_pt1 | contig 18552 bp, 16 predicted proteins | sample GraSoiAngelo_124_FD_185881 | JGI IMG/M metagenome (GOLD analysis project Ga0209156, IMG submission 185881) | Grasslands soil microbial communities from the Angelo Coastal Reserve, California, USA - 14_0927_05_20cm (SPAdes) (version 2) | ecosystem: Environmental > Terrestrial > Soil > Grasslands...
TAGAGTTTATTAGAAGCCTATAATCGGAGCCATTGCGGTAGTTAACCAACTTCAGATGAGCCAGTTGCGTCTGGAGCGGTTTTTGACCGCCGCCGGGTAATGGCTTGGAAGCTGCTTAGAAAACGAGGCATGAATAGCAGCGGACATTTAACTGTGAGCGATACAGCGGCTAAACGGATGCGCAAAACCAAAGCGAGCACCGGCAAGCCCAAAGGACGTTCGCGCAACGGCTCGACAAAACCCAGTTGCTCCGATCTTCCAGCTGCCGGCACGCTCGCCCGCACCAAAGCTTTACTTCTCGCTGCTCTCCGGGTGTGGGAGCTAAAACACCGCGTTGGCGATTAATCCCGACTTCGCGGCTCGACCTTCACGTAAATCTCTCGCGGCGCACTTTTGAAATATTTGAACAACGCCGGACACAGCCAGCCTTCCTGGTTAAATTCGGGACTGTAATACCAGTTCCCGCCGGATTCCGCGCGACGCCATTCCAGTTTAAAATTCGCGCCTGGAAATTGCGTGCCGCTAAAGATCGCGCGAAAGCCGTGCTGCGCGTCCGGAATGTTCGCGGTTGCCTTATCAATAAGCGTGTCAATTCCCGCAATGAAAGGCTCCTTGCTCAGTCCAACCGCTGCGTCGTCGAATACCCACAAGCCTTCGTACTTGTAAGGCACGATCACCATCAAAGCATTCATCGCGTCGCTCTCTTTTCGATTTTCCGTCCGCAACAAGCCAAAGGCCACGAGTAGTCCGATCACCACGAGTCCGATGACAAGCATGATCGATTTCATCGCAGCTTACTTGGGAAAACTTGCACGTCACACTCGCTGGCGGCAACTTCGCTGCGCCACTGCGCCCGTAGCTCAGCCGGATAGAGCAACGGATTTCTAATTGAAGAAAGACTTTTTGCGCGTGTTTTCACTTCATTGCACACAGTGGCGGACGCCTCGTGTGGCCAATCAAGCCGGTGTGCAGCGCGTTGCGTACAGTTGCGCATTTTTTCACGCGAAATTGTTCAGACCGTAGAAAACGACCGTGAAAAGCTCGACACTACGTTTCGTCGCGTTACTAATTCCCGTACGCGCGAGACGGGGCGTGCGCTGATTGCATCGACTGATTGCAACCGATTGCCCGTGATGTTGACTCTATTGTCCTAAGATCGCGATATTGACCAGCATTTGATCAGGCGAATCGTGATCAGAAATACCGAAGGTGCGCCGAGCAACTTTGTCTAGCTTTTCGACATCATCGACGCGGTCGAGGATTGCGCCTGGCTCCATTGCTTCAACGTGCGGCATCGTCTTTTCGACAATGTTCGCCATGCGCCCTAAGTGACGCTCGCCCCGTTGTTGCATTGTCGCGCTGGCGGCTTCAAACGGAGTAACTACCTTCGCCGCCTCTTCGCGTTTAACGAGGGCTTTGGCATTGTCGCGTTGCCGTGACCATCCTTCGCGTTTTGCCCGCGCCAAAACAGTTCCCTCTGGAATGTTCATGTTCCGCGCAATTTCGCGCAAACTGATGCCGCTCGCGTAGGCGGTGCGGATTTCCGCCCAGGTCGATTCAGGAATACGTTTCATCGGTTAATCATTAAGCGGATTTGGGTTCCGATCCGAGAATTGCCTCTTTGCAATCGACAAGCGAGCAGGCAGTCTTTGAGAAGATTGACGCAGTCCTCCTTTGCCCAACGAGAGTCCGCCCCCACCTTCATCGGAGTACGTCACCCTCACGCGTGGCGTGGAGGTTAAACATGGCGCTATGAAGATCGTAATTCCAAAGGGCTCAAAGCTCCTTGTTGTGAGCCACGAGCGAATCCAAATGAAGAGCCAACCGAACATCAGCATACCGGCGAAGGAAATGCACTAGGCCAGACCAGATCCAAGAAGTGTCATCCCCAACAATAATCGCGCCGTACGATACGAGAGATGCCTTCAGCTGCATATGCATTTCTGGCGCTGCGGGCAAGTATCTAACGAGACAAATCTAAGCCGCCAGCACTTCGCAAATTAAGATGCGCACGTCATCCCGCCGAGCTCGCCGTCGTCGAAAACGAGAGCGTTCCCGCGTTCGGAACGAATCGCCGCGCGCCACGCCGGCCGCGCGTCATTTTTGCATCGCGCTTGCGGTCCTGACGCTGCTGCTCTACATGCCCGCGGCGTGGCACGGATACTTTCATTACGACGACGACCTATACGTGATTGACAACGCGCATCTGGTCGGCGGCATCACGCCAGCCGGCATCGCGTGGGCGTTCCGCAGCAACTACGCCTGCAACTGGCATCCGCTCACATGGCTCTCGCACATGCTCGACCGGCAGTTATTCGGCGCGAGTCCCGACCCGCAGCATCTCGTTAACGTCCTATTGCACACGGCGAATTCCGTGCTGCTGTTTCTCGCGCTGCTGCGCATGACGCGCCGGCCATGGCGGAGCGCGACGGTCGCGGCGCTGTTCGCGTGGCATCCCGCACACGTCGAATCGGTCGCATGGATCGCCGAGCGCAAGGATGTGTTGAGCGGATTTTTTTTCTTCCTCACGTTGGTAACGTATGCGCGCCACGCCGAGCAACCGAGCGTGCGCCGCTTCGGATTTGTCGCGCTCTTTTTCGCGCTCGGACTCATGGCCAAGCCGATGCTCGTGACGCTTCCGTTTGTGTTGCTGCTGCTCGATTACTGGCCGCTAGAACGGCTTCGCGCGCCGGCGCAACTGCGGCATCTCGCGGTGGAAAAAATTCCGCTCTTCGCGTTGTCGGCCGCTTCGTGTCTTGTCACGTTCATCGTGCAAAAATCTTGCGGCGCCGTGATGCCGCTCGAATACGTGCCGATTTACGAGCGGCTCGGCAACGCGGTAATTTCGTGCGCGCGCTATCTCGGCATTTTGCTGTGGCCCGCGCGACTCATCGTGCCCTATCGCGCTAGCCTCGATCTCGATGCGCTCGCGATCTCGCTCGCCGCTCTCGCGCTGACGATCGCCGTCGTCAAATTCGGCGCGCGCCGCAAATTTTTGCCGGTCGGCTGGTTTTGGTATCTCGGCACGCTCATCCCGGTCATCGGCATCGTGCAGGTCGGCAGGCAAGCGATGGCCGATCGCTACACCTACATTCCGTCGGTCGGCATTCGTGGGGCGTCGCGGAAATTCTGCCGCGCCGGGTCTGCGCCGTCGCGGGCGTAGCGGCGCTCGCGATTCTGCCCGCGCTCACCGCGCGGCAGTTAAGCTTTTGGAAAAACACCGAAACGCTTTTCCAACACACGCTCGCCCTCGAACCGGAAAATCTCGGCGCGCTCAATGGCCTCGCGTGGACGTACGCGACCGACCTTGATCCGAAATTGCGCGATGGAAAAAAAGCCGTCGAGTTGGCTGAACGCTGCGTCAGCGCAACGCACTGGCGCGTCGCGTCCTATCTCGACACGCTGTCCGCCGCGTACGCCGAAGCCGGCGATTTCAAACGCGCCCTGGAGACCGCGCACAAAGCGCTGACGCTTCCCGCCGCGGAGCCGCTAGTGATCGCCGACATCCGCGAACACATCAAAATCTACGAGGCGCGCAAAGCCATCCACGCGCCGTAAGGCGGCGCTAACCTGTGCCGTTTTTGTCTTGCTTTCATGCTCATTTTTTGGTCTAAGGAACAGTGCCCCCCATGGACAGAAGATTGGCAACTGCCATTATTGCCGTGTTCGCGATTGCGGTATTCGGATGGCGCGTCTATTCGTCCGGCCAGAAGCCAGTCCAAGCGCCTGCATCTCGGTCAAAGCCGGTCCAAGCACCACCATCTACTCCAAAACCCGTCCAACCGCCTGCATTTCGCCCGAAGCCCGTCCAAGCATCACCATCTAACTCGGTGGCAGCGCGTCCTCCCACGCCTAGACAGCGGCTGGCACCTGAAGGCACATATTTCTTCTTGAAGCGCGCTTCTCTGAAAACCGAATCGTCGATCATTGGTTTTGCACCCGGGACGAAGGTCACGATGATCGAACAGCGTGGCTCCGCCAGTATTGTTAGCGACGGAGAACATCAGTTCGAAACTACTTCATCTCAGTTAACTAACGATTTGGACATCGCTGCACGAGTGGCCAAAGCCGACCTCGAAGCGCAAAGGAAGATTGGCGAATTCATCGCAAAGACGGTCCAGGAGCATGACAAACAACAGGCGGAGGAAATCGCCACGTTTGACAAGCAACAGGCCGAGCTAGAACGGAAACTGCGATCAGCAAACTCAGCACACCCGCGCTAAGAGCCGTAAAGCTAGGAGAGATAGACTAAATCTACTAACCTTCGCGTGTGCCCTCAACGTATTCGCGCGCGGGTCTTCGGTAGTTTGAGCCGTGATTTGCGTTCCGGGGAGAACCAAGTCTGGAGATTCGCCCTCAGTACGTGCTCATTTGAAGTCGAAAAGGAGAAGTGAGGTTTCTTCATAGACTCGGAGGGCGGAAGCGGGGTGATGGGTGGCGAGATACTTGCGTCCTGCAAAAGAGGTGTTTTCGCCGCCAATGAAGAGCGACCCGCGCCCGTTCGTAATAGATTCTGAATAACCCTTAGCCGCTCTAAGGGCGGCAGCTCCGAGAAGGAGACAAAGGTTAGGTCTGATCGCGCGTCCAGTTCTTCTTGGAGCGGTTCGTAAACCGGAAGTAATTTCTTCTCCTTTTCACTCGAATTATCTAAAGTCATTTGCTGGTTGTTGGTGGGCCAGGAGACCGGGGAAAACAACGGTTAGAACCAGGTCAGGCAGGTTGGCGACCGAAACGAGATTCGGCGGGTTGACGTTGCCCGTGACGCCGGAAGCAGCGTCAACGATGACTTGGCCATTGGCGGACACGCCCGCCGCGATTACACCGAAAGAGAGTCCACCGACAACCAAGCAGTTAGCCTCAGTACCCGTTGCCGGGCCATCAAACGAGATAGCCGAACCACCACTGAAGGCAGAAGGGGGGCGATCGGCTCAACTGCGGCTTGGCCGACCGATGCGAACAGCATTACTGCAATTATCGATTTCATTATTCTAGCAGTGAATCTAGCTAATCCAGCAATTGCAAGCTTATATTTTCGCCCGTAGTCCGCGGATTGCAGTCCCCTGGGAAAACCATTTGCTGAGCGCATTTCTGGAACTGGAATCGACGCTGCCATAGTGTTTTTGCCGTCAGAAGTGTAGGATTTCACTCGACGAGGAGCACGCGGGGTCAATAGTTGCGCGCATCCAAACGCTTACTAGCGACTATTACATCGTCGAGATACTTGACAGGATTTACTCTAGCACCGGGCAAGAAGCGATGCCCCCTGTTGCAGGTGACGGTTCGGGGGTGCCGCGCTTGGCTCGTCGCCGCGTTCTCGACACCTTCATTTTTCCCCGCTAGTTCTATTACCTCGCTAATTATTCCGAAAGCATCGGTACAACTGCCGGACACCAATGGCGTGACAGAAAATCCGAAGATGAAGAAGATAGTAGAGATTTGCCTTAAACGCTCGTTTCAACCAGTAAAATACAACTCCGCCTATTACGCCACATGTTTCCAATTCCGAACCGCGTGGATCCATGTATTCTCCGGATTTTTGTTTGCGTATTAAGTTGAAAAGGCCATGGAACATCCTATCGGTTTGACGACTGACGTTCCTTGCATGACGCCGATACCCCGCTGTCGCGGGCGATACAATCAGCACAGCTCGACCTGAGTATCCTAGCTTGATCATTAAATCGATGTCCTCGAAAGGGAAGAATCCAACGCTCCATCAGCCGACACTGGCGAAACTTTGACGATCGACTACAGCTGAGCTGGCGCTTGCGCGGTAAGCCCGGTCCTTTTTCATGAAACAGGGGTACTCAACAATTCTGACACGGCGGGGCCGGTCGCGGCTGGCGGGCGCTCGGAGTCTTTCATCGAAAAACAACAATTTACCGAGAACGACCTTTGGTCGCCTGGCCTCAATGATTTGATGATATATATCCAGAGCCCATGGCATCAGGACATCGTCGCCGTCTAAAAACACAAGGAAATTTCCGCTCGCGATTGATGCGCCCAAATTCCGCGCCCGAGCAGCCCCGACGTTACGCTGGAGCGCTATCAGCCTGATCGCATCATTGTACTGTCGTAAGAGTTGGATCGATCCATCCGAGGAAAAATCATCAACTACGATGATCTGCTTTTCCATGAAACTCTGGTTTAATGCTGATTCAACAGCCTCCCTAATGAACGCCGCTTGATTATAACAGGTGATGATGATGCTAAACGGCGGCGTGATCTCATCACACTGAAATTGTAGGGCAGACGTAAGGTCTGTATCCATATCGACGGCTGGTCGACGATGTAAACACGGCCATCGGCGACTCAGCAGGTGCTAATCTTACCACGGGCGATCTCTCGCCCGCAAACCGAGGACGCCGGCGGCTGAGGAGTTTTCTGCCAACCAATCGCTGCAGCTATCCGAGATGGCTGATGTTGGATCGTTGACGCCCACTGCGAAGGTCGCCAGTACATTGTCCAGTCTATAGCGAGCAAGAAACAGGCGACGATTAGCAAGCCCGTTGGTATCGCCTTGTTTCGATTCTTTGGACATGCGACCGATGAACAGGTGCTGAATGAACCACCACCAAATATCATGGTCGCAACAGCAAGGGAACACCTGAACGAATAACCTTCACGCAGCGAGCGAAGTCTTTTTAAACGGTCTTGAAGCTCGCGAACCTTTCGGAGTTGACTACGGCGCGCCCACTCAGGCTGTTGAAGGACAATATCCTGTGAAAATTACTGAGATTTGTGATTGACGGCGAAGCCCGTTGTTCCTCAAGCTCAGAGCTAGCGCGACTCGCACGTCCAGGGCGAGAACGGGGGGTGCGGGTTTCGACAAAAGCCTGCACAGCAACAATCCTATGAAAACCAACCCCCTCAGACAAAATCTTCGAATTCTCTACGCTTGCGCCTGTAGGAATTGCAATCCCGCTCTCGTCACGCAGCCCGTACGTGCGAGCGTAATCAACACCCTCGCGTTGTTCCAGTCTCGGGAGGCTAGTATGCGATATAAAAACCTTGCGGTATTGACCGCATTGGCTCTTGCTGCGCTCACTCATTTCAGCGCACTCGCTCAAACGTGTCCCACCAACGTCCCCCATATCACTGGGACATGGACCGTGCTCCCCTATCAAATGCCGATCAATCCAATCTCGGCCAATTTGCTTCCTAGTGGAAAGGTGCTGATTGTGGCCGGATCGGAGAATGACGCAAGCAACAATTCAGAAGGTGCCGAGAGCTATCGCGCGGCAGTGTGGGATCCAAGTGGCACTAATGAGAGCAGCATCGGCGTTCAGAATCTTACCTATGATCTCTTTTGCAGCGGTACGGCCGCTCTGTTCGATGGGCGATCGTTGATCGTCGGTGGGACGTCGGACTACTCGTTCACGGGCGAAAACCGCGCTTCGATCTTCAATCCAGTAACCAAACAGTATGTGCAGTCTCAGAATATGGTGGATGGGCGTTGGTATGCGACAGCGACGGCCCTCGCCGACGGTCGCATTATGGCCATGTCCGGGCTCACTCAAACCGGAGGTACAAGTCGAACCATCGAAATTTATGATCTCCAAAGAGCAGGAGCGGGTTGGAATCCACCTACCAGCGTTCCCTTCACGCCCCCGCTTTACCCACGGCTAGAGATGCTACCCGGTGGGAAAGTGTTTTATACCGGACACGGCAGTGGTACATCGAATGCAAATGCATGGATCTTCGACCCGGCCACGGGAGGCTGGACGCAATCAGCCACCACCAATCGCAACCGGAGCTACGGCTCATCAGTCCTGCTTCCTCTTCTGCCGCCCAACTACGTTCCGCGCGTGATGAATTTCGGGGGAGGAAGTCCGGCGACTTCTTCTACCGACATCATCGACCTGTCCGTTGCAACCCCGAGCTACACCGCCGGCCCGAATATGTCCACTGGCCGCATCCAGATGAACGCCGTTATCCTGCCCAACGGCAAGATATTGGCCGAAGGTGGTTCGGTGAACAACGAGAGCCCCGATACGCCGGGTAAGACCGCGGACCTTTACGACCCGGTCGGCAATACCATGGGCTCTGCAGGCACAGCGGCTTATTCGCGCCTGTATCATTCTACTGCGCTGCTATTACCGGACGCAACCGTTTTGAGCACGGGCAGTAATCCGGGCAATCGCGGCAGCTATGAGCCGGCAATCGAAATTTATACACCGTCATACTTATACGATACAAACGATCATTTGATCTCTAGCACCCGTCCGCAAATCACTGGCCTTTCGTTTTCCGGACCTATCCACTATGGCGTGCCGTTTTCCGTGAGCTATAGCAGCACCTCACCGATTAGCTCAGCAGTGCTGGTACGTCCAGGCTCTTCTACCCATGCTACGGACATGGAGCAACGTCTAATTGGCCTTTGCGGCGCTACTTCACCTTGTAGCGCTTCTGGCAACACGCTAAGTCTCACCACGCCGGCGAACGGTAGCATAGCACCTCCGGGCTATTACATGCTGTTCTTACTGGATGGCGCCGGCGTGCCATCTAAAGCTTCGTTCATCCAGCTCACCCCCAATTCCTATTCCCTCGTTCCGCCAACAGGGGCCATTACAGCGCCATCCGGCGATGTGACCATTACCGCAGGGAGCGCGATCAACTTCGGCACAAGTACCAGTGCTTCGAGGTACTCCTGGGTTTTCCCGGGCGGTACGCCCGCAACATCAACAGCGCAAAATCCGGGCAACGTCACATTCGGCGGGCCTGGGACATATACAATCTCGCTCACGGTGATTGACGCTACGGGCAACTCCGATCCAAGCCCACCTACACGGACAATCACCGTACTTCCCACCAGCCCTGACTTTTCCATCACGGTTGGTCCAGTTGCCCGGGAAGTTGTTCCCGGTGGACTTGCTACATACACCGTCGCCGTCACGCCGCTGAGTGGTTTTACTGGTACGGTGAATTTGAGCGTCGGCAGCGAATCCGGTTTTCCTACCGGTATTACGAGTGGTGGTTTCAGCCCTGCATCAATCAGTACTGGGGGCTCTTCCACACTCACAATGCAAACCTCGACTTTCACTGTGCCCTATGCGCTATCGCTAACTATCACAGGCACCAGCGGAACGATCAGCCACACGGCATCAACGACTCTACTTGTCAATTTGGCGCCCCCTGCGGGTCTGACTGCCAATGCCGGCGATGCACAAGTGTCGCTCTCTTGGCCGGCGTCTGTTGGAGCAAACGGCTATCATGTCAAGCGAGCGAAGATCGACGGCGGTCCGTATGAAACGTTCGCCTGCCCGAGCGGGACCAGCGTTGTGGATAGCGGACTTGTCAACGGAACCACTTATTACTACACGGTGTCGGCCGCCTACACCGGCGGCCCCGACGCAGGTGGGGAAAGTGCCAATTCGCTGCAAGCGAGTGCAACGCCGCAAGGCGGTACGGCTAGTCCACCGGCATCTCCAACAGGCTTGAACACTAGGTCGAACAAGCCCGGGACGATCAATCTGCAATGGGTCCAATCCCCCACTCCCGGAGTGACGAGCAACGGCGTGTACCGCCGTGCGATGAATGGCGGGATTTACCCGGCATCGCCCACTTATACGATCAATGCGACTACTTCATTCCGGGATAGCCAAGTCTTGCGGGGAGTGAGCTATTGCTATGAAGTGACGGCGATTAACGCAAGCGGGCAGAGCGGGCCTTCCAACGAATCTTGCACTAAGACAAAGTAGATATCCTTGTGCGCGCGGCGCGGCCTGTGCCGATGGGCGGAAAGGAGGCGGCGGTGTGTAGCACAGGCCGTGCCGGGTGACGAATTAAACGAATTAAGCACGTTCTCGACCCCTTATTTCGTTAAATTCGTGCGCTTGCTCACGGCAATCCAGCGCTCGCATGGCGCACCGCCAGTGATTTCTTTTACGAATTTCACATGTCCAGATTGCACGGCAATATAAGGCGCTTTTAAGGACAGCGATTGCATTGATGCGGCTTCGGCATCTGTCGGTACGATCTTGTGGGGATTCCACCGACTTAAAGCAGCGGGAGCCCGGTTCGCTCGGAAACCTTCTGGAGCAAATTATCTTCGCAATCCTGTGCCCGGTTCTCCTCTGTCGCCGCGCACGACGATCTCGCCAGCGTCAAAATCCACGTCTCGCCATGCGATCTCGCGCGCTTCGCCGACACGACAACCTGTGAACGCCAAGCCTGCCGCCAGGTCTGCACAGTTTATCGAGTCGCGACTGTGGCCCGCGCGCATTTCGGCAATCATGGCATTGAATTTGTCGTCGTGGGCAATGAGATTTGTTTGCCGCGGACGGCAGCGCGCTTCACAACAACCGCAGGCTTGCTGTAAATGACGCCCGCTTCTATCGCGACATTTAAAACGTGCCGGAAAACCGCAGCGGCGTTGTTGTAACGAGTCGGCGAGGCAGTCTTGGCATAAACTCTCGCCCACTTTTTACAATCACTTTGCCCGATCTTGCGGACTTCCGTCTCATTCAAGCCCGGCCAGCTTTTGCCAAGCGCCAATAGCACCTCTCGCCAGTAGTCGCGCGTTCGAGGCTTAATGCTCAAATTGTCGTCGAGATTGCGAAGGTGAGTCGTGGCGGCCTCTCCGAAAGTCATTTTGGCCGATACCTCGCCGTTCCCGTTGCTGGTACGCTTACGATGCTCTTTGAGAAATTCCGCGAGCTTGGCTTGCGCGACGCTAAGATGCGAAGTCCTAAGAGACTTCCAAACCTCTTTGCCGCCTGCGAAAGCTCTGGCATAGTAGCTCCCTGATTTGTGGCGGATAAGATTTTGCGTTCGCGTTCTTTTCCATGTTTTCGTGGGTTTGCGCAGTTTCACAAGGCCGACCGCAGAATAACACCGTGAAAGAGCAACAAAATCTTTTCTGCCATTTCGATTTACCTATGAATTGCGCCCGTAGCTCAGCCGGATAGAGCAACGGATTTCTAATCCGTAGGTCGAGTGTTCGAGTCACTCCGGGCGCGCAGGCTCACTTTGGGACGCGATTCAGAAGGGTGCAGCGTTGGTTGTTCCGCGTCTTTGTTTTGTTAGTGATTTGCAGCGCGGTCCCGGCTCCCGCTGCTGAATCGCTCGAGCAAACGATCGCCTTCCTCCTTCATCGAATCGAGACCGCCGATGCCACTTTCATTCGCAACGGCCAAACCCACACGCCCCAAGAGGCCGTTGCGCATGTCCGCGCTAAGTACGAACATTTCAAAGGGCAGATCAAAACGCCCGAGGATTTTATCCGACTGGCTGCGACGAAGAGCTTGCTTACCGGTCAGCCTTATCTCGTCCGCACCCGCAATGGCGAGGAGATATCGCTCAACATCTGGTTGAGCAACGCACTCCGGGAACACCGGGAAAAAGAAGTCAAGTGATCTTCAGTCCCGCTGCCGAAGTCCGTCTTGGGAACGAAGTTAGCTACAAGCATCACAGGAATGAACCTAAACAATTCGTGGGGGCGAATTTTTGCGCTTGCGACCGCTGGCGGATTTTTGCTCTTCGACGGTTGCGCTCTCAAGATGGGCAAGCAGCCGCGCCAAGAAATCGCGCCGCTTTATTCGGTGCACTCGCCCGAGTTTCGACAGGCTGCCGGATCATTGCTCGGACCAAATTTTGTCCCTGGCAACAACATCACCACCCTGGTTAACGGGAATCAGATTTTTCCGGCTATGCTCGGTGCCATTCGATCAGCCAGACATTCGATTAACTTTGAGACTTATACATTTTGGGACGGCGAAATCGCACACCAGTTTACCGAGGCGCTGGCCGAGCGCGCCCAGGCCGGAGTAAAAGTGAACGCCATTCTCGATGCACAAGGCACCCAAAAAATGGGCCGGCAAAATCTGGAGCGATTACGCAACGCCGGAGTCGAGGTTGCGAAATATCACTCAGTTCTCTGGCTCGATCCACGTCGCTACAACAACCGCACTCACCGTAAGCTACTAATCATTGATGGGAAAATCGGCTTTGTCGGTGGGGCCGGAATTGCCGACCTATGGACTGGCAATGCCGATTCGCCGCAACATTGGCGCGACAATCATTACAAGATCACCGGGCCGGTCGTTGCGCAGCTTCAGGGGAGCTTTGCAATCAGCTGGTTAAAAATAGGCGGCGAAGTGCTGCATGGTCCGAATTATTTCCCGCCGCTGGCAAACACTGGTCCGTACCTGGCGCAGGCAATCCGAGGCGGCGCCCATTATGAAAATCTCGACTTGATGTATCTACTTGCGATTGCTTCCGCCCAAAAAACTTTGCGAATTGAGAACGCTTACTTCCTCCCGGACGATCTGGTGCGTAAGGAACTAATCGAAGCGGCAAAGCGGGGCGTGAAAGTTGAAATCGTTGTTCCGGGAAAAAAGATCGATCAAAAACTGGTGCGCCTGGCGTCGAGGCGGCAGTGGCCGGAATTGATCCGCGCCGGGGTCAGGATTTTCGAATATCAACCGACGATGGTGCACGCGAAGTTGATGATCGTGGATAATATTTTCGTCTCGGTCGGCTCAGGTAATTTCGATAACCGCTCGATTCGTTTGAATGACGAAGCCAATCTCGACGTGTTAGATGGCAGTTTCGCCGCGCAACAAACGCGTTTATTCGAAATAGACAAAGGCCGTTCACGCGAAGTTACGCCGGCGAACTTGCGCGGCTTACAATTTGCCAATCCGTTTCAGCAAGCCGCCGGTCTGGTCGCTCCGCAATTGTAACTTTGTCATGTCGAGCGGAAGTCGAGACATCTCTTGCTATTTCGCTCTACCAAAAAATTAGAGATTCCTCGACTACGCTCGGAATGATAAAAATGTTCAGCTCGGCCCTTGGCTGAAGCGCCCCTGTTATCTCGATCACCACCTATGAAAAGCGGGATGACCTTCCTTCACTGCAACGAAGGCGCCACGGCAGGTCGCACAAACTTTTCCATTTGCGCTCAAGGTTCCGTCGACCGTCGCTCGATCATCGGTCGAATCGACAACTTTCGCTGACAAAGAAATCGGTCCGTTTGATGGTGTCGGCCGTAACAGTTTGATCGCGTAATCTGCGGTAACGGTACAGGGCGGATGGTCTGCGCCGGCTTTGTTCATCAAGTGCCAGGCCGCCGTCCAGTTACAATGGCAATCCAGCAGCGTGCCGATGATTCCGCCGTTCAATACACCCGGGAACGCTTCATATTTAGACTGCGGCATCCATTCCGCCACCACCTCCTCTCCTTTCGGGAAACTGCGAATGCGCAGCCCTTCGGCATTGGCCGGTCCGCAACCCCAGCATGAATTGTTCGGCGCGTACTTTTCCTGGAGTGATTTATTCATTGTAGCGGCCGCTCTATGAGCGCCGAAAGGAACAAAGCACGGCGGTCATAGGCCGCCGCCATAACCTCAAATTCACGCGCCGTTTTTTGATCCGCCAGCGTAAGCGCGCGGCGCTGGCCCAGTGTAAAGTGATAACGGCCGGATCAAACGATTATTGTCCTGTTGCTCGACTACATGCGCGCACCAGCCAGCAACACGTGAGGCGGCGAAGATCGGCGTATTCAGCGCCGGATCGAATCCCAACATTGTTAACACCGGCGCGGCGTAAAGATCGACATTCGCGCACAAATGTTTTTCGCGCTCCATCGTTTGCTCGAGCTTCTCACAAATCGGGATCCAATTTTCTTTGCCGGTGCGTTTGCCCAGGTCGCGTCCGATCTCGCGCATCGTCGGCACTCGCGAGTCGCCTTTTTTGTAAACGCGATGACCGAATCCCATGATCTTGGCTTTCTTCGCCAGTTGGTCTTTCAACCAATCTTCGGCGCGTTCGGGGGTTTTGATTTCATCGAGCATTCGCATCGATTGTTCATTCGCGCCGCCGTGCAACGGTCCTTTCAAGGCGGCGCACGCGCTCGTCACCGCTGCGTAAATATCCGCCAGGGTCGATGCCGTCACCCGCGCCGCAAAGGTCGAGGCATTGAACTCATGATCCGCGTACAAAATAAGAATCGTGTCCATCATTTGGATCTGCCAGTCCTGCGGAACTTCACCGCGCAATTTGTAGAAAAGACTTCCCGCCAGAGTCAGATCCTCGCGCTCTGGTAGTGGCTGTTCGCCGTGCGCGATACGATAGCCATCGGTGATCAAGGTCGAAACCTTCGCGATTAATCGAATCGATTTGCGAATGTTGGCCGCGTGCGAATGGTCGTTCAGTTCCGGATCGAATGCCCCCAGCCCCGACACGCCCGTACGCAGCATGTCCATCGGATGCGTCTTTTTCGGCATCAATCGCAACGCATCCAGCACCTGCTTTGGCAACATGCGAGCCATAGCGATTTCGGATGTAAATTTATTGAGCTGCTCCACATCCGGCAGCTCGCCGTTCAGCAAGAGATACGCGACCTCCTCGAAGCTCGCTTTCTCCGCCATCTCGTGGATGTCGTAGCCGCGATACATCAGGCCGGCGTTCGGATCGACCCAGCAGATTTGCGTCTCCCCCGCGATCACGCCGGCGAGGCCCGGACTGTAAGCCGGTTTAGATTCTTTAGCCGCCATTGAGGTGTTTCTTTACTCGCGAATGGCCAACGTTCAACGGCCAAGATCGACGTTGGCGATTGGAGGGACACGCGCTGTCATGTCCCAAATTTTGGGCGCCGACCCGCCATCGCATTGCTATGGCGTAGCAGGCAGCGCGGCGCTCTCCATTTACAGATTACGCGCTCCGGACCAGCTTGCCGCCTTTGGATCGTAATCGAGCAATTGATAAAGTTCCTCCCGCGTCTGCATTTTCTCCAGCCAATCGCTCTGACTCCCGCGCGTTTTCAAGTCGCGCAAAAATTCCGCCGTCGATTTCATGGAAACGCGAAACGCGCTTTGCGGAAAGATGACCATCCGATACCCCAGCTCACGCAATTCATCGAACGAGAGCAGGGGCGATTTCCCGAATTCGGTCATGTTCGCCAGCAGCGGGACCTCCACTTCCTTCGTGAAATCACGAAATTCCTCTTTCGTTTGCAGTGCCTCCGGGAAAATTGCGTCGGCGCCGGCAGCGACATAAGCCTGCGCTCGTTTCACTGCGCCGTCGAAACTTTCAATCGCCCGCGCATCCGTCCGCGCGATCACCAAAAAATCTTTATCGCGTTTCGCCGCCACCGCAGCTGCAATCTTCTCCTCCATATCGGCTGATAGGATCAGCGATTTTCCGGCGAGATGTCCGCACCGTTTGGGAAATTCCTGATCCTCCAGATGACAGCCAGCCAATCCCGCGTCTTCCAATTCGCAGATCGTGCGCGCCGCGTTTTCCGCGCCGCCAAATCCCGTGTCCGCATCGACGATCGCCGGAATCTTCACTGCCTTAGCGACAAAACCGGCAAGCAACGCCACCTCGCTTAAGGTTAGCAATCCGATGTCCGGTAATCCCGCGGTGGAATTCGCCAGTCCAGCGCCGCTGATATAAACCGCATCAAATCCGGCACGCTCCACCTGCCGCGCGATCGACGCGTTCGGCACGCCCGGCATCGCCACGCAATCCTTCGCGATCAACTCGCGCAATCGTTTCGCCTTCGTTTCCTTTGTCATGTCGAGCGAAGTCGAGACATCTCTTGCTATTTCCCGTTAGCGCATCCGCAAAAGCTTCATCAAATGATGCACACCGTCTTGCTCCTCGAGCGCCCAGGCGCACTGTAAAATTCTCGCGCAATGATCCCGTCCCAACGCAGGGGCCACTAAATGCAAAAATTTTCTTTCCAGCTCGACGTCCGAGACCGGATTTTTCGCGTTGCCCAGCGGATAATCGACGCGCTTGGTCAACGTGCGGCCATCTTTCAGCGTGACATGCACGATATTCGCAACCGCCCCTGGATAAAGCGAGCTTAACTCCGCGCTGCGTGTCACTTTCACGTTCTCCAAAAATTTCCAAATCGCCGGATCGGTAAATCGCGCGGGCTGAAATTGTTCGCCGGTCACTTTGCCGTCGATCAACGCGATCGCGGTAATGTACGGCAGGCTGTGGTCGGCGGTCTCGCGCGTTTCCGGTCTCCATTTTTCCGGCTCGCTCCCGATGATATCGACCGACGCGTCGTGCGATTCGATGTTAACTGACGCGATCTGCGAAACGTCGCCGATTTGTTCGCGCAAGAACAACGCCGCTTCGATCGCGCTCTGGCTGTGATATTCCGCCGGCCAATATTTGATGCTCGTGTTCAAAATCATCGACGCTGGTCCCTGCGGATTTTGTGGAAATGGCATCGCGAATTTTTCACCAACGTTACCAAGCGAAACGCCGAGTTCTTTCTCGAATCCCATTTGCCCTTCGAAAATCGGCGCCGGTCCGGTCATTCCCGCGCGCGCGAGCAGCGCCGAATAAACTCCATGGCGCGCTGCGTTCGCGAATGCCACGCCTTTCCAATGCGAAAGTTCGCCGACGCGTGCCTGTCGCATCGCCGCGCAGGCCACGCCCGCGATGTTGACCGCGTGGCGCGCTTTTTCCCGCTCAAGTTTCATCAGCTTCGCCGACGCTAGCGCGGTCGAGAACGCCCCGTAGGTGACATGGTCCCAGCCCCGCGCGCGAATGCTAGCCGCGTCGCACAAACGGCATTGCACTTCATAAGCTAGCGCGATCGCGGTAACTGCGGCGCGTCCATTCGCGCCCACGCTCTCAGCCACCGCCAGCACGGCGGAAATGTTATCGCTCGGATGCGCCGGTTCCTTCGAAAGATAGGTGTCGTTGTAATCCAAATAACGGATACAACAGCCGGTCGCAAACGCCGCCCAATCCGGCGGTGCCTGGTGGTGCGTGCCGATAATGGTCGCGCCATGTTTCGCAGAAAATTCCGACGCGACTTCCCGCGCAATCCGGCAGGGCTCTTCGTTCCATGCGCCTAGGGCGCAACCGATCGAGTCGATTACCCGGCGCTTCACTTCATTTACAGTTTCGCGCGACAAATCTTCGAAACGCAGAGCGCAAGTGTATTCGGCAAATTGATGGGCGAGCGATTTGGTCATGAAAAAATTGGAAGCTGCAATGTGACGATGAATAGCGCCTAAGCAACATCGTCATCCCGAGTGGAAATGCCCGTCCGGCTCGGACCGAGGGATCCCATGGTGTTATCCTTAAGGGTATATTGCAGGATTTCTCGACTTCGCTCGAAATGACGGGAAATTAAATGCGTGAGCGAATTTCAATTCGGTGGCGAATTTGTCTGGCATCCCTCGCCCGAGATTATTGCGCAATCGAACCTGCAATCATTCATCAATCGGCACGGCCTCGGTTCCTTCGATGAATTGATGCGGCGCTCAACCACGGACATTCCCTGGTTCTGGGACACCGTCCTGCGGGACCTCAGAATCGAGTTCTACAAGGCCTATGAAGAAGTCGTCGATCTCTCAAAGGGAAAAGCGACGCCGCAATGGTGCGTCGGCGGCGAAATGAACATCGTCCACAACCTGCTCGATAAATACGCCGGCACGCCTACCGACAGAAAAATCGCAATTAAATCGGAAACGGAGGACGGCAAGTCGCGCCGACTGACTTACGCTGAGCTTCGCGCCGAAGTAGATGAAATGGCGACGGCGTTGCGTTCGCTCGGTCTGGGCAAAGGCGATGCCATTGGCGTTTTCATGCCAATGGTGCCGGAAATCGTCATCGCGATGCTCGCGATCATCAAGATCGGCGGGATTTTCTTGCCACTCTTCTCCGGATTCGGCGCCTCCGCCATCGTGTCACGCCTAAAAGACGCCGACGCCAAAGCGCTTTTCATCGCGGAGGGAACCTTTCGTCGCGGAAAATTCTGTGCAATGCGACCGATCGCGGAGGAAGCGGCCGCACAAGTTCCGACGCTGCAACATTCGATCGTGCTAACGAAAAGCAGCGAGTGGATTGTAGCTGCCGCCGTCACCGGCGGCAGAACCGAAAAACCTCTGCCGCTGAGGACAACGGCAGCCACAACAAACACCGAAAAAACGAGCGCCGAAGATGTGATGATGCTCATCTACACCTCCGGCACCACAGGCCGGCCGAAAGGTGCGGTGCACACTCACTGCGGGTTCCCAATTAAAGCTGCGCAAGACATGTGGCACGGCCTTGATCTTCACGTCGAGGAAACGCTTTTTTGGCCCACCGACATGGGGTGGATGATGGGCCCATGGCTCGTTTTTGGAACGCTGGTGCTGGGCGCCACTATGATGCTTTACGATGGCGCCCCCGATTTTCCGGGACCCGATCGCGTTTGGAAATTGTGCACAGATCACGGTGTCACCGCGCTGGGTGTTTCGCCCACGCTGATCCGCGCGCTCCGAAAATATGGCGAAGAAATTGTTAATCGGCACGATCTAACGAAACTTAGGAAATTCGCCTCAACTGGGGAACCGTGGAACCCGGATCCCTGGCTCTGGCTTTTTCGCGTCGTCGGGTGCGGAAAACTGCCGATCATCAATTACTCCGGCGGCACTGAAATCTCTGGCGGCATTCTGATGGGGAATGTGCTAACGCCGATGAAGCCGTGCGCGTTCTCCGGACCGTTGCCTGGGATGGCGGCCGATGTCGTCGACGAAAATGGAAACTCGATTCGCGGGAAAGTTGGCGAGCTCGTCATTCGCGAACCCTGGATCGGCA
>Ga0209156_10001569_pt1 | contig 18549 bp, 15 predicted proteins | sample GraSoiAngelo_124_FD_185881 | JGI IMG/M metagenome (GOLD analysis project Ga0209156, IMG submission 185881) | Grasslands soil microbial communities from the Angelo Coastal Reserve, California, USA - 14_0927_05_20cm (SPAdes) (version 2) | ecosystem: Environmental > Terrestrial > Soil > Grasslands...
GTACAGCCGGCCATTCACCATCGTGTACCGCACGCTGTTCGTATTGTGGATGTCCTCGAGCGGATTTCTGTCGAGAACGATGAGGTCCGCAAGCTTCCCGACCTCCAGCGACCCAATCTGCCGCTCCACGCCCAGCGTGTTGGCAGTGTTGACTGTGGCAGCGTGCAGAATCCGCATGTTGCTCATGCCACCCTGAGAGAGCAGTGCCATCTCCCAGTGCATGGCAAGCCCGGCGATCTCCCCGTGCGAGCCGACGTTGATCACGACCCCGGCATCATCGAGCTTCTTCACCGACCGCGCGACGGAGCGAAAGCCGATGTTCCACAGCTCATCCGCCGCCTGAATCGTTGTCATCGCGCGCGCGTACGGCGGCGCGCCGTAGGGCGTCAGGAGCGGGCTGTATCCACTGAGAGTCTCCTGCACGTAGGCCCGTATCTTCGGGTCCTTCCAGACTTCGGTAGTCTGGTACATGTAGTTCTCGCCGAACAACTCGCCGAAGAGCACGATCAGTGTCGGGGTGTTGTGTAGCTTTGCTCGCGACATAAGTTGCACAAGATCGTCGTAATAGGTGGCCACCGGAAGGCTGTGCTCCAGGTTCGTGTGACCGTCGAGTATTTCCGTAATGTTGTTGTAGAACTGACTCTCGCCTTCAACGTCGACCATGATGCCGGCTTTTCGACCCGCCGCGATCAGCATCTGTCGCGCCTGACGCTGCGGATATCGATAACTCTTGATGATGATGCCGCCGACCGCGGCCTTGTGAGCCATCAGATTCTCCGCATCCTGCAACGACTCGATGGGCACGTAGAAGTGCGAGTTCTGCTGCGAGCGACCCCATATCGCGCTGCCAGTCCCGATCCAGCGGGGGCCAACCGTAAGGCCTGCAATCGTGGTCTCGGTGCTCTCGTAACTCGTGAGATCGTTCGGATACGGGTCGAAGTTCATCGTAACGCCGAACGCCAACGCTGCGTAGCGCGTCGGCTGCTTCTGCGGTGAGACGCCTTCGCCGAAGCAGCAGTCGATGTGTCCGTGGGCGTCGATGAGACCCGGCATGACGGTCATTCCGGTGACATCGACCACCTTGGCCCCAGGTGGGATCGACACCGTTCCACTCGCGCCGACTGCCGTAATGCGATTGTCGGTGACGACCACTGTCCCATCATTGATCACTTCGTCTCCCCGCATGGTGATGATGCGAGCGTGAGTGAAGGCGAGGGAACCCTTCGGGACGTCGCTCTCAGCCTCGAGTCCGACCGAGGCGTATGAAACCACCGGCGATTCGGTGTCGTTCACCCGAGCCCGGTAGAGCTGTGGGCCCAGGAGCCAGTGCAGCGTCGAGGAATCCGCCGACCAGACCAGACCGTATCCTCCCTGATTGGTCAATTTGCGGACCGGTATTTCTTTCGTCCTGGCCGATATCAGCATTGACGATCCGGTCTCGACGTAGGGCGCGACGTAGTACTGCTGACGCTCGCGAAATGCGATCCAGTGGAAATCCGGGCTCGGTCGCAGCTCCGAGGCATCGGCATCCGGCGTGCGGGCATGCTCACGCCTATCGAGTCCGTCGAGGGTGACGCTTTGCAGGACCTGTGCAGGGCTTTCTCCGGAATAGTCGGTTCGGACGTAGTAGATGCGCTCCCCATCGGGAGAGAACCGGGGCGCATCATCGCCGTCCGCGACGAAGTGACTTCTGCCGCCGCTCACACTCACCCAGTAGATGCCGGGCTTCGCCCAGCCGCCACCACCCATGGAGGTATCCGCTTCCTGGATGCGGTAGACGACGCGGCTTCTATCCGGTGAAAAGCACGGCTGGCGCATTACGCCCGGACTGCTCACGAGAGTACGCGCGCCCGATCCAGTCTCCGAGGCGATCCTGAGCGCACTGCCTCGTTCGTCATCCCATTCCACGTACACCAGTCGCCGGCCGTCGTTCGAGTAGGCGGGCTCGAAGCTGAACGCGGCGCCTGGAGACAGGCGGACGGGCACTCCCGCTGGGAGCTCCTTGCGCCACAGGTGCGCCAGCCCCGTGAAGATCACGGTCTGCCCGTTCGGCGATGCCGCGAGGTTACGTATCGCTCGCACCGTGAATTTATGGGGCTCCAGGTCATGTTCAACGCGGACGGGGTCGGTGATCCGCTGATGTACGGCGACACGGAACGGGATCTCTGTCGCCCTGCCGCTGTCCATGTCCACCCTGTACAGCCTGCCCTTGCCCCAGATCGCAACGTGCCGATTGTCAGGAAACCAGCCAAAATGCGGATAGTAGTTGGCTTGAGCCTCATAGGAGGCTTGCAGGTCGCGATCGAGTCCGTCGTAGATCGCGCGTTGCTCGTTCGTGCCAAGCTCTAAGACGAACAACACGGTCTTGTTCGCAACGCGGCGAACGAATGCGAGTCGCCTGCCATCGGGGGAAATCTGCGGATCGAACGCGCCACCCCAGCTGTCGGCCATCTCCTCGACAGCGCCCGTTTGCAGATCGCGGCGTTTCACGGCGTAGTTGATGTGATTGGCGTCGACGTAGATCTGAAATGTAGGTGCCAGCCTTTCCGTGTAGTAGATATAACGGCCGTCGCGCGAGAGCGCGGGCTCTGCCACATCGCGCTTGTTCGGTGGCGTCGGCACGATAGTTCGGACGCCTCCCAGAAGGTCGAACAACCGCAGATCCGATGTGAATCGCGCGGGATAGCGGCCCTCGATGTATTCCCCGACCACGCTTTCGCCATCTCCGGCCCACGCGATCGCCATCAGGAGGTTTGCTGTCTCATGCGTGATCTGCTGCGCATCCGACCCATCGGGGTTCGACATCCACGCGTTCTCGGCGCCGCTGGCGTCACTGATATAGAGGAGTTTCCGGCCGTCGGGGCTGAAACTCGGCGTGCGCTGCGTCGCCGGTCCGCCATGAATCAGCTTGGCGTCGCCTCCGGTCGAGGGGATCTGGTAGATGCTGCCCAGTAGATCGAACACCAGGCTCTTGCCGTCGGGACTGACGTCGACGCTCATCCACGTTCCTTCGGTCGTCGTGAACGTGATGTCTCGGTACGGTTGACCGGTGTTGGTGACGTCCCAGGCTCCTTCCGAATTCCCCGACAGGCACTGGCTCGCCGTGAACGCCGCGGCGCAGGCGAACGAGGAAACGAGAGCGTGGCGAACCCGGGGCAATCCCTGCATCAGGTCACCTTCAGAACGCGCCCCAGCGGGCGCCGGAGCATCGCGAGCAACACGGTTCCGCTCGCGACCAGGACCATGTGCAGTCCCCAGAATGCAGCGGGTTGCAGTGGCTCATAGAAGCGCGCAAGCCGACCGCTCACGATGCCGCCGACAACAAGGCCCAGGTAATAAGCTCCCGCCATCATGCCATTCACTGCGGCAGGGGCGGCGCGAGTGACGAGCGCCAGCGCGATGGGAGCACCGTAGAGGTACCCCAATGCAGTGAGAAAATGGAACCCGATGGACCACGCCAGGGCGACGTGACCCGCACTCGCGGTCAACTGGCCTGCCATCAGTAGCAGATAGGCGCCGCCGTAGAAAGCGCATCCCATGGCGATCTTGGAGAGATCGCCCGGCTCGGTCGCACGCTGACCCTGGACTTGCCACAGCAGCACGATCAGGGGTGCCAACAAGAGCACGGTCAGGGAATCCAGTGCCTGGAACCACGTGACGGGAATGGTTGCACCGAGTACGCCACGATCGACAAAGTCACGCACCCACAACGGATAAACGTTCCACACCTGCGCCTGCGCCGTCCAGAAGAGTGACGTAATGGCCAGCACGATGAGCAGCGCGAAGAGGATGCGGCCGTCACCGCGTTGTAGTCTCGGACCCTTCTCGCGAAGACGCCCGAGTTGCTCCGGTGGCAGGTGGCGGCTGCCGGCGAGATAGATGCCAATGCTGATGAGCATCCCGAAGCCCGCCACGGCGAAGCCGTAGTGCCAGCTATAGAGCTCCCCGAGGGTGCCGCAAACGAGCGGTGCGGTGAAAGCCCCGACGTTGATGGCGGTTACATAGACGGTGTAAGCGCTGTCCCGCCGCCGATCGTCACGGCCATACAGGTTGCCGACCTGTGCAGCGAGATTTCCCTTGAGCAGTCCCGATCCAGCAACCAGCGCAAGCAGACCCACCAGAAACGCAGCTTCGAAGGCCAGCATGAAATGGCCCGCCGCCATGGTCACCGCACCCGCGAGCACGGCGCGCTTGCGACCGATGAGCCGATCGCCAACGAGGCCGCCGGCTATGGGTGTGAGGTAGACGAGACCCACGTAGAGCCCGAAGACAGAAGAAGCGAGGACCTGGACGGACATCGGTCCGAAGAGCCCCTCAAGAGCCCCGCGCAACACGCCGATTCCCGCCACATGCTCGATCGTGCCAGGCCGCAGCAGGTGCCCGGTCATGTAAAGCATGAGCAGTGCTTGCATGCCGTAGAAGGAAAAACGCTCCCACGCTTCAGTGAAGGCTATATAGGCCAGTCCACGCGGATGTCCGAGGAAGTCGCTGTTGACCGCGGGTGACCCGCTCTGGGCAGCGGACTCCGTAAGTGCGGTCATGGGGTTCCTTTCGATGCCTGCGGAGCGGAGTCAGCCCGTGCAGATGCACGTTCTGGCCCCCGTCGCGCCAACCAAAGACCCGTGCCCAGCGCGATCATCGCGACGAGCAGGATTCCAATGACTCCCACAAGACAGCGACCCGCGATTCCACCGATCTGGCCCGTATGAACGGGATAGAGAGCATCAACGAAGCGCCTTGCAAGCGGTCTTATCGAGCCGCGTCCGCCGACGATCTCGCCATTCGCCTGACTGACGAACAGGGTCGTGGCCCCCCAAATGCGTGTCATCTCGCCTCTCGCGCGAAGACGAATCCGGTACCACGGCTCGCCGCCGCTCGGGAAAGCGAGCGCCGATAGGGTGGCGCCGGGGTATTCACGAAGCGCGAGAGCGAGTGCTGTGCCCGGACCGACCCGCTTCTGCGCCCCGGCGGCAGCGGAGCCAAGCCGCACATGGGCGGCGGGCGGCGCTATCACCGCATGGAGAACCTCCTCGACTCCATCCTCGAAGGCGAGCAGCACGCCCGCTGCGACCACGGCTGCTGCGGGCAATGCAAGCCACAGACCGAGCAGGCGATGCCAACCCTGGAGTCGCCCCGCGGTCGGACCGCGTGGCGCGGCGAGCATGGACCGTTTCCACATCCCCTTCCTGGGCCACGCGAGTCGCAGTCCGAACGCGAGGTTGCCAAGCAGCACAAGGCCACTGAGGCCGATGATCCAGGCGCCCGTATCGCCTGCAAAGAGGTTCTCGTGAATAGTCGAGAGCGTATTGAAGATTCCACCGCCGGATACGAGTGCATCGGCGGCTACGTCACGGAGAATCCGCCCGGCCCCATCGACACGCATCGTTCGGGCGGAGCCGGCTGCATCGGAATAGAAGATATCGAAACGATCCGCATCGTTGCCGGAGGCCCACATCGATGACACACGAGCATGTCGGCTTTCGATGGCGTCGATCCGCGCGCCCAGCGCCACCGGGTCAGCCGGGCTCGCAGGCCCCGGGAGCGTCGCATCATCGAGTTCCCAGCGGAAAACGACCGCAACTCCGGTGAGCGCCTGTGTCAACCACAACACCCCCAGAGCCAATCCCAACCAGCGATGGACCGCCTTGATCATCCGCTTATCGCAGCGCTTCCACGACGGAGTTGAAGAAGTCGTTGTCCACGATCGCTTCGGCACCCTTCGGCTTCGAACGCGAGCTCCACACCACGATGACGATCTGCCGACGCGGATTTACGTAAATGAATTGACCGAAAATTCCCCTGGCACTCAGCGCCTCATCGTCATAGCTGCCGCCCCTGTCCGGCACCGGCCACCACATGTAGCCGTAGTCGGTGCGCTTTCCGCCCACCTGCCTCGGCGCCCCGCAATCGCGCACCCAGCGTTCGGGAAGGGCGCGGTCACCGTCGATGACTCCGTCATTCATCACGAACAGACCGAATCGCCCATAGTCGCGCAGGGTCGCACTGATTCCGCTCCCCGCTACCTCGAGTCCCTGCGGCGCCTCGAGCCACCAACTGGCGTCGGCCTCCATTCCGACTTTCGACCAGATCTTCTCGCACAGGTAATCGCTAACCCAGCGGCCGGTGGCCGCACGCAATAGCGCACCGATCACGTGCGTCTCGCCCGTGCTGTAGTTCCAAAGCGTACCCGGCTCGGCTACCCTCGGCTGATTCGCGATGTACCTCAGTATGGCCCCCGGCTCCTGCCGAATCTGCAGCTCGAGCATCTGTCGACGTTCGGAGCGCGGATCGGTGTGTGCGTCATCCCATCGCACCCCGGACGTCATCTGCAGCAGGTGACGAATGGAGACGCCTTCATACGCGGTACTGCGCAGCTCTGGCAGATAGGCAGTGAGCGGATCCTCAACGCTGCGGATCGATCCGTCGTGAATGGCTGCCCCGACCAAGATCGTACTAACCGACTTGGCCATCGACATCGACAGCCACCGTGTCGTCTCGTAATTGCCGAAATCGTGGTGCTCGAACGAAATGCGTCCGCTCTTCAGTATGAGAAGACTCGCCACTCGGTTGCGCGAGAGGTAGTCGAAGAGATCGTAGGTTTCCGAGCGTGAGGGGATGGGTACATCAGGCGACAGGGGTTCCGCGCTGGCTAGTCGTCGCACTTCCGCACCGCGCCGCACGGTGCGCGTAGCGAAGAGGCGATGTGTGTTGCGGAACACATCAACTTGCACCGACGGCAACAGTCTGCCCTCATAGAGCTTGCGGATGAGTTCCGGGTCACTTCGCACGTGACTCTCGAATCGCTTCTCGCTCTGTTCACCGGTCAAGGCAATCTCCAGCCTGGTCCGCCAGCGACTTGGTAGGAACCTGTATACCCCCCAATGAAGTGGCTGCGGTTGCCTACCGAGCAGCCTGCGGTGTGCTGCGGTCACCAGCGACAGAAGCAGTCCTCGAGGAGCAGATCCTCGGAAAAAACGCCTCCGGTCGTCTATACGAAAAACGCGAGTTCGAGCCCGTTGTAGCCTGGTGCGTAGCACGCACCACGGGACGGACTCTTGGCATCTTCCGGACTGTGCCATGAGCTGCGATGCTCACAACCATGCAGGATGAGCGACTCCTGTACGCCCCCGAAGCGTATTCAGCCGCGGACCCCTGGGCCATCGTGCGCCGATATCCGTTCGCGCTGCTCATCACGTGCGGTCCCTCAGGCATGCTCGCGACTTCGATTCCGATTCTTCCCGAGGCCGACGGTGCGCGAGACAGGATGATCGGTCACATGGCTCGGGCGAACCCGCAGGCCTGCGCCATGGTCGTCGGCCAGAGCGCGCTTGCTATTTTTTGCGGGCCGCACGCTTACATCTCGGCGAGTTGGTATCGCGAAAGGCTGACCGTGCCCACGTGGAACTACGTCTCGGCCCACGTGCGCGGCACACTCGAGCCCATCGACGACCCGGCACAACAGCTGGCCATCCTGCGCCGGACTGCCGCCGTTGTGGAAGGGGCCAATGATTCGTCGTGGACGCTCGAAGATGCCCCGCCCGGCCGTGTGGATACCCTGCTGCCAAGGATTCGCTCATTTCGACTCACGGTTGGGCGGATCGAAGGCGTGACGAAGCTTAGCCAGACTCATCCCGCGAGCGACCGCAGACGTGTGATCCAGCGGTTGCTGGCCCGAGGGGGCGAAGGCGATGTTGAAATCGCGCAGCTGATGGCAGGTCTGTCGATCGAGAACGATTGTCCTTAGGCTTGAGCAGTCCGAAGCCGCACCTTACCGTCCAAGTCAAGCGCTCCCGTATCGACTCTGCGCGGGGAGCGGATGAGGAGATCTGGCTCGAGAGGCCTATGCGGCCTATGCGGCGCTATCGACCCCGGGGTGGGTTATGCGCGACCTCCGCCGCCACTTGTTATCGACAGTCAGGCATGCGGCCATAAGGCCATAATGCATCGCGCGGAAGAGCAACGGATTGCGTATCCGTCTGCACGACGGGCAAGTTGCTGTTTGTCTAGGGCGCAGGGCGCGGCACCTCTACGCCGTGCAATTTCAGTGCAGCATTTGATACAGATTCTCCGCTGATCCTTATCTCGTGGCCTGTCCCCGTCATGACGCCCGCAGGTTGGCTACCGAGGACTCGATGCTGTGGTGCTCGCCGCAACGAGTATGCAACGGCGGTGCGAATCGCGACCGCCCGAAATGCGAACCTGTTCCGGACCACACCCAGGATCTCAGCTGCATTGTGGTGCGCGCTTATAAGCGCAGCTGCGAACACGTGGATCCCGTGATCAAGATTGGCTATCAGTCTGATTCTATTGGTGGAAAGGGAGGGACTCGAACCCTCGACCCCGGCATTATGAGTGCCGGGCCGAAGGATCGGGCTCTCGCCGCTTAGTGATAGGTACCTGATTGTAGGCACATCTTTTTACCACGGATCTGCTGGACGGGACGGCGTAGCAGCCATTTGGGTACCAAAGAGCACGGTTGGGCACAGGAGGATCACGCGAAATTCACGCGCGCTCGTGCGGCCCGGGGAGGATTTGATCCCTTTGGAGGCGACTGGCCCTGTACGTGGAGCGGGGCGTGAAGCCCAGGCGGATCGATGCCGCGACGTGGCGTTCCCTCATGGTGGCCGAGGTTCTGTCTGACTTTCGACCTCGTAGGAGCGTATCTCGCTTGGCTTCTGGGGTTCCCAAGAGTTTGGCGAGGTCTAACCGGTGGTCCAGCCGCAGGGAAGATAGTGACTGATCCGAAGGCGGCAGTGACCGGCGAGTCGATGATTAGGGCGCCGAAAGCTGCCGTTCGTCACCGGCCACAGGGTCGAAAGCACCGGCTGCCGAAGCGCGGCAGCCATAACCGGCCGATCATTCATTCTGTTGGATCTTCCGGAGAGCGTTCACTCGAGGTCCATGGGTCGGGCGGTCTACTCACCTGACGAACGCAAGCGACGGCTGTGCTGACGCCGCCGACGCAGAATCCAGGAGTCGGGTTCGCACTCCTTCCTCGGCGCTGTCTTTTTTCCGCGCGGTTCAATAAGCAGTATACTTGCCAAGCCACGCACTGATGGAGTCGGCAGGATGAAGAAGGTACTGATCGGCTTGTCACTTTTGGCTGTCGCGGGAGTCGCTCTCGCTGCGCACGCGGGACTGTGTCCGTTCTGCCTGTTCTGATAAGTACACTCCCACGACATTTCGACAACGCCCCGCTCCCCGGGGCGTTTATGTTTCTGGGCTACCAAAATTCAGCTGATATAACGCGGCGGCGCGGTTACCGCGGGCCCAGTCGGCACGGCCTGTCGTGCAATCCACGTCACCGCTCACCGGCTGCCCTGCGTGCCGCAGCACGATTGATTGGCCTGTACCGGGGGACAGGGAACCGACCCGTACGAACAGAACACGCAGCAGTCCCCCGCCTTGGGCCGCAGCAGCGCACCGCAGCCTGCACAGTCGTAGAAGTAGATGCACGCATCCGTCGGCATGCTCTCACGCGAGATATGTCCACAGTTCGGACAGGTCAGTTCGGAGGTCGTGATCAGCGGCTCTGAGCCGGCACGGGCTCGGCGAGATCCGCCGAACGCTCCCAACGCCTTGCCGAGCAACGAGCTCGAAGTCGTTGCCTTATCGAGCGCGTCTTCGGCGGGCAGAGACTTGACTCTGTAGCTATTTGGCAGCGCGGCGTTGAGCGTATCAATCGCAACCGGAACTTCGCTTTCGATCCTCGCGACGCCTTTCGAGTATTCCACACGCACCTTGCTTACGCCGGAGACTGTTGTGAGCGCCTGTTCGACATGATGGGCGCAATCCCTGCAAGTCATGCCAGTGACAGCCAGTGTGGTGGTCTCGGTCATTTCCCCGCGTCTTTCACCGGTGTTGAGGGATAGCCGGCGTCTGTGGTGGCGCGAGTGAGGGCTGACACTGTGGTCTTGGTGTCGTCGAACACGACTGTCGCCTGCTTGCGCTCAAGGCTCACGCTGACTTCGGTCACGCCCGGCACACGAGATAGTGCCGTCTTGACCGTAATCGGGCACGCGGCACAGGTCATTTTGGCCACCGACAGAATGACGGTAGCGAGTACGATGGATGCGAGCAGCTTGTTCATGGGCACTCCGAATCAGTAGAAGAAGGGAAGGACGTGGGGAAAGGCGAGCGCGACCAATACCAGTGCCCCCACAATCCAGAAGAGAACCTTGTAGGTTCGACGCACCTGCGGGATCGCGCAGACCTCGCCTGGCTTGCACGCCGTCGCGGGACGGAAGACGCGCCTACCGGCAAAGAACAGCCCCACCAGAGCCGCGCCAATGAAGATCGGGCGATAGGGTTCCAGCATCGTCAGGTTACCGATCCAGGCACCGCTGAAGCCGAGCGCGACCAGCACCAGCGGGCCGAGGCAGCAGGTCGATGCGAGGATCGCGGCGAGGCCGCCGGTCATCAGCGCGGCGCGGCCGCTCTGCGGTGCGGACATGGGGCTGGCTCCTTTTGGATCTTCAGCGGTCGGCGTACTCTATTCCCGTACTTAAGTACGGAGTCAATATGGCTGAGCGATACACCATCGGCACCCTGGCGCGGCAGGTGGGCGTCAACGTGGAAACCATCCGCTACTACCAGAGGCGTGGCTTGGTCCAGGAGCCGGCGAAGCCATTCGGCGGTATCCGCCACTATGCGCAGGCACACGCCCGACGGCTGCGCTTCATTAAGGAGGCGCAGAGGCTTGGGTTCAGCCTGGATGAAGTCGGCGAGTTGCTATCACTGGAGGACGGCCTGCATTGCCGCGAGGTGGAGGAGATCGCCGGCCAAAAATTGGTAACAGTGCGTGAGCGGATGGCGCAACTGAGTAAGATCGAAAAACTGCTGGCGGTACTTGTCGGGCAATGTCACGGCAACAGGGGGAAGGTTCGGTGCCCGCTCATCGCGTCGTTGGAGAGCGCGACGGCGTGATGACCCGCTGCGGTAGGGGGATTTCTCGTCCCAAAGCCGCTGCCCCATGGTTAATGCGATTGCCGCCGTCAAAACTGCCCTGAATCGCCAGTTGACCAGCTACCAACTCACCGCCCTAAGGCGCAGGGCATTGGCAATCACGGACACCGACGAGAAGCTCATGGCAAGGGCCGCAACGAGGGGGCTCAGCAGCCAACCCGTCAGGGGGTACAGCATCCCCGCCGCAAGTGGAATCCCCAGGGCGTTGTAACCGAAGGCAAACAGCAGATTCTGATGGATGTTCCGCACGGTGGCCTCGCTCAACTCCCGGGCACGAACGATTCCACGCAAATCGCCCCTGACCAACGTGATCTGCGCGCTTTCCATGGCAATGTCGGCTCCAGTCCCCATGGCGATACCGACATCGGCCTGAGCCAGAGCGGGGGCGTCATTGATGCCGTCGCCCGCCATCGCGACCCGATGGCCGTCCTTCTGAAGCTTGGCAATGACGTCCGCTTTGTCGGTTGGGCGTACTTCCGCGATGACCTCATCAATGGGCAGCCCCGCCGCCACCGCCTGCGCCGTCGTGCGGCTATCTCCGGTGAGCATCACGAGGCGCAAGCCGAGTGTCTTGAGTGCCTGAAGGGCCTGGGGCGTCGTTTCCTTGAGAGGATCGCCGACGGCAACGACCCCCGCGAGTTGCCCATCGATGGCCAGGGAGATCGTGGACTGCCCGCTCCGGCGCAGGCTCTCGCTACGTTCCTGCGCGGGACTAATATCAGCGCCTACGGCGTGCATCAGCGCCGGGTTGCCGAGGGCCAGGCGCCGCCCGTTCCACGTGCCGGTCACGCCCTGACCGGTGACGGAATTGAACTGTGCAACCTCGACGGGTGTAACGCCACGCGAGACCGCTCCTTCCACAATCGCCCGAGCTAAGGGATGCTCGCTCGAGCGCTCAAGACCCGCGGCGAAGGCAAGGACGACCGTCTCGTCAACCGCCCCGAGCGCGATGACCTGAGTCAGCGCCGGCCGGCCGCGTGTGAGCGTTCCCGTCTTATCAAGAACGAGAGTGTCGATGTCGCGGAGAGACTCGATCGCTGCGGCGTCGCGGAAGAGCACGCCCAACCGGGCGGCACGACCACTGGCGACCATGATGGAAATAGGCGTCGCGAGTCCCAGGGCGCACGGACAGGCAATGATGAGCACGGCGACCGCGTTCACCAGGGCGTAGGCGAGGCGCGGCTCTGGGCCGATGAACCACCACCCAAGGAAGGTAGCGATCGAAATGGCGATGACTGCGGGGACGAACCAAGCAGCAACCTGATCGGCGAGTCTTTGTAAGGGTGCGCGCGAGCGTTGCGCTTGACTGACCAGCGCGACGATTTGCGACAGCAGGCTATCCGCTCCCACGTGCTCGGCCTCGATCACCAGCGCGCCAGTCTGATTGACCGTTGCGCCCACGACGCGATCGCCGACACGCTTCTCCACCGGCAAGGGCTCTCCGGTGAGCATCGACTCATCGACGCTCGATTGACCGCTCACGACGCGACCATCAACCGGAATCTTTTCCCCGGGTCGAACGCGCACCCGATCACCGGCCGCGAGGGCCTCGAGCGGGACGTCGTCCTCCTCACCTCCGGCGGCAATGCGACGCGCCGTCTTGGGAGACAGCTCAAGGAGCTGCCGGATGGCGGCGCTGGTGCGCCCGCGCGCGGCGAGCTCCAGCCATTCACCCAGGAGCACGAGCGCCACGATGATCGCCGCAACCTCGAAATAAACGCCGACCATTCCGTGTGCATCGCGCATGTTCGTCGGGAACACCCCGGGAAAGTAGGTCGCGATCACGCTGTAGCTAAATGCGACGATCACTCCCAGCCCAATCAGCGTGTACATGTTGGGCGTTCCGTGCACGACCCCGAGCCAACCGCGGCGGTAGTACGGCACGGCCGCCCAAAGGACAACGGGCGCGCTGAAAAACAGCTCCAATAGTCGCAGCGTCCACGCGATCCCAGGACTGATGGGCTTTCCGAGTAAGTGTGGCCCCATGGCGATCAGCATGACCGGCAGTGCCAGCGTCAGCGCGAACCAAAACCGTCGCCGCACACGGCGGGCTTCGCTATCGTCCTCACTCCCGCTCGGTAACAATGGCTCAAGGGCCATGCCGCATATCGGACAATGCCCGGGGCCGATCTGCCGTACTTGAGGGTGCATGGGACAGGTGTAGATCGCATCCGTAGCCATCCCGGCGGGCAGAGACACCCGAGCCTGCCGTGCATCGTTCCCAGACGCGTGAGGCGCGTTGTTCGCGGAATGCCTGTGCGAATCATTGTGCCGTGGGTTCACTTTTTGTCCTCAGTTGCAAGCGCTCGTAGTTCAAAGAGCGCGCCCGGACGCAGCCCTTTCGCCTGCTCCGGTCGCTTGCCTAAGGATTTCCCCGGCTTCTTTGAGCACGTATAGCCCAATCCCGAACCCGACAACTAAATCAACGATTTGCAATCCCGTTGCGGCGACAATCGCGCCCGAGACGAAAACAGCAATGTTGGCGAGCACGTCCGCGCGCGTGCAGATGTAGCTCGCGCGTAAATGGACCTCTCCGTCTCGGAATTTTGCAAGCCGCATGAGCACGTAGAGGTTCACGGCAAAGGACACGGCGGAATAACCCATCATCACGAGCCCTATCGGTTCGCTGCCGAAGAACCAGCGCCTCACTACTTCCGCGATGATGCCGGCACCCAGCAGGACCAAAACTCCGCCACTCCAACGCGCCGCGTTCTTTTTGAATTTCAGCCCACGTGAAACAGCCATTAGTGCAAGCCCGTAGGCGATCGCATCGGTCAGCATGTCGAGCGCGTCGGCTAACAGGCCGGTCGACTGCGCCAAAACACCTGCCACGGTACCGATCACGAACATGGCGGCATTGAGCGACAGCGCCGCCCGTAACGTCTTGCGCTCTGCGTCCGTCTTAGCAGACCTATGCGGGCACTCGCAGGCCATACCAGTTGTCCTCCGCGCAGTGGCTATCCGGTGACTTCAGTCGTCCCAGGCCCGCCGATTCAGGTCGGATGAACGGGACGGTGGGTTCGACCGGGCATCGCATCGATTCGTCGGCCTTGTAACTCCTCGTATGATCCGTCTGCGGGGGTCGTACGTGTGATCGGAAAGCCGCTCACCGCGACGGCACCCACAAGGGACGACGCAGCAGCAAGTACGCCGCGGGAACGGCCAGCATCGACAGGAGCGGCGCGGTAAGCATGCCGCCAACCATCGGCGAGGCAATGCGCCGCATGATCTGCGAGCCCGTCCCGCTACCCGTCGCGAACCACAACGTGCCCGGGGCCTGCACCTACGTCCCGCAAGAAGGGCGCAAGAAGATCAACGGCGGCAAGGGGGGATCGAACAGCCAACATTGGCACTACGCCCGGGGCGATGCTACCCTTCGCGGTGTCGGGTGTTGAACGATTTCCCGTCATTGGAGTCGATAGGTCACCCTTCGGGACTCCCTCGCTGACGATATGTTGCACCGCGTCCTCAGTCTGTCGATCCTCGGTGTAGGACTGCTATTCGCAGGGCTCCCGGCGGTGGCGTGTGCCCGCGACACTCCGATCCAGGACTGCTGCCCGTTCGGGCCCGGGCAGCCGTGCCGCGGCCAGGGCCCTGGGATCGCGATCGCGAATCCAACGCAAGGCGTTTGTTGCGTGTCCGGGGAACGGGTGGCATCCAGCCTCGTCGCGTCCGCTCCATCAAAGACCGCCGGGAAACACCCACTTCGCGGGAATCCACCGGCGCTTGCCAGTTCCCTGGCGGTCGTCGACCGCCACGCGATGTCCGCCGCCGCCGTGGCCGCCGACATACGTCCCTTCCACCCCTCGGGCTCTTCGCTCTACCTGAGCACTAGCCGACTCCGCTTGTAGGGGCCGCCTCGCGATCGGGCCGCGTTGTTGCCCGCCTCCAGGATCCACGATCGAATCGTCGTGCATTCGCGCGCGACTGCCGTGCATCGGCACCGCGGCGCCGAGTCACGCGTTCTCGACGCAGCGATCCCGTAGGCCGCTAGCCCCATCAACGCCCGGACCGCATCTGACAGCCCTCAGTCGGAGCCTCGATGTGCCTTTCACCAACATCACTGGAACGGAGATGACCATGAAAACGCTTGCATCAATCCTTCTACTTGCCGCGGGGCTCGCGTCCGCTCACGCAGTATCAGCCGCCGCTGATGCGTCGCTCGCGAAGCAGATGGAAGAATGCTTCCGCCAGCACGCTCATCTGATGGATAAGCCGGCGGTTAGAAACGTGCGGGCGTGCTGGATGGCGCATGCCTACCTGATGGAGCGCCACTAGCCACTGATAGCTGTGCGAGGTGCGGCGGGACCGGCTCGGTATTTCGTCACTTAGCGGCCCCTGATGCCCCGGAAAGCTCGTTTGCTTCCGGCAGTCTTAGCGTGGTGGCGGGCGCCCCTGGTTTGCTTGTGATTCGGGAGAACGTTATGTGTCGATCGACACGGATACTGGTTACGGCCGCATGGGTTTGCGCCGCCGTCGTGGCGCACGCCCAGGACCCCAACCCCTCGAGCGCGCCCACAGCAGGGCGCGCTCTGGGACTGGATGAGGCCGTGCGTCTCGCCGTTGATAAACAACCGCTGTTGGAGGCGCAGTCGGCTGCGGTCGCCAGCGCGCACCAGCGAGCGGTGGCGGACGCTCAACTGCCCGATCCCAAGCTTTCCTTCGGCGTACAGGACTTTCCTATCGACACCCGGACTGCCTACAGCCTGCGGAAGGACGACTTTACGATGACGACCGTTGATTTGATGCAGGACTTCCCGCGTGCCCAGAAGCGTCGCCTGCGCGGCGAGCGCGGGCAGCGCGAGGCTGAGATGACCGAGCAGGAGTTGGAAGCGCTGCGCCTGTCGATCCCGCGCGATGCGGGGCTCGCCTGGGTGGATGTCTGGTGGCCGGAGCGTGCCATGGAGTTGGCGCGCGCCACCGCCCGCGATGCTGACTTGCAGGCCCAGGCGGTGGAGATCGCCTATCGCACCGGCCGGGCGACCCAGGCTGACGTGTTGGCGGCGCGCGTGGACTTCCAGGTCGTGGGCGATGAAGTCGCCGACTGGGCGCAGCGAGCTGAACAGGCGCGCAACGCGTTGTCGCGCTGGATTGGCGCGGACGCCGAGCGACCCATACACCCCGAATTGCCGGCGTGGGCTCCGCCGCCTGATCTGAATGCTCTGCTGGCCCGTGTGCGCACCCACCCGCTGCTCAACAGCGCGGAGAAGCAAGTCGAACTCGCGCAGGCGGAGGTCGGACTAGCGCGCACCGCGTACAAACCCGACTGGAGCGTGGGACTCGAGTATGCCTTCCGGTTCCAGCGCTCCGATTTCATCGGTGTGAAGTTCACGATGGATCTGCCGATTTTCACCGCCAACCGCCAGGACCGCGGCCTTGCCGGCAAGCTGAAGGAAAAGGATCGCGCTGAGCAGCTTCAAGAGGACGTTTGGCGGCAACAGGCGGCGCTGGCCCACCAGAGTCTTGCGAATTGGTTGCGCTTGCGCGAGCGCCTGATGCGCTACGAACAGGAGATCCTGCCGCAGAGCACCCAGCGCCTCGAGGCCGCGCGTCTGGCATGGCAATCCGGTCAGGGCACGCTCGTTGCGGTGCTGGATGCGCGGCGCGTGGATCTGCAGAACCGTCTGAAACGGCTCGAGCTGGAGCGAGATACGGCCATGAATCGCCTGAATTTGCAGTATCTCGCCGGAGAGCAACCGTGAAGAAGTCCACCCTCATTGTGCTCGTGATCGCCGCGGGCGCCGCCGTGGGCGGCTGGCTGCTGACTCATCGCGGAGCGAGCCCGGGGGTGAATGCCACCGCGCAGGGGAAAGGTCGGGTGCTGTACTGGTACGACCCGATGCGTCCCGAACAGCATTTCGACAAGCCGGGAAAGTCGCCTTTCATGGATATGCAGTTGGTGCCCATGACGGCGGACGAGGCAGGCGGGCATCAAGAAGGGACGATCTCGATCGATCCGCGGATGGCGCAGAACCTCGGCATCCGCACGGCGCCGGTTGAGCGAGGGACACTCGCTCAGGAGGCGCGCGCAACAGGGAGCGTCATGGCCAACGAGAGTCGCATCCAGGTTGTGCAGTCACGCGCCGCCGGATGGGTGGAGCGATTGCAAGTGCGCAAAGTCGGCGATCCGGTGAGGAAGGGGCAGCTCTTGGCTGAAGTCTATTCGCCCGATCTGCTGGCGGCGCAGCAGGAGCTTCTGCTGGCGCTACGCTCGGCGGGCGAGCACCCGGGTGCGGGCAGTCTGGTGGAGGCCTCGCGTTATCGCTTGTCATTTCTCGGCATGAGCGACACGCAAATCGCGCAGATCGAACAGAACGGCCACGCCCAACGGCGAGTGGCGTTCTATTCGCCCATCAACGGCGTCGTGACCCAACTCGGGGTACGGGAAGGCGCGCAAGTGAGCCCCGGCATGAATCTCTTCAATCTGGTGGACCTTTCCACCGTCTGGGTGACCGCAGAGATCACTGAAGCCCAGGCGGCCTGGATCGCCAACGGCCAACCGGCCGAGGTGCGGTTCGCGGCCCTGCCAGGCCGGGTTTTCAAGGGCTCGGTGGACTACGTGTACCCGGAGCTCATGGCGGAGACTCGCACGCTCAAGGCACGCATTGTGCTGGACAATCCTCGACTCGAACTCAAACCCGAAATGTACGCCACCGTCACGGTGAGGAGCGGCACGAAGCGAGACGCGCTACTGATCCCCAGCGAAGCTTTGATCAGGACCGGCACGCGCAGCGCAGTCATTGTCGCTGAAGGCGAAGGCCACTTCCGCCCCGCGGACGTCACGGTCGGAGACGAGACGGATGGGAAAGTCGAGATCCGTAGCGGGCTGCAAGAGCACCAGCAGGTCGTGGCCTCCGGGCAGTTCCTCATCGACTCGGAAGCCAATCTGCGCGGCGCACTGGGCCGCCTGACGCCTCCCGAGAACGAATCACCCGCGGGTGCGATGAGTGGGGAGCGCAGCGGGGACGAGCACCCCGCTCCCTCGATGAAAAGCATGGAAGGGATGTCGATCAAGAAGGAGCCATCCGCCGGCGACGCAAAGACAACCCCAGAGAAACGCCGATGATTGCCGCTCTCATCCGCTGGTCTATCCACAACCGCTTCCTCGTGCTGATGGCCACCGTGATGGTCAGCGCCTGGGGCGTCTATTCCATGCTGCAAACCCCACTGGATGCGATTCCCGATCTTTCCGACGTGCAGGTGATCATCAAGACCACCTACCCCGGCCAGGCGCCGCAGGTGGTGGAGGACCAGGTCACCTATCCGCTGGCGACCACGATGCTCTCGGTGCCCGGTGCCAAGGTGGTGCGGGGGTATTCGATGTTCGGCGACTCCTTCGTCTACATCTTGTTCGAGGACGGCACCGATCTGTATTGGGCGCGCTCGCGCGTACTCGAATATCTCTCTCAAGTGCAGGGCCGGCTGCCACCGAGCGCTAAGTCGGCGTTGGGTCCGGACGCCACCGGGGTCGGCTGGGTCTATGAGTACGCGTTGGTGGATCGCACCGGTAAGCACGACCTGGGGCAGTTGACAGCGCTGCAGGACTGGTTCCTGAAGTATGAGCTCAAAACCGTACCCAACGTC
>Ga0209156_10001570_pt1 | contig 18543 bp, 14 predicted proteins | sample GraSoiAngelo_124_FD_185881 | JGI IMG/M metagenome (GOLD analysis project Ga0209156, IMG submission 185881) | Grasslands soil microbial communities from the Angelo Coastal Reserve, California, USA - 14_0927_05_20cm (SPAdes) (version 2) | ecosystem: Environmental > Terrestrial > Soil > Grasslands...
CGGGTGCCTCCTTGGACAGGTGCGCCAACAGAGGACTGGCGTGCAAGGCATCGTAGAGTTCGGTGCCTGCGCCGTCGCCCCGGAAAGCGACCGTCGGCAGGACCAACGCACTGGGCTCCGCGGAGGGTTCCGCGGGCGGCGGACTGTCGTCAGCTCGGGACACGGCCGCTACCAGCGCCAGCAAGGCTACCAGGCCCCAGGTCCAGGCCCAGGCCCAGGCCCAGGTCGCGCGCCCGGCCCGCGCGAGCGCATGTGAGGCTATTGATAGCATTTGATACTCACCACCGCGGGCAGGACTTCGTCGATGGAGACCTCACCGGGAGCGTGCGCGTCTGCAGAGCCCTCGGTGAAGGGTACGGAATGCTGCTGGAGGAACTTTTCGACGTAGCGGGACTCGAGCGCGAAGTTGACGTTCTGAGGCAGTACGCCACTTTTCAGCAGCTCGCTCGCGTTCAGCGTGCCCACGGCCACCCCCAGGACATTTCCCCGGACATCAACCACCGGCCCGCCACTCGCACCCGGCTGAATGGGTGCCGAGAACTGGAACTGCCCCAGTGAACCACTGAGGCCCGCCCGGGAGCTGAGGGTTCCCCGCGTGACGGTCGGCGCGTCCGTCATGAGGGTCTGCAGCGGGAAGCCGACGTTGATGACGCTCTCGGCGAGCTCCGCATGGTCGCGAAGGCGCAGGAAGTGCTCGCTGTTCGCATGGGTTTCCAGCACCGCCAGGTCCAGCAGGGCACTGTTGGCGGTCGTGGTAGCGGCGACAGAATCCTTGCCGTAGTGCACGTCCACGCTTGCGCAGTCGTGCACCACGTGCGCCGCCGTCAGGATCTGCCCTGATCTGTTGAGGAAGAATCCGGTGCCGCTCACCACCGGGTGTTCACGGTCGATGAGCTTCTCGATCTTCACGGCGGCCTCGCCCTGGCTGGGGTACTTGCTCGCGGTCGGGCGCAGTTGCGCCACGATTTCGGTCAGGGCGCGAGTGATGGCCTGCTCGGAGAGATTCCCCAGGTAATCTGGACCTCGCGCCGGGGACCCAGGGCCCCAGCGGACGAGGGCGTCACCCTGCATCAGCGAAGCACCGCCCCCGTCGTAGACCTGGTAGTGGGCCGTGGCGATCATCTGCTGATCCTCCTTCTTGAGCGAGGGATGGATCGCCACCAGCAACCCGAATGCAGGCGTCCCGGTCGGCTCATACATGAAGCTCGTTTTGAAGAAGTGCTGAGCGGCGCCGAGCGTCAGCTCCTCGAAGCTCGCACCCAGTTGCAATGCATTCGTCGTCTGGAAGCCACCTCCCGAACGGAATGGGTTACGGAACTCCCGGATGTGCTTCGGAAGGTAGATTGCAACCGACGCATCGGTCGGCAGGGGCAGGTCCTTGGGAAGCGTCACGCCCTCGGCGCCGAGACTCACCGGCGGGCTGCCCATCACCATCCATAACGCCGCAAGAGCCACGGCCCACTTTCTCATTCCGCCCTCTCCCGCTCTGAGCTTCGGATTCTACGCTGTAAGCGAGCTCAGCTCAGGGCGCCGGCACATCGAAGCTCTCCGGGGCGGACGAAGACGAGCGACGCAGGTCTGAGTGCCAGTGCGGTCACGGGCTGTCCGTCATAGCTGTCGATCGCGAGCAAGAGCTCCCCGACGCGCGCCGGGTCTGTCAGGGAGGCGAAGTTCCGTGACTTCACAGGCGCCAACGCAGGCGACCGCCCGGAGGCGTCACGAGCATGAAGAGCCCGCGCTCATCGAACAGCTTGTACGGCCTGTCGGACGCTCTCGCAGCGCGAATTCGGGTCTCGGTGAGGAAGGCCACAAGAGTGGGGTATGCAAATGTTAGGTTGACCATACCCCCGCCTTTACCCTCGTCAAAGGAAGGCTGCCCGCAGACGCGCCTGACCACGGATAGACAGTTTTATACGTTAAAACAGTCTGCTAGGGTACAAGACGAAACACGGTGGGACGGCGTCGGACAGGATTCTGGAGGCTAGGGTCGGAATCGAACCGGCGTAGACGGCTTTGCAGGCCGCTGCATGACCACTCTGCCACCTAGCCAAAACTTGAGATCCGAGGCCGCGGGATCGACGCGCCGTCAGCACCACGTCCGAGCCTCGTGACCCGGCGCGGCTTTGACTCCATCCTGCGGTAGCTCAAGCGTAACAAAAAAGCCACCCGCGGCGTCGCCGCCCCCCGCGATCATACGCGCCGCAGCGCAGCGTGCGCAGGGCCTTCGTTGTAGCTCCTCTTCTCAGCGGGGTATAGACTTCGCCGGTCTGCAGACATGCAAGAGGGGATTTGCCATGGCTGACGTGACGCGGCGCGAGTTCCTGAAGGTAACTGGCGCTTCCCTGGCGGGCTCGAGCCTCGTGCTGCTCGGCTTCTCCCCCACCGCAGCGCTGGCCGAAGTACGCGAATTCAAGCTGGCGCGGGCCACCGAGACACGCAATACCTGTCCCTACTGTGCCGTGGCCTGTGGCGTTCTGATGTACAGCCTCGGCGATCGCTCGAAGAATGCCCGCTCGAGTATCTTCCACATCGAGGGCGATCCGGATCACCCGGTCAATCGCGGCACGCTGTGCCCGAAGGGTGCAGCGCTCATCGACTTCATCCACAGCCCGAGCCGCCTGACGCTTCCCGAGTACCGCGCGCCGGGTTCCGACAAATGGCAGCCGATCTCCTGGGACGAGGCCCTCGGTCGCATCGCCAAGCTCATGAAGGAGGATCGCGATGCGAATTTCGTGGTGAAGACCCCGGAGGGCCTGACCGTCAATCGGTGGCTGACCACCGGCATGCTCGCGGCCTCGGCGAGCAGCAACGAGGTCGGCTATCTCACGCACAAGGTGATCCGCAGCCTCGGCATCTTATCTTTCGACAATCAGGCCCGTGTGTGACACGGCCCGACGGTGGCAGGTCTTGCCCCGACGTTTGGCCGTGGAGCGATGACGAATCACTGGGTCGACATCAAGAATGCCGACGTCGTTCTCATCATGGGCGGCAACGCCGCCGAGGCCCATCCCTGCGGCTTCAAGTGGGTCACTGAAGCGAAGGCGCACAACAAGGCGCGCCTCATCGTCGTCGACCCGCGCTTCACCCGCTCGGCCTCCGTCGCAGACGTATATGCGCCCATCCGCACCGGCACCGACATCGCCTTCCTCGGCGGGGTCATCAACTATCTTCTGACCGGGGACAAGATCCACCACGAGTACGTCCGGAGCTATACCGACCTGAGCTTCATCGTCCGCGAGGACTTCGCCTTCACCGACGGGCTCTACTCCGGCTACAACCCCGAGAAGCGCAGCTACGACAAATCCACCTGGGACTACGAGTTCGGGCACGACGGTTACGTGAAGACCGACCCGACGCTCGAGCATCCGCGCTGCGTGTACCAGCTGATGAAGCGCCACTACGCCCGCTACACCCCGGAGATGGTGGAGCGCGTCTGTGGTACGCCGAAGGAGAAATTCCTGCAGGTGTGCGAGATCATCGGCTCGACGGCGCCGCCCAACCGCGCCATGACCGTGATGTACGCCTTGGGCTGGACGCAGCATTCGGTCGGAACCCAGATGATCCGCGCCGGCGCGATGATGCAGCTGCTCCTCGGCAACATCGGCGTGTCCGGGGGCGGCATGAACGCCCTGCGCGGGCACTCCAACATCCAGGGCCTCACCGATCTCGGGCTGATGTCCAACCTGTTGACCGGCTACCTGACACTGCCGGGCGAGAAGGAGCAGGAATACGACAAGTACATCGCGGCGCGCGCCTTCAAGCCCCTGCGGCCGAACCAGCTGAGCTACTGGCAGAATTACAACAAGTTCCACGTCAGCCTCATGAAAGCCTGGTGGGGGGATGCGGCGACCAGGGAGAACAACTGGGCCTACGACTATCTGCCGAAGCTCGACAAGGGCTACGACATGCTGCAGACGTTCGAGCTCATGAGCCAGGGCAAGATGAACGGCTTCATCTGCCAGGGCTTCAATCCGCTGGCCGCGGCGCCCAACAAGGCCAAGATGACCGGCGGGCTCGCCAAGCTCAAATTCCTCGTGATCATGGACCCGCTCGCGACCGAAACGAGCGAGTTCTGGCGCAACTACGGGGAGCACAACGACGTCGATCCCTCCAAGATCCAGACCGAGGTCTTCCGCCTGCCGACCTCGTGCTTCGCCGAGGAGGACGGCGCGCTGGTGAACTCCGGCCGCTGGCTGCAGTGGCACTGGAAAGGGGCGGAGCCCCCCGGTGAGGCACGCACGGATCTCGAGATCATGGGCGAGCTCTTCACGCGGCTGCGCGCTCTTTATAAGAGTGGCGGCGGAGCCTTCCCCGATCCGATCGTGAACCTTTACTGGCCGTACGCCGTGGCGAAGAGCCCCAGCCCCGAAGAGCTCGCCAAGGAATACAGCGGTCGTGCGCTGAAAGACGTCACCGACCCCAAGAACCCGACCCAGGTGATACGCAAGGCGGGCGAGCAGCTCGCAGGATTCGGCGAGCTACGAGACGACGGCAGCACGCTTTCCGGGTGCTGGCTCTACTGCGGCGCCTGGGGACCCAACGGCAATCTCATGGCGCGGCGGGATAACTCCGACCCCACCGGCATCGGTCAGACTCTCAACTGGGCGTATTCGTGGCCGGCAAATCGCCGCGTGATGTACAACCGCGCCTCCTGCGACCCGAGCGGCAAGCCCTTCAATCCGGATCGCAAGCTCATCGCCTGGAATGGCACGGCGTGGACCGGTGCGGATGTGCCCGACTACAAGGCGGACGAGGATCCCGCACTCGGCATGGGTCCGTTCATCATGAACGCCGAGGGGGTGGCGCGCTTCTTCGGGCGCGGGAACCTGGCCGAAGGCCCCTTCCCCGAGCACTACGAGCCGTTCGAGAGCCCGCTCGCCCGCAACCCGCTGAGCCCCGCTCAGGAGCAGACACTGAGCAACCCCGCTGCCCGCGTGTTCAAGGACGACCGTGCGGCGTTCGGCAAGGTCGCGGAGTTCCCGCACGTCGCGACCACTTACCGCCTGACGGAGCACTTCCATTACTGGACGAAGCACGTGCGGTTGAACGCGATTCTGCAGCCGGAGCAGTTCGTCGAAATCGGAGAAGGCCTGGCGAAAGAGTTCGGCATCGCTTCCGGGGATCGCGTGAAGGTCTCCTCGAATCGCGGCTTCATCAAGGCCGTGGCGGTAGTCACCAAGCGCCTGCGGACGCTGCCGGCCGACGGCAAGCCGGTCCATACGGTCGGCATTCCCATTCACTGGGGCTTCACGGGCCTCGCCAAGCCGGGCTTCCTGGCCAACACGCTCACGCCCGTGGTCGGTGATGGCAACTCGCAGACGCCCGAGTTCAAGTCGTTTCTCGTCAAGGTGGAGAAGCTCTGAGGCGGCTGGGGAGAGTTCACAGATGGCCCTGCAATCCCTGGACATCGTGCGGCGCTCGGCGACCACCACGGCCCCGCCGGGCGTGCGCGAGTCGTACGCCGGCACGGTGGCCAAGCTCATCGACACCACCAAATGCATCGGCTGCAAGGCCTGCCAGGTCGCTTGCATGGAGTGGAACGATCTGCGCGACGAGATCGGCACCAACGTCGGCGTATATGACAACCCGCCCGACCTGACCGAAGCGTCCTGGACGGTGATGCGTTTTGCGGAGTACGAGAATCCCAAGGGGGATCTCGAGTGGCTGATCCGCAAGGACGGCTGCATGCATTGCGCGGATCCGGGATGCCTGAAGGCGTGCCCGGCGCCCGGCGCCATCGTGCAGTACTCGAACGGTATCGTGGACTTCCACGAGGAGAACTGCATCGGCTGCGGCTATTGCATCACCGGCTGCCCGTTCAACATCCCGCGGATCTCGAAGCGCGATCACAAGGCCTACAAGTGCACGCTGTGCTCCGATCGGGTAGCCGTCGGCCTCGAGCCCGCCTGCATCAAGGCCTGTCCGACGGGCGCTCTCGTCTTCGGCACCAAGGAGGACATGAAGCTGCACGCCGCCGAGCGGGTGGCGGACCTCAAGTCACGCGGCTTCGAGCAGGCGGGGCTGTACGACCCGCCGGGCGTCGGAGGCACGCATGTGATGTACGTGCTGCATCACGCGGATCAGCCGCAGCTCTATGCCGGGCTCGCACCGGACCCGCATATCAGCGCCCTCGTCGGACTCTGGAAGGGAGTCTCCAAGCCGATCGCGCTCGCCGCCATGGCCTTCACCGTGCTGGCCGGCTTCTTCCACTTCGTGCGCGTCGGCCGCAAGGAAATCGATGAGCGCGACGAGGCGGCCGGGCGGCAGGCTCTCGAGGCCGCACCGCAGCGCAGCGCTCCACAGCGCCCGGGCTCTGCACCCGAGACCCGCAATCCGGACAAGCGCCCATGAGCGATACCGAACGCCGCGCGACCCTGGTGCGCTACAGCTCCGGCGAGCGCACCAATCACTGGCTGGTCGCCCTCGGGTTCGTGCTCGCGGCGCTGTCGGGGCTCGCGCTGTTTCATCCCGCCCTCTTCTGGCTCGGGAATCTGTTCGGCGGCGGCCCGTGGACCCGGATCCTGCACCCGTTCCTCGGACTTTTCATGCTGATCGTGTTCCTGCCGCTCGCGGCGAGCGTTTGGGGTGACAACCGCATGCTGCCGGCCGATTGGCAATGGCTGCGGCACCTGAAAGACGTGGTGAACAACCGCGAGGAGCATCTCCCGGAGGTCGGCCGCTACAACGCCGGGCAGAAGCTGCTGTTCTTCGTGCTCGGCGCCTGCATGATCGGACTGCTCGTGTCCGGCGTCGTCATCTGGCGCGTCTATTTCTCGCTCTACTTCCCGATCGGCGTGATTCGCCTCGCCTCCCTGGTACACGCCGTGTGCGCGTTCGTGTTGATCTGCGCGATCCTGCTGCACATCTACGCCGCGATCTGGGTGAAGGGCTCGCTGCACGCCATGCTCCGGGGCACCGTGACACCGGGCTGGGCGTGGAAGCATCATCGGGCCTGGTTCCGCCAGATCAGCCATGCGGCGCATCCTCGAACCCGGCCAGATTGAAGCCTTTGCCGAGGGGGCGATTCCCCGGCTGCGGTTGCCCGACCGGACTCGGCTGTTCGCGTCACGCGCCCAGCGTCTGCGGCAGCTGGGCGCACCCGGCGCGCCGGGCCAGGCCATCGGCGACTACCTGCGGTTGATGGCGGCGGTTGCCGAGGCACAACAGCTCGCGCTCGGGACTTTCGACGCCCCGCTCCCGACTGCGACCCAACTTGCCCGCTCGCACACCCATGGCATGCCGCTCATCCATGCCGGCGGCTGGCCGCGCGAGCGCGCATGGCGCGACCTGCCGGCGCAGATGTGCGCTGCGGTGGCCGCAGCACACGATGTTCCGGCAGGCGCCCGGGAGGCATGCGAACGCCTGCGCACTCTGGCACCGCAGCAACTGGAGGCGCAGGCCGATGCGCTGCTGGCGGCGCGCGCCGACGCCGTCGAGGTGGCGGTCGCGCCGTTCCTGATGGCGGCGCTGCAGGCTTACTGGGTAGCCCTCGCGAGCCGCCTCACGCCCGACCAGGTCGCGGCGCTCGACGTGCCGGGACTGTGTCCGGTGTGCGGTACGCTGCCGGTCGCCAGCATCGTCCGTGCGGATGAGCGCTCTCAGGGCTACCGCTATCTTCACTGCGCCCTGTGCGCCACCGAATGGCACCTGGTGCGCATCACCTGCAGCCAGTGCCAGGGCACTGCAAACATCGCCTACCACTCGATCGAGGGCGGTGCGGAGGCCGTCCGCGCCGAGTCTTGCGATGGGTGTCACACCTACCGCAAGATTCTCTATCAGGAGAAGGACCCGAACGTCGAGCCGGTGGCCGATGATCTGGCCAGCCTCGCGCTCGATCTGCTGATGTCCGAGGCCGGTTATCACCGCGGCAGCGGCAACCCGCTGCTGTGGCAGACTCCCGCAGAGCGGCGCGCGGAAAGTGTCTCTGCGACTTGACACTCGCAACCGAGCACGTGAATGTGCTGCGCACGAACGGCGCGAGAGCCATGCCCGCAGCCAAAATGCGCAATCCGGTGGAGCCCGGTCACGCGGCCGAAATTCCCTCGGTCGATCGCCTGCTGAACGCGCGCGCGTTCCACGCGCTGCTGGCGCGGCACGGACGCACCCAGGTCGTCGCGGCGCTGCGCACCCACCTCGATAGTCTGCGCCACGCCGCGCTCGCCGGTGCACTGGCCCGCGCCAGCCTAACCGGGGAGGTGATCGCCGCTGCCGTGGACACGACGCTGGCCGAGGCCGCGCGCCCGAGGCTCCGGCCGGTGTTCAATCTCACCGGCACGGTGCTGCACACCGGTCTGGGGCGCGCGCTGCTGCCCGAGGAGGCCGTGCGCGCCGTGGCCCGGGCGCTGAGCGCGCCGGTGAATCTGGAGTTCGATCTGCAATCCGGCCGGCGCGGCGAGCGTGACGGGGTGATCGAGGGGCTGCTGTGCGAGCTCACCGGCGCCGCAGCGGCCACGGTGGTGAACAACAACGCGGCCGCCGTGCTGCTGATGTTGAGTGTGCTCGCGAATCGGCGTGAGGTGCTGGTCTCGCGCGGGGAGCTGATCGAGATCGGCGGCTCGTTCCGGCTCCCCGACATCATGCGGCGCGCGGGTGCGAAGCTCGTCGAGGTGGGCGCGACCAATCGCACCCACCTGCCGGACTACGCCGCAGCCCTGGGACCGCGCTCCGCCCTGCTGATGAAGGTCCACACCAGCAACTACGCCATCTGCGGCTTCACCAAGAGCGTCACGCTGGCGGAGCTCGTCGGGCTCGGGCGCGCGCACGCCGTGCCGGTGGCGGTGGATCTCGGCAGCGGCTCACTCGTGGACCTGACGCGCTGGCAACTGCCGCGGGAACCCACGGTGCGCGAGACCGTGGCAGCGGGGGCCGATCTGGTGACGTTCAGCGGCGACAAGCTGCTCGGCGGACCGCAGGCCGGACTGCTCGTCGGCCGCGCTGATCTGATCGCTAAGCTGCGCAAGGATCCGCTCAGGCGCGCCCTGCGGGTGAGCAAGTTCACACTCGCCGCCCTGGAGGCCGTGCTGGCACTGTATCGCGCACCGGAGTTCCTCACCGAGCGACTGCCGACACTGCGACTGCTGCTGCGCTCGCCCGCACACATGCGGGCGCAGGCCGCGCGCCTGCGGCCGCTCCTGCAGCGCTCGCTCGGCGAGGCTTACCAGGTGGCGGATGCGCCCATGCTCAGTCAGATCGGCAGTGGCGCGCTCCCCATCGAGCAGCTGCCGAGCTACGGGCTCGCCGTCCGCGCCGCCCGGGGCAAGCGCGGCAGCCTCGAGCGCCTGGATGCGGCGCTGCGCGCGCTGCCGCGGCCGGTGATCGGCCGCATCGCCGAGAAGACCCTGTGGCTCGATCTGCGCTGCCTCGAGGCCGCCGACGAGGCGCTGTTCGACACGCAGCTCGCCGCGCTGCGCCCATGATCGTGAGGCCGCGTCCATGATCGTCGGCACCGCCGGCCACATCGATCACGGCAAGACCACGCTGGTGCGTGCGCTCACCGGTGTGAACACCGATCGCCTGAAGGAAGAAAAGGCGCGCGGCATCTCCATCGAGCTTGGTTACGCCTACACCCCGCTCGAGAACGGCGAGGTGCTCGGATTCATCGACGTGCCCGGCCACGAACGCCTGGTGCACACCATGGTGGCGGGCGCGTGCGGCATCGACTTCGCGCTGCTGGTGGTGGCGGCCGACGACGGAGTGATGCCGCAGACGCGTGAGCACGTTGCGATCCTGGAGCTCCTCGGCGTATCGCGGGGCGCCGTGGCCCTGACCAAGATCGATCGTGTGGAGCGCGAGCGCCTTGACGAAGTGCAGGCGCAGCTGCGGGGGCTGCTCGGACTCACGGCGCTCAACGCGGCGCCGCTTTTTGCGCTCGACGCAACCGCCGCCGATCATCCCGGCACGACCGCCCTTCGTGACCACCTGCACCAGATGGCGGCGCAAACGCGCACGCGCCCGCACCAGGGCCTGTTTCGCCTGGCGGTCGATCGGGTATTTACGCTCGCCGGGCACGGCACGGTCGTGACCGGAACGGTCTTCTCAGGCCAGGTCCGCACGGGCGACACGGTGGCCGTCATGCCGGCAGGCCTGACGGCGCGGGTACGGAGCATTCACGCTCAGAATCGTGCGGCGGACCTTGGGCGCGCCGGGGAGCGCTGCGCCCTCAACCTGGCGGCCGTCGAAAAGAGTGCCATCGCGCGCGGCGACTGGCTCGCCGATCCGCGCGCCCTGGCACCGAGCACGCGTATCGATGTGCTTCTCACGCTGCTGGCAGACAGCGGCGCGCACCTCAAGTCGTGGTCGCCGTTGCACGTGCATCTCGGCACGACGCATCGCCTGGCTCACGTCGTGCCGCTGGAATCGCCAGCCCACGCCGGCGAGTCCGCTCGCGTACAGCTGGTATTCGACACGCCGATGTGCGCCCTGCCCGGCGACCGTTTCATCGTCCGCGATGCGCAGGGCCGACACACGCTCGGCGGCGGTCGCGTACTCGACCCCTTTGCGCCGGCGCGCAGGCGACGCTCGGTCGAGCGTCTTGGGTTTCTCGCGGCCCTGGAGCGCATGCTCGCCGGGGAAGGCATCATGCCCTTGCTGCAACAGGCACGCTTCGGCGTGCCGATCTCGGAGCTGGTGCGCCTCACCGGGTGCCCTCCGGATCGCCTGCCCTTGCCCAGCGCGGCGCTCACCATCGCCGCCGGCGGCGAGCACTGTGTGGTGCTGCCGGCCCGATGGCAGGCGCTGCGCGAGAGCGCGATGAGTGCCCTGCGGCGCTTTCATGCGGACGTGCCGGACGAGCCCGGGCCGGATGTCGGCAGGCTGCGTCGCATCGCGCTTCCCGCTATGCCGGCCGCGCTATGGCGCTCCCTGGTCGATGAGCTCGCGCGCGAGCGTCTGGTGCACTTGAGCGGAGCCTGGCTGCATCTACCGGAGCACGCGGTGACGCTCTCGGCGAGCGACCAGACGCTCGCGGGGAAGCTCCAGCCGCTGATCGCGGCCGGGCGCTTCGATCCTCCCTGGGTGCGCGAGCTCGCCGCCCGCGTGCACGAGCCGGAAGAGCGGGTGCGCCAGGTGCTGCGCAAGCAGGTCACGCAGGGCGGCGTTTACCAGGTGGTGCGCGATCTGTTCTACGATCGCGAGCGGATCGCGGAGCTGGCCGAGATCGTCGGCGCGGCCACCCGCGAGCACGGCGGGATCAATGCCGCGCGCTTTCGGGATACCCTCGGACTCGGCCGCAAGCGCGCCATCCAGATCCTGGAGTTCTTCGACCGCGTCGGCTACACGCGCCGTGTGCGCGATGCGCATGTCCTGCGTCCCGACAGCGCGTGGCGATCGACGAGCGGTCCGGCCGCCGGCCCTCAGGGGGCCGCAGCGACGCCGTCCGGGGTGAGCGGCGCCGTGAGCGCGCGAAGATGACACGCGGAAGGCACACGTACCCGGTGGTGCGGCTGGGCTTCAAACCCAGGAGGGGGCGCCAGACGCTTCCTGGTAGGTTCGACTCCTGCTGCCTTCCGCCATGACCGTGATGATCACCCCCTCCGCTGCCGCGCCTCGGCTCACCTCCCTGTCCCACGGCGGTGGCTGCGGCTGCAAGATCGCCCCGGGCATGCTCGCCGATCTGCTCAAGGGCTCGGCTCCCGCGGCGGCGCCGTTCGCGCAGCTGCTGGTCGGTCTGGAGAGCGCCGACGATGCCGCCGTCTATCAGCTCAGCGAGCACCAGGCCCTGGTGGCGACCACCGATTTTTTCATGCCGATCGTCGATGATCCGTTCGACTTCGGACGCATCGCGGCCGCGAATGCGCTGTCGGACGTCTACGCGATGGGGGGTACGCCGATCCTGGCGCTGGCGCTGCTCGCCGTGCCGGTCAAGGTGCTGCCGCCGCAGGTCATCCGCGAGATCCTGCGTGGCGGTGAGGCGATCTGCGCCGAAGCCGGCATTCCTGTCGCAGGCGGTCACAGCATCGACTCGGTGGAGCCCATCTACGGCCTCGCGGCCATCGGGCTCGTTGACCCGCGGCATCTGCAGCGCAACTCGGCGGGGCGCGCGGGCGATGCGCTGATCCTGGGCAAGCCGCTCGGCGTCGGCATCCTCTCCGCCGCACTCAAGAAGGGGCAGCTCCCCGCCGCCGACTATCGGGCGATGATCGACACCACCACCCTCCTCAATCGCGCCGGGCCGGAGCTTGCGCAGCTTGCCGGGGTTCACGCGATGACCGACGTCACCGGCTTTGGCCTCCTCGGGCATCTGCTCGAGATGTGCCGCGGTGCGCGCCTCGGCGCCCGAGTGAGCATGGCGCAGGTGCCGCTGCTGGAGAACGTGCTGTCCATGGCCGAGGCCGGCTGTGTGACCGGCGCCTCGGCCCGTAACTGGGCCTCGTATGCGCATGAGGTGCGGCTGGCACCGCAGCTCGAGGGCGCGCATCAGGCGCTGCTGTGCGATCCGCAGACCTCGGGGGGACTGCTGATCGCGTGCGCGCCGGACGCCGTTGCCGATGTCACGCGAATTCTCCGCCGCCACGGCTGTGCGCGCGCGGCGGCGATCGGGACGATCACCGGCGATGTGCCGCTCGTGCGTGTAGAGCCGTGAGGGTCAGATTTACGTGCGCCATCGTCCTTCCTCTGGAGTTCCGCCGCATTATCGTTTACGGTAATACCGTTGCAGAGACGGTAATCACCCACGCGGGCCGCCCGCCCCGTTATCTTCGTAGACGACCAGTTGCAGTCCAACAAAACCTCGAACCAGCACAGCGCACTGCTCAAACCTTCCCGGGGAGCCTATGAGAGAGAGCCAGCCGCCTGAGCAAGCTGCAGACACTCAGGTTGACTCCACACACGAGTCGCCTCGCGGCGGCGCTGCATCGCGGCCTTTGAACCGACGGACCTTTCTGAGGAGCGCCGGGGTGGGCGCGGCGGTCGCGAGCGTCGCGGGTGCCGCATCACCCTTGCTGGTGAGCGAGACCGCCCGGGCGGACGATGCTTCCCCGTCACGCGCACAGGAATCGTTTCAGATACGTGTGCAAGCCGCCGCTGCCGAGCGCGCGGTTCCGACGCCACGTCAGATGAATAACGGCGACGAGACGCGCTACGACAATTTTATCGGCAACTACACCCAGGGTCTCCCGCACAACAGTATCGGCGAGGTTGACCCGAACGCGTATGCGGCGCTGCTGACCGCGGTCAGGAGCGGCAAATCGAGCGATTTCGGCAGCATCCCCCTGGGCGGCAATACCAAGCTCGCGAACCCGCAGGGTGGTTTGGCCTTCAGTCTCGCGGGCACCGACGGCGCGCAACTCACCATTCCGCCGTCCCCCCGGCTCGCGAGCGCCGAACGCGCCGGCGAGATGGTCGAGGACTACTGGATGGCGCTGGCGCGCGACGTGCCGTTCTCGCAATACGGCAAGGAGCCGATTACGGCGGCCGCGATTGCCGAGCTGAATGCACTCTCGGACTTCCGTGGTCCGCGCGTCAACGGTCAGGTCACCGCGGCCAGCTTGTTCCGCGGTTTCACCCCCGGCGACTTGGTCGGGCCGTACATGTCGCAGTTTTTCCTGAAGCCGCTGGTTATGGGAACACTGAGCGTTAACCAGCAATACAACACCTACCTGGCCGGAACTGACTACCTGACGGATTTCCCGTCCTGGCTGCGGGTGCATAACGGACAGGGGCCCTTCGCGGCCAACGTGATCTCGGGAACCAGCTACATCAAGAATGGGCGCGACCTGGGTGCTTGGGTCCACGTGGACTTCACCTACCAAGCCTATCTGTTTGCCGCGCAGCAGATGATTGGAAAGGTGCCGTTTAACCCCGGTAATCCGTATCTCGCGAGCGCCAACCAGGCAGGGGTGCAAACCTTTGGGCCACAGCACATCCTGAACGTGCTGGGCGAGCTTTCAAACTGCGCGCTCAAAGTGATGTGGTATCAGAAGTGGTTCGTGCATCGCACGCTGCGCCCGATCGAGTACGGCGGGCTGGTGCACAACACCCTCACGGGCGCGGCGAACTATCCGCTGCACCGCGATGTCTTGAACTCCAGCGCGCTCGCGCGAGTCTTTTCGAAATATGGCTCCTTTCTGCTGCCCGCCGCTTATCCGGAAGCCAACCCGCAACATCCGTCGTATGCCGAAGGTCACGGCGTGATCGCAGGGGCCTGCGTTACGGCCTTGAAGGCGTTCTTTAAGGAAGGCTTCGTCATGCCAAGCCCGGTAGTCGCCTCGAACGACGGTCTATCGTTACTTCCCTATACGGGTGCGGACGCCGGGCAGATGACCGTGGGCGGCGAACTGAACAAGCTGGCGCACAACGTCGCGCTGGGCCGCGACATTGCAGGTGTGCATTGGCGCTCAGATGCGGAGCAGTCGCTGTTGCTCGGAGAACAGGTCGCGATCAGCATCCTGGCCGATCAGCGCCACACCTTCAACGAACCTTTCAACGGCTTTACGTTCACCAAATTCGACGGCACGACGATTACCGTTTAGGTTGCCACCGCGGCTCGATTGTCAGCCGACTGAGCTCGTCCGTCTGTGCCGATAACCGGCTGATAAATCAGCGCGAGGATTGGAGCGGGAAACGAGACTCGAACTCGCGACCCCGACCTTGGCAAGGTCGTGCTCTACCAACTGAGCTATTCCCGCGTCCGTAGAATCAAGAGCCGCGAATTCTATGTACACCGCTTGGGAAGTCAAGGCGAGTCTCGCCGCACTCCGGGGCGCTTTTCGACCCGAGGCCAGTATTATTAAACTCTGCAAATATAATAGCTTACAAGAGATACTTAACGTTTAAGCTCGGGCCATGCGATGCGCAGATAGGCCACCATGGAAACGAGCGTCGCGGCGGCGGCGATCATCGTCATCCACACCCCCAGACGATACGTCGGCAACCCGAGGAGCGGCCAGCGGTACAGCATCAGCGACAGACCGATGATCTGCAGGATGGTCTTGTACTTGCCGAGCTGCGAGACGGCGACCTTGCGCCGCGCGCCGATCTCGGCCATCCATTCGCGCAGCGCCGAAATGGTGATCTCGCGGCCGATGATGACGGCGGCGGTGAGCACGATGAGCGTGTGCGAATCCCGGCTGACCAGCAGCACCAGGGCGACGGCGACGATCAGCTTGTCCGCGACCGGATCGAGGAATGCGCCCAGGCGCGAGCTCTGGCCGAGGCGGCGCGCGAAATAGCCGTCGAGCGAATCGGTAACGCCGGCGGCCGCGAACAACAGGCCCGCGGCGGGATCGGCCCACGGGTACGGCATATAGAACAGCAGCACGATGAGCGGGATCGCCGCGATGCGCGTCCAGGTGAGGGTGTTGGGCAGATTCCACGGCATCAGCTGCTTCTCACGAGCCCGGATGCAGGTGATCATAAAGACTTCGCGCCAGCGTCGCTCCGATTCCCGCCACCTGGGTGAGGTCCGCTACCCCGGCGCGCATCACCCCCTGCAGGCCGCCGAAGTGTCTGAGAAGCGCGCGCCGCTTCGCGGGCCCGAGTCCCGGCACGACTTCCAGAACCGACTCGTTGTAACGGCGCGCGCGCTTGCGGCGATGACCGCTGATCGCGAACCGATGCGCTTCGTCGCGGATTCTCTGAATGAGGCGGGCGGCCGGAGAATGGCCCGCGGGCGTCACCGGCGCTGCCGCGCCGTACACGAACAGCCGCTCCTGCCCGGGCCTGCGGTCCGGACCCTTGGCCACCCCGACGAGTGTCAGGTCGCCATAGCCCAGCTCCGCGAGCACCGCGTGCACCTGGCTGATCTGTCCCGCGCCGCCGTCGATCAGCAGCAGGTCCGGCGCCGGCACTTCCCCCTGGCGCACGTGCTTGTAGCGGCGCGCCAGCGCCTGGCGCAGCGCCGCGTAATCGTCCCCCGGCGTCACGCCGCTGATGTTGAAGCGCCGGTACTCCTTCTTCAGGGGACCCTCCGGACCGAACACGACGCAGGATGCCACGGTGCCCTCGCCGCCCGTGTGGCTGATATCGAAGCACTCCATGCGCGCGGGCGGCTCGGACAGGTCGAGCACCTCGGACAGGTCCAGCAGCATTTCCTCCATCCCCTGGCGCTGCGCGAAGCGCATGCGCAACGCCTGCACCGCGTTCTCCTGGGTCAGCTCCACCCAGCGCACCGCCAGGCCGCGCAGCGGATGCCGCACCTCCACCGCGCGTCCGGAGCGGCTGCTGAGCAGCTCCGCCAGCGACGCCGCCTCCTCCAGAGGGGTGCCGAGCAGCACCTGCGCCGGAGCCTCGGCGCTCGCGTAGTACTGCATGACGAACGAGGCGAGCGCCTCGCCGGCTTCCGCAAGCGCGGCGCGCGGGAAGTAGCTGGTGGTGCCGAGATTACGCCCCCCGCGCACCAGCATGACGCTCACGGCGTACTCGCCGGCCTCCCCGACGATCGCAATCACGTCCACGTCGCGCTGCCCTTCCGCGGTCACGACCTGTTGTGCCTGGATGCGCTTGAGCGCCGCGAGCTGATCGCGGATCTGGGCCGCCAGCTCGAACTGCAGGCGCTCGCCCGCCTCCTCCATGCGCGCCTGCAGTTCGGCATTCACTTCATCGCTGCGGCCATCGAGCACCTTGACCGCCGCCGCCATGTCCTGGGCGTAGGCCTCGCGCGTGATGAGCCCGACGCACGGCGCCGAGCAGCGCCCGATCTGGTGCTGCAGGCACGGCCGGCTGCGGTTGGCGAAGAAGCTATCGCGGCAGTTGCGGATGCGAAACAGCTTCTGCAGCTGGTTGAGGGTGTCGCGCACCGCGCCCGCATTGGGAAAGGGGCCGAAGTAGCGGCCGGCGGCGCTGCGCGCGCCCCGGTAGAACATCAGCCGCGGAAACTCGTGCTCCACGCACAGGTGAATGTAGGGAAAGCTCTTGTCGTCGCGCAGCACCACGTTGAAGCGTGGTTTGTGCGCCTTGATGAGATTGTATTCGAGCAGCAGCGCCTCGGTCTCCGAGTTGGTCACCGTGACTTCGACGCCCTCGATCTGTGCAGTGAGCGCCTGCACCTTGGGATTGACGTTGCCGGCGGCGAAGTAGGTCCCGACGCGGTCCTTGAGGCTGCGCGCCTTGCCGACGTACAGCAGCTCGTGCCCGGCGCCGAACATGCGGTACACGCCCGGACGCCTGGGGAGGGAGGCGATGAACTCCTTGGGATCGAACACGGTCGGTGGCTTTCAGGGAACCTGCAACGCCGCGGGCACCGTCAGGCCGGCGAGCTCGCAGGCGCGCGCCATTACAGTTCTGAACATCGCCGGCGTGAGCCGTCGGGTCGAGGTGTTGTAGCGGCTGCAATGATACGAATCGAGCATACATTGCTCTCCATCGAGCATGTGTTCGCGTCCGTGTGCGAACAAGTAATGTCCACGCGTGAGCCCGCGCGCCAGCAGCACCGCATCGTGCGCCACTCGCCCCAGGGCCAGGTACACGCGCACCGTGGACAACTGCCGCAGCTCGGCGGCGAGGTAAGCGTTGCAGCAGCGGATCTCCTGCAGCAGCGGCTTATTTTCCGGCGGCACGCATTTGACCGCATTCACGATGCGCGCGTTCAACAGTGTGAGTCCGTCGCTCGCCGAGGCGGACAGCGCCCGGTTCGCAAGCCCCGCCTCGTAGAGCGTCTGGTACAGCAGGACGCCTGCGTGATCTCCGGTGAACGGCCGGCCGGTACGGTTGGCGCCATGCATGCCGGGCGCGAGACCCACTATGAGAATGCGCGGCTCCGGCGCACCGAAGGACGGCACCGGTCGCGCCCAGTACTCCGGATGGCTGGCGCGCGTTTGCGCGAGGAAGCGCGCGAGACGCGGGCAGCGCCTGCAGTCTGGATCGTACGCGGCGGCGGGCGGCTCGTGACTGATGCGCCGCAAAGCTCTCAGGCCGAGGCGGTCCCGGCACGTTTGCCGGCGCGGCGGCTCTGACTGCGCTCGGCGATCAGCATGGCGAGCTCGAGGGCCTGCTCGTGGTTCAGGCGCGGATCCACGCTCGAACGATAGGCGCGCTGCAGGTCCTGGTCGGTGAGCCCGCGCGCACCCCCGGTGCACTCGGTGACGTCGTCCCCGGTGAGCTCGATGTGCACCCCGCCCAGATACGATCCCAGCTCGGCGTGGATACGGAACGCCAGCTCCAGCTCCTTGAGGATGTTCTCGAAGCGGCGGGTCTTGATGCCGCCGGTGGTCGTCTCGGTGTTGCCGTGCATGGGATCGCACACCCACAGCACCGTCTGTCCGGTCTGGCGGACCGCTTCGATCGCCTTCGGGAGCGCCGTGGCCACCTCCTTCGCCCCGAAGCGGTGTATGAACGTGAGCCGGCCGGGCTGATTCTGCGGGTTGAGGGTCGTCACCAGGCCCTGCAGCCACGCCGCGTCCATGGCGGATCCGACCTTGACGGCGATGGGATTGGAGATGCCGCGGAAGTACTCGACGTGCGCGCCTTCGAGAGCGGCGGTGCGCATGCCGATCCACGGCAGGTGCGTCGAGAGGTTGTACCAGCGGTTCTGCCGGGGAAGGAAACGCGTCTGCGCCTGCTCGTAGTGCAGGTGCAGGCCCTCGTGACTCGCATAGAAGTCCACCAGCG
>Ga0209156_10001572_pt1 | contig 18527 bp, 19 predicted proteins | sample GraSoiAngelo_124_FD_185881 | JGI IMG/M metagenome (GOLD analysis project Ga0209156, IMG submission 185881) | Grasslands soil microbial communities from the Angelo Coastal Reserve, California, USA - 14_0927_05_20cm (SPAdes) (version 2) | ecosystem: Environmental > Terrestrial > Soil > Grasslands...
GGCACGGGCGTGCTGCGCGAGATCGTCAAGCACGAGCAGGAGGAGATCGCCCCCGGTGAGCTGCTCGGCCGCATCGAGGCGGTCACGGCCGCCGCGGCGCTCGCCCCGGCGTCCCGGCCCGCCGCTGTGGCCGCGCCGTGCCCCAGTCCCGTCGCCGTGCGCAGCGCGACCCGCGCGCGGGCACCTGAGGGCGGGTTGAGTCCGGCGGTGCGCCGCCTGCTCGGTGAGCGCGGGCTCGATGCGTCGGCGATTCGCGGCACCGGGCCGGCGGGCCGCATCACCGTCGAGGACGTGCTGCGGGCGGCCCCGGGCAGCGCACCGGATCGCCGGCGGGATGCGGGCGCCACGCGGCCCGCAGCAGCGCTCGCCCCTGACTCGCAGACCGGGGCGCCGGCCGAAGGGATCGGCACCAGCCACCGCGTGCCGCACACCGCGATTCGCAAGCGCATCGCCGATCACATGGTGCAGAGCCTGCTGCACACCGCGCCCCACGTGACGACGGTGTTCGAGGCGGACCTGAGCGCGGTGCTCGCCGATCGCGCGCTCCGGCGCGAGGAGTTCGCGCGCCGCGGGGCGCCCCTGACGCTCAGCGCCTACTTCGTGCAGGCCGCCGTGGCCGCGATCCGCGCCGTGCCGGAAGCGAACAGCCGCTGGACCGACATGGCGCTCGAGATCTACGATTCGATCCATATCGGCGTGGCGACCGCGGTGCAGGACGTGGGGCTCATCGTGCCGGTGCTGCGCGATGCGCAGGCGCGCGATCTGTTCGACACCGCGCGCGAACTGGATGAGCTGGTGACGCGTGCCCGCGCGGGCAACCTGTCACCGGCCGATGTGCGCGGGGGCACGTTCACCATCTCGAACCACGGCGTCAGCGGGAGCCTCCTGGCGGCGCCGATCATCATCCACCAGCCGCAGGCGGCGATCCTGGGAGTGGGCAAACTCGAGAAGCGCCCCGTGGTGGTGGAGGAGGGTGACGAGCAGAAGATCGTGGTGCGGCCGCGCTGTTACGTCACGCTGACCCTGGATCACCGCGTGATGGACGGCCACCAGGCCAATCACTTCCTGCAGGTGTTCGTGCAGACGCTGAGCGGCTGGCCGGCGTAGTGGGATGAAGAGCGAGCTTGAAGCGATCGAGCGCGCCAGCGAGGACGAGCTGCGCGCCCTGCAGCTGCAGCGCCTCAGGTGGTCGGTGCGTCACGCCTACGAGAACGTGGCGCTCTACCGGGAGAAGTGCCAGGGCGCCGGGGTTCACCCGCACGACCTCAGGAGGCTCGCGGATCTCGAGCGTTTTCCCTTCATGACAAAGGACGATCTGCGCGCCGGCTATCCGTTCGGCCTGTTCGCCGTGCCGCGTGAGCAGGTGGTCCGCATCCACGCCTCGAGCGGCACCACCGGCAAACCGACCGTGGTGGGCTACACCCGCCACGACATCGACACCTGGGCGGCGCTGGTGGCGCGTTCCATCCGGGCCGCGGGCGGGCGCCGCGGCGACATGGTGCACATTGCCTATGGTTACGGACTGTTCACGGGGGGTCTCGGCGCACATTACGGCGCGGAGCTGCTCGGCTGCACGGTGGTACCGATGTCGGGGGGGCAGACCCAGAGACAGGTGCAGCTCATCTGCGATTTCCGGCCCGACATCATCATGGTCACGCCGTCCTACATGCTCTCCATCGTGGAGGAGTTCGTGCGCCAGGGGCTCGATCCGGCGGCGAGCTCGCTCCGTATCGGCATCTTCGGCGCCGAGCCCTGGACCGAATCGCTGCGCGCGCAGATCGAGAGCCTGGCGGGACTTCAGGCCCTGGACATCTACGGGCTGTCGGAGGTGATGGGGCCCGGGGTGGCGAGCGAGTGCATCGAGAGCAAGGACGGGCCGGTCATCTGGGAGGATCATTTCTATCCGGAGATCGTCGACCCGGCGACCGCGGAGGCGTTGCCTGCCGGCGCGCCGGGCGAGCTGGTGCTCACCTCGCTCACCAAGGAAGCCCTGCCGGTGATCCGCTACCGCACCCACGATCTGACCTCGCTCCTGCCGCCGACCGCGCGCTCGATGCGCCGCATGGCGAGAATCACCGGGCGCTCGGATGACATGCTGATCATCCGGGGTGTGAATGTTTTCCCGAGTCAGATCGAGGAGCTGCTGCTCAAGCTGGCAGGTCTCGCGCCCCACTACCAGCTCGAGCTCACGCGCGAGGCGCACCTGGATCAGCTGGCGGTGAAGGTGGAGTGTCTGCCGGCCGTCGCCGCTGACGGCCCGCTGCGCTCGCGCCTGCAGCGTGACCTGCAGGGCAGCATCAAGGCGATGATCGGCATCGCGACGCAGGTCGTGGTGTGTGATCCGGGCTCGATCGAGCGCTCGGCGGGCAAGGCGCGGCGCGTGATCGACCGGCGGCCCGCGCGTTAGTCAGCCGAGCAATGCGCTGGACGCGGGATGGATCCGCCGTCACGAAGCGGCCAAAGGATTGACGATGTTGACCCCAGCGATTGTCTGGCCGGGGTTTAGATCCTCACTGTAGATCTCTATCGCGGCTGCCTGCTCGGCGGATGCCACGATCAACGCGTCCCAGAACGAAATCTGTGCCAACGCGGCAATATCGATCGCCCGAATCACCGTCTCCGCCGTGGTCGACTCGCGAATCCACGCACCGTAGCTGCCTACGACTTCGCGAGCCGTTGATCGAGCAACCGGCGTCGCAAGCTTCTGCGTCACGTTGACGTAGAACTCCTGCAACACCTGCACCGACAGTCGTCCGGCACCGGACTCCCACAGTTGGCGCAGCTTCTCGGCCGCGCGACTGCGCTTTGCCCCCGCGTCCACATCGTGTGCGTAGATCAGGATGTTCGTGTCAACGAAGACGATTTCGCTCATGCAACGCCTCGCGCTTCAAGGGGCTCCCGCCGAGAGAAAGAGGGGCTGCAAGGAGAGCCAGGGCTCGTTTGCGCGCCGCCGCGTACCCAGCGTCGTCGGCCACCAGGTGCCGCAACTCATCGGCCAGCAGGGCGCTGACACTACGCCCGCGCCGCGCCGCGACGGCTCGGGCTTTCTTCAGCAGAGAAGGTTCGATCGCAACCGTAATGTTGTGCTTGGGTCTCATGGGGTTCGGCCCTCTCCCGGTCTCACGTAAAATACGTGAAACCGTCCTGCAGGTCAACGGCCCTCGAACGCGGCCCGCGCCTGCTGCGGCAGGGGCGCATCAAAATCGTCGGCTACTTTGATCTTGCCCCTCAGGACCCCGAAGCGAATCCCGCGCTTCGGAGCCGCAAGCCGCGTCAAACGCGCGACGGGCTTGCCCCGGCGAGCGATGATGATGTCCTCACCCGCAGCCGCGCGCTCGACGAGTCTTGAGAGTGTGGTCTTGGCTTGGCCGATATTGATGATGGCCATGAGGGTAGCCCCGCTGCGCGCTCGTACCTAGTCTAGCTGGTCAACGCTCCTTGAAGGAACGGCTGCGGCGCCTCAGCGCCGCGCGATGCCGCCGAAGCGCGCGTGGGCCGCGGAGTTTGCGGCCGGCAGGGGGCGGTGCAGCTGATGCGCGCTCAGCGACAGGTGACGCTCGGCGGCGGGAAACACCCGCGCGTACAGGCGGCGGCACACCTGATAGGCGCTCGCCCCCACCCAGTTCGCCGGCAACAGCGGCGGCGGCAGCAGCGGATCGCGCAGGTGAATCTTGCGATATTCGTGAATCAGCAGCGTGCGGATGAGGAACGCCGTGTCGGCGGTGAGTGCCGCGCCCGGACCGAGCAGCGACTGGACCGGCGCGAAGCTGGCGAGGAAGCGGCGGTAGCGGCGGGCGAGATCCTGCAGATCCCAGCCGCGCGTCGCGAGCCGCCGGTCGCTGGCAAGATCGCTGCCGGTGCCGCGCAGCAGCAACGCCCCCTCGGCGCCGCGTACCTTGCGCAACCAGCGGCGTGCCTGTGCGGGGGTGCAGCCGGGATGGGCGAACAGGAAGGGGTTGAGCTGCCCGAAGCCGAGCCACTTCAGGTCCTGGCGCAGGTGCGCGCGGCGCCGCCTGGCCGCGGGCACGACCACGAGCGTCCACATTCCGTCCCACAGCGACGGACTCTCGCCGTAGATGCGCCGGGTGGCCTCCGCAAAGCGCTCCGCGCCGCCGCGCGTGAGGCGGTACTCGCTGCGCCGTCCGGAGCGCTTCGCCACCAGCCAGCCGTCGCGCGCCAGCCGCGCCACCGAGGTGCGCACCAGCCGCTCGGTGAGGCCGAAGGGCGCCGCCAGGCGGATCAGGCTGCCGACGGTGACCGCGCCGCCGCGCGGCGCGATGGAGTCGCCGAAGACGGTGATGAGGAGCGAGCCGCCGCGCAGCGGGCGCTGCGCGCGGAAATTGCGCAGCAGGGCCCGCACCGGAGCGGGTAGCGGCGCGCGCGGCTTGCGGTTCATGGGCGCTGAAAATTGTGACACAAAAAGCTGCACCTCCGTGCTAGTCTTGTGTCATGTCAGACCGAGTCTTGGCAGCACGTACCCCCCATGTACACCCAGGCGCTCGACACCCACGGTAAGGAACCCCTGCCCGCCGCCGGCGGCGGGTCCGCGGCGCAGGCGCAGCGCTTTCAGGCGCGCGTCGATGCCGAGGACAAGATCGAGCCCAAGGACTGGATGCCCGATGCCTATCGCCAGACCCTGATCCGGCAGATTTCCCAGCACGCCCACTCGGAAATCGTCGGCATGCTTCCGGAAGGCAACTGGATCACGCGCGCGCCGAGTCTGCGGCGCAAGGCGGTGCTGATCGCCAAGGTGCAGGACGAGGGCGGCCACGGCATGTACCTGTACAGCGCCGCGGAGACGCTCGGCATCTCACGGGCGCAGATGTTCGAGCAGCTGCTGTCCGGCAGCGCCAAGTATTCGAGCATATTCAACTACCCGACACTCACCTGGGCGGACGTGGGCGCGATCGGCTGGCTGGTCGATGGCGCGGCGATCATGAACCAGATTCCCATCTGCCGCTGCTCCTATGGTCCGTACGCGCGCGCCATGGTGCGCATCTGCAAGGAGGAGAGCTTTCACCAGCGCCAGGGGTTCGAGATCATGCTGACGCTGGCGCAGGGGAGCGGTGCGCAACGGGCGATGGCGCAGGATGCGCTGAATCGCTGGTGGTGGCCCTCGATCATGATGTTCGGGCCGAGCGATGCCGACTCCAAGCACACCGCCCAGTCGATGCGCTGGAAGATCAAGCGCTTCAGCAACGACGAACTGCGCCAGAAATTCATCGATATCACGGTGCCGCAGGCGCAGTTCCTGGGGCTCTCGATTCCCGACCGCGAGCTGCGCTGGGACCCTGCCGCGCAGCATTATCTGATCGGCCCGATCGACTGGAACGAGTTTCATGCGGTGCTCGCAGGGCACGGACCCTGCAACCGCGAACGGCTCGAGGCGCGGCGCGCGGCGGATGAGGCCGGGCGCTGGGTGCGCGAGGCCGCGGCCGCGCACGCCATGAAGCAACACGGCCGCACACCACGGGCCGCATGAGAGGGAGGCGGGCATGAGTGAGGATTGGCCGCTGTACGAGGTATTCATCCGCTCGCGTTCGGGACTCGAGCACAAGCACGTCGGGAGCCTGCATGCCGCGGATGCGCGCATGGCGATCGAGCATGCGCGCGATGTGTATACGCGCCGCCAGGAGGGCGTGAGCATCTGGGTGCTGCGCTCGGCGGATATCATCGCCTCGGACCCCGAAGAGGCCGACGCGCTGTTCGAGCCGGCGCGCGACAAGGTGTACCGCCATCCCACCTTCTATGCCATCCCGGAGGAGGTCAAGAATCTGTGAGCGCTCGGACCCAGGCGCCGGACGAGCGCGATCCGGCGCAGCAGGCGGCGCACGTTCGCTACGTGCTGCGCCTCGCTGACACGAGCCTCGTGCTCGGGCAGCGCCTGGGCGAGTGGGTCGGACACGCGCCGGCGCTGGAGGAGGACCTGGGCCTCGCCAACCTGGCGCTCGATCTCATCGGGCAGGCGCGGCTGCTGCTCACCTATGCCGGCGAGCTCGATGGCCGGGGACGTGACGAGGACGCGCTGGCTTTTCTGCGTGATGCGCCGGAGTTCGTCAACCTGACACTCGCCGAGCAGCCCAACGGCGACTTTGGCCACACGATCGTGCGCCAGTGGCTCATCGATGCCTGGCAGCTGGAGATCTACCAGGGGCTGCTCGTGTCCGCGGACAGCCGTCTCGGCGCCATCGCCGCCAAGGCGCTCAAGGAAACCCGTTATCACCATCGCTTCAGCAGCGGCTGGCTGATACGCCTCGGCGACGGCACCCCGGAGAGCCACGACCGTGTGCAGGCGGCGCTCGGCTCCCTGTGGCGCTTCACGGCCGAACTGTTCGCCGCCGATGAGGTCGATGAGCGCATGCAGGCCGCCGCTATCGCGCCCGCGCTCGCGGAGCTCGCACCGCGCTGGTCGGCACGCATCGATGAGGATCTGGCTGCCGCGACCCTCGAGCGCCCGCCGGCGCAACCCTACCCCTGGCATGGGCGGCGCGGCGTGCACACCGAGCACCTGGGTCACATGCTCGCGGAAATGCAGCACCTGCAGCGCACCTATCCGGGCGTGCAGTGGTGAGGTGAAAGCGATGCCCGCCGTGATCGAACCCGAGGCCGCGGCCGCTCGCGTGCAGGCCGTCCGGGCGCTGCTCGCCGAGGTGGCCGATCCCGAGATCCCGGTGCTGAGCATCGTCGACTTAGGCGTCGTGAGGCACGTGCGCTTCGAGGGCGATGGGCGGCTGCATGTGGGAATCACGCCGACCTACTCGGGTTGCCCCGCCACCGAGGTCATCCGCACGGCGGTGCGCACCGCACTCGACGTGTCGGGTCATGCGGACGCGGTGCTCGAGGAGGTGCTGGCGCCTGCCTGGACCAGCGAGTGGCTGACGAGTGCGGCGCGTGCCAAGCTCAAGGCCTTCGGCATCGCGCCGCCCGCGCAAGCCACTTCGAGTCCGCGCCGCCTGTGGCACGCACCGCTCGTGACCTGTCCGCGTTGCGGCAGCCGCGCGACCGAGCGCGTGAGCGAGTTCGGCTCGACGCCCTGCAAGGCGCACTACCGCTGCAGCGCCTGCCGGGAGCCGTTCGACTACTTCAAGTGCCTTTAGAAGATGCTGAAGTTTCACCCGCTCAAGGTCGCGCAGGTCGCTCCCGATGCTGAGGATGCGGTGGCGATCGCGCTGGAGGTTCCGCCGGAGCTGCGCGCCGAGTACCGCGGCAGCGCCGGGCAGCACGTGGTGGTGCGCGTGGCCATCGAGGGCGAGGAAGTCCGGCGCACTTATTCACTGGTGAACGCGCCCGGGGAATGGCCGCTGCGCATCGTGCCGCGCGTGCATGCCATGGGGCGCATGTCGCGCCACCTGGCGGAGCAGCTGCGCCCCGGCGATCGCCTGGATGTTCTGCCGCCAAACGGCAGCTTCACACCGCGCGAGCCGCTGGCCGCTGCCGGAACCTATGTGGCGTTTGCGGCCGGCTGTGGCATCACGCCGGTGCTTGCGGTGGTGCGCACGCTGCTCGCGCGCGGCGCGCAGCGGGTCATCCTCTTCTACGGCAACAGCGGCGCCGGCCGCGCGATGTGCCTCGAGGAGCTGCTGGCGCTCAAGGACCGCTACCTCGAGCGGCTGGCGCTGCATTTCCTGATGAGCCGCGAGCCGCAGGAAGTCGAGCTGTACAACGGGCGGCTCGACGCCGCGCGGGTGCGGCAGTTCGCAGCGACGCTGTTCCGACCCGAGGAGGTCGGTGAGTATTTCGTCTGCGGTCCGGGCGACATGATCGAGCAGGTCAGCGCGACGCTGCACGCGCTGGGCGTGCCTGCGGCCCGTGTGCACGCGGAGCATTTCACCGTCGCGACCACCGCCGGCGACGCCGCCCGCCACGGCGCTCAGGCGCCGGCCCGTGCGGCTACGGCACCGGCAGCGGGGCGGGGGGCTGGAGAAGCCGAGGTCACCATTCTCATGGACGGCCGGCGGCGCAGTTTCAGCATGCGAATGGACGATGAGACGGTGCTGGAGGCGGCCGCGCGCGCCGGCATCGAGCTGCCGTTCTCCTGCCGCGCGGGCGTGTGCTCCACCTGCCGCACCAAGGTGATTCGCGGTGAAGTGGCGATGGCGCAGAACCATGCGCTGGAGGACTGGGAGCTCGAGCAGGGGTACGTGCTGGCGTGTCAGTCGCGCGTCAAGACCCCCTCGCTCGAGCTCGATTACGACGTGAAGTGACCGCCGCGCTGCACGCCGCAGCGCCTTCGGTCAGCGGAGTCCAACGTGAGCTACCAGAACATTCTCTTCGAGACGGCGGACGGGGTTGCCCGCCTGACGTTGAACCGGCCCGAGCGCCTGAACAGCTTCAACACCGAGATGCATGCCGAGGTGCGCGCCGCACTGGCATCCCTCAGGGACTCTGCCGCCCGGGTGCTGGTGATCACCGGAGCGGGGCGCGGCTTCTGTGCCGGCCAGGATCTCAACGAGCGGGCGGTTGCGCCGGGGGGTGCGCCGCCTGACCTGGCCGCCTCGATCGAGAGGAACTACAAGCCCCTGGTGCTGGCGCTGCGTTCGCTGCCGCTGCCGGTGATTGCGGCGGTCAACGGCGTGGCGGCCGGGGCCGGCGCCAACATTGCCCTCGCCTGCGACCTGGTGATCGCCGCACGCTCGGCGAGCTTCCTGCAGGCGTTCTCGAAGCTCGGGCTCATCCCCGATTCGGGCGGCACGTGGACTGTGCCGCGCCTCCTCGGCACGGCGCGCGCGCTGGGGCTCACGCTGCTCGGCGACAAGTTGAGCGCCGAGCAGGCGGCCGCCTGGGGGCTGATCTGGCGTTGCGTCGAGGACGGTGAGCTGGCCTCCGTGGTCGAGACTCTGGCGCGGCAGCTCGCCGCCGCACCGACCCGCGCCCTGGCGCGCACCAAGCAGGCGATTTACGAGGGATGGACTCGCACGCTGCCGCAGCAGCTGGATGTCGAGCGCGACTACCAGGGCGAGCTCGGTCACAGCGTGGATTACGCGGAAGGGGTCGCGGCCTTCGCCGAGAAGCGCACGCCGCGCTTCACGGGACGCTGAAGGAGCGCCGATGGATTTTCATTCATGAAGGCTAAAGACGCAGCGGGCACGGCCGGCGTGGCGCAGCATCGCGCCGAGCGTGCGGCCGCCGCGCTGTTCGAGCGCGATCGCGCCTCCCAGGCGCTCGGCATGCGGATCACCGAAATGCGCCCGGGGTGGGCGCGAGTCGTGATGACGGTGCGCGCGGACATGCTCAACGGCCACGGCGTCTGTCACGGCGGTATCGTCTTCGCGCTCGCCGACAGCGCCTTTGCGTTTGCGTGCAACTCGCACAACGAGAGCACCGTGGCGGCCGCAGCCAGCATCGATTTCCTGGCGGCGGCGCGGGCGGGAGATGAGCTCACGGCCGAGGCGAGCGAGCTGTGGCGCACCCGGCGCAACGGCATCTACGAGATCGGCGTCTCCAACCAGCGCGGCGAGCGCATCGCGCTGTTTCGCGGGCGCTCCTACCGCATCGACGGCCAGGTGGTAAGCGGGGAGTGAATAACACCATGAAGCTTCAGAGTTTTGTCGCCGGTAAATGGTGGGCGGGCCTTGGCGCCGGCGTGGCGCTGCGCGATGCCACCACGGGCGAGGTCATCGCCAACGCCACCGCGGACGGGCTCGACTCAGGCGCACTGCTCGAGCACGCGCGCGAGGTCGGGGGGCGCGCCCTGCGCAAGCTCACCTTCCACGAGCGCGCCGCGCTCCTCAAGACGCTGGCCCGGTTTCTCACCGAGCACAAGGACGAGTTCTATCACCTGTCCTATGCGACGGGCGCGACCAGGGGTGACTCCTGGATCGACATCGACGGCGGCATCGGCACGCTGTTCGTGTACGCGAGCAAGGGCATGCGCGAGCTGCCCGACAGCCGCGTGTATGTCGATGGCGGCGTGGAAGCGCTGTCGAAGACCGGCACTTTCGTGGGGCAACACGTGTGCGTGCCGCTCGAGGGCGCGGCGGTGCACATCAACGCGTTCAACTTCCCGGTGTGGGGCATGCTGGAGAAGCTGGCGCCGGCACTGCTCGCCGGCGTGCCGGCGATCGTGAAGCCCGCCTCACAGACCTGCTACCTCACCGAGCGCGTGTTCAGGCGGATGGTGGAGTCTGCGATCCTGCCGGAAGGCGCCGTGCAGCTCATCTGCGGAGGCGTCGGGGATCTGTTCGAGCATCTCACCTGCCAGGACGTGGTGTCGTTCACCGGCTCGGCGGCCACGGCGCTCAAGCTTCGCCAGCATCCGGTGGTGAGCGCCAACTCGGTGCGCTTCACCTCGGAGACCGATTCGCTCAACTCCTCGGTGCTGGGTCCCGATGCCGGGGCCGGCACGCCGGAGCTGGAGCTGTTCGTACGCGAGGTGGTGCGTGAGATGACGGTGAAAGCCGGACAGAAGTGCACCGCCATCAGAAAGGCGATCGTGCCCACGGGCCGCGTCACGGAGGTCCTGGACGCGCTGCGGACCGCGCTCGGTGAGATCGTCGTCGGTGATCCACGCCTGCCGAACGTGCGCATGGGCCCGGTGGCTTCCTTGAGCCAGCGACGCGAGGTCCTCGAGCAGCTCGGCAAGCTCAAGCGTGAGGCGCAGGTCGTGTACGGCGACAGCGGCAAGGCGCAGCCCGTGGGTGCCGACGCCGACCGCGGCGCCTTCGTGTCCCCCACCCTCTTGTACTGCCGCGATGCGGGCAGTGCCCGCGCGATCCACTCGGTCGAGGCCTTTGGTCCGGTGTGCACGCTCGTGCCCTATCACACGCTCGAAGAGGCCATCGCGCTCGCGCGGCGCGGGGGCGGGAGCCTGGCCGGCTCGATCTTCAGCGCCGACGATGCCGTGGCGGCGCAGCTGGTACTGGGACTGGCGCCGTATCACGGCCGCGTCGTGGTCGTGAACCGCCACTGCGCCAGGGAGTCCACCGGCCACGGCTCGCCGCTGCCGCACCTGGTGCACGGAGGTCCGGGGCGCGCCGGCGGCGGCGAGGAGATGGGCGGCATCCGCGGCGTGATGCACTACATGCAGCGCACCGCCGTGCAGGGCACGCCCGATGTCGTGACGGCGGTCACCGGGCGGTGGGTGAGGGGCGCCCGCGAGCTGCAGCCCGGCATGCACCCGTTCCGCAAACCCTTCGGGCAGCTTGCGATCGGCGATACCTTCAACTCCGCGGAACGCGAGGTCACGCTCGAGGACATCGAGCGCTTCGCGGACCTCTCGGGCGATCGGTTCTACGCGCACATGGACGAGGCTGCGGCGGCCCGCAATCCGCTCTTCGGCGGTCGCGTTGCGCACGGCTATTTCCTGGTGTCGGCGGCCGCCGGGTTGTTCGTCGATCCGCCCTACGGCCCGGTGCTCGCGAATTACGGTATCGACGGCCTGCGGTTCACCAAGCCCGTGAAGCCCGGCGACCGCATCAAGGTGCGCCTCACCTGCAAGGAGAAATCCCTGCGCGCGGGCGCCGGCTACGGCGAGGTGCGCTGGGACACCGCGATCACTAACCAGAACGGCGAGGCGGTCGCGAACTACGACGTGCTGACCATGGTAAGCGAGAAGCTGGTGCCCGACGCGTAGTGCGCGGGTGAGCACGCGCGCGGCCGAGGCTCGGAAGTTCAGGGGGGTTTGCGCGCGCGGTACGCTGAGAATATGGCGAGCTCGACGTGCCGCTCGGCGTCGACGAAGCCGGCCTCACAGATGGCTCGCAGGATCGTCTCGGGTGGGACACAGGCCGCGATGGTGTCCCAGCAGTAGCGCATGAGTAAGGGCGCGTCGCGACGGCCGATGAGTGCCGCGATCACGGGCACGAACCCGTTGAGCCAGACTCTCACGATGGCGCGCGGCACCGCCCCCGCCGGCTGGGTGAACTCGAGCACGCACAGGCGCCCGCCTGGTCGGATGACCCGGTAGAACTCGGCAAACGCCGCGGACAGATCGCCGACGTGGCGCAGGGCGTAGCCCATGCTGAGGAAGTCGGCGCTGCAGTCCGGGGCGGGAATCGCTTCGGCGCTGCCGCTCAGGAGCCGCAGGCCTGCCGGCACCCTGGCGTGCTCGAGCATGCCCGGACTCGGATCCACTCCGGTGACGCGCGCGGGATCACCGACAATCCTCGCGGCGGCGCAGGCGAGCAGCCCCGTGCCGGTCCCGACGTCGAGCACACTCATTCCGGGCTTCAGGCCCGCATCCCTGAGGGCTCGTCCGCGGTACCAGGAGCCGGTCCCCAGTCCGACAATGCGCTCGAGGCGATCGTAGTCGGCGGCGGTGCGATCGAAAATGCCGCGCACCCATGCGCGGCGATCGCCTTCGGTGCGGTAGTACGCGCCCAGTGGTGGGTGAGGTGCTGGCATGAGGCACGGGTGATGCTGGCCTGAGATTGTACGCCGCCGGCGCACTAGGGCCCGGCTGCCAGCCGAAACGCATGCCCGCGCGTCGACACCGCCTTCACCAGCGTCCACACGGCATCTCCCGGGCGCAGATTGAGCGCCCGCAGGGCGTTCTGCGTGATGCGAGCGAGCACGGTCTCCCCGCCCACGTCGAGCCTGACCAGCACCGCCCCGTAGTCGTCGTTCGAGATCGCCGTCACGGTGCTCGCGAGCGCGTTGCGCACGGACAGGCCCTGCACGGGCTGAGTGGCCAGAATGACATCGCGCGCCAGCAGTTGCAGACGCACGCGTGAGCCGAGCGGGACATCGCGCAGACTGACCTGCAGCGTGCCCGTGCCGACGGCCAGATCGGCGCTGCCGCTGTCGGGGTCCAGGCGCACGACGACGCCCTCGAGCACCGCGCCGACCAGATCCGGTCCCACCACGCGCTGCAGCTCGGGCCTGAGACTCACCTCGTTCACCGGTCCCTGCGCCAGCACTCGGCCTGCCTCCAGCAGCACGACGTGGGTAGCGAGGCGCAGGACCTCGTCGAACTGATGACTCACGTAAACCATCGGGATCGCGAGCTGGTCACGCAGCGCCTCGAGATAGGGCAGGACTTCCTCGCGACGCGCGGCGTCGATCGAGGCGAGCGGCTCATCGAGCAGCAGCAGGCGCGGCTGCGCGAGCAGGGCGCGCCCCAACGCAACGCGCTGGCGCTCGCCTCCCGAGAGCTCACGGCAGCGCCGCCGCAACAGCTGCGCCAGCCCGAGCAGCGTCACGACCTCGTCGAAGCCGATGACCTGTCGTGCGGCGCGCGCGCGCCGCTCGCCATAGCGCAGGTTGCCGGCGACGTTCAGGTGCGGGAACAGCCGCGCGTCCTGGAACACATAGCCGATGCGCCGGCGCTCCACCGCCACGGCGATGCCGGCGCCGCTGTCGGTGAGAACCTGGTCCCCCAGGCGCACCTCGCCGGCGTCGGGTGCGAGGAGCCCGGAGATGATGTTGACGAGCGTGGTCTTGCCGCTGCCGGAGCGGCCGAACAGCGCGATGATGCCAGGGGTGGGTGCGGCGAAGGTCGCCTCCAGGCAGAACCCGGGGCGCTTCCTGACGACCGAGACCTGCAGCATGTCAGCGGCCGAGCAGGCGGCGCACGCGCCGCACCAGCAGCTCGGCGGCAAGGAGTCCCAGCAGGCCGAGCGCCAACGACAGCACCGCGAGCCGCAGCGCCAGCGCGTCCCCGGTGGGTGACTGCATCGCGGTGTAGAGCGCGAGCGGGAGCGTGCGGGTCACGCCGGGAACGTTGGAAGCGAAGGTGATGACGGCGCCGAACTCGCCCAGGCCGGCGGCAAAGGCCGTCACGGCCCCGGCGAGGATCCCGGGCAGCATCAGCGGCAGGGTGATCGAGACAAAGCGGTCCACGGCAGCTGCACCGAGCGTGCGCGCCGCCTCCTCCAGCCCGCGGTCTACATTCTCCAGCGACAGGCGTATCGCGCGCACCATCAGCGGAAAGGTCATGACCGCGGTGGCGAGCGCGGCTCCGGCGGTGGTGAACGCCAGCTCGATGCCGAAATGGCTGCGCAGCCAGCCGCCGATCGGGCCGCGCGCGCCGAAGAGGATCAGCAGCACGTAGCCCACGGCCACCGGCGGCAGCACCAGCGGCAGATGCACGAACGCATCGAACAATATCCGGCCCGGGAAGCGCGCGCGTGTCAGGATCCAGGCGACCAGCACCGCCAGCGGCAGACTGAAGCCGACGCTGCGCGCCGCCACCTCGAGACTCAGGCGCAAGGCATCGAGCTCGGCGGGGCCGGATCCATTCATCGGGATGACAGGCGCGCGGAGTTGTTGTTACCGCGCAGACTGTCTCACGGGAAGCGCTCCGCCGGCCAGACCCCTCGATCGTGCGCGGCGGCAGTGTCCTTGCGGGCCGTCTCAGGTGAGCGTGGTGAGGAGTCCGGTGGCGCCGAGCACGAACACCACGAGCCCGACGGCGGTGGCGGCCGCGCGCTGCGGCACATGGCTCGTGACCCACGCGGCAATCGGTGCCGCGGCGGCTCCGCCGATCAGCAGCCCGAGCACCATGTCGTAGCGCATCCTTCCGAGCTGCAACCACAGGGTGAGACTGGTCGCGAGCGCGACGAAGAAAATCACGGCGTTGGACGTGCCGATGGCATAACGTGGCGTCACGCCGCGCGCGATCATGGTCGAGGTAACGATGGTGCCCCAGCCGCCGCCGCCGATGGCGTCCAGGAAGCCGGCGACGCCTCCGAGGGCCGGACCCTGCGCGCCGACCGTCAGCGGGGTGCGCTTGAGTATCACCCGGCTGAGCACGATGAGCGAGGTGACCAGGAGGTAGGCCCACACGAACGGGCGCACGGTGTGAGCCGGCACATGGGCGAGCAGCGTCGCCCCCAGTACGCCGCCGATGACCCCGGGCAGCAGCAGCGAGAAGAAGATCCTGCGATCGATGTTGCGGAACCAGGCGTGCGAGGCGCTCGAGACGCCCGCGGTGACCGTCTCGGCGGCGTGTACCGTGGCGCTGGTGATGGCCGGGGGCACGCCGAGCGTTGCGAGGATCGAGCTGGCGGAGATGCCATAGCCCATCCCGACGCAGCCGTCGATCAGCTGGGCGATGAAGCCCACCGCGACCAGCGAGGGAACCTCGGGCGCCACCGTCATGTGCTCGGGCCCTGCGTCTCAGGCGACCAGCGCCGCTTGGAGCGCGATAGGGGCGCGCGGGGGCGGGCTCGGCGCGTACGCAGCCAGACCCTTCTGCTCGAGCCATTCGCGATTGAAGAGCCGTGACTGATACTTTGCCCCGCCATCACACAGTACCGTCACGATGATATGTCCGGGCCCGAGCGAGTGCGCCACGCGCACCGCCGCGGCGACGTTGATGCCGCTGGTGCTGCCGAGAAACAACCCCTCCTCGTACAGCAGCCGGTAGACGTGTCGGACCGTGTCGCCGTCCTCGATGTGCACGGCCTCATCGATCGGCGCGCCCTCGAGGTTGCGGGTGACGCGGCTGATGCCGATCCCTTCCGTGATCGAGCCGCTGCCGGTTGCCCTGAGCGTCCCGCCGCGCACGTATTCATACAGACTACTGCCCGGCGGGTCGGCGAGCACGCAGCGAATGGCGGGGCGGCGCGACTTGAGGTACTGCGCGACGCCCGCGAACGTGCCGCCGGTGCCGGTGGAGGCGACGAAGGCATCGATGCGGCCGTTGGTCTGAGCCCAGATCTCGGGGCCCGTGGTGCGCGCATGAGTATCGCGGTTGGCGGTGTTGTCGAACTGGTTGGACCAGACAGCGTTCGGGAGCGAGGCGGCCAGCCGCTGCGCGACCTTCTGGTACTGGTTGGGATTGCTGTAGGGAACCGTGGGCACCTGGTGAACCTCGGCACCCAGCATCTTGAGCAGCGCGTACTTCTCCGGGGACTGGTTGTCGGGCATGACGATCACGCAGCGGTAGCCGCGCGCGTTGCACACATGCGCCAGCCCGATGCCGGTGTTGCCGGCCGTGCCCTCGACGACCGTGCCTCCCGGGGGGAGCTCTCCGCGGCTCTCGGCCTCCAGCACGATCGCGCTCGCCGCCCGGTCCTTGACCGAGCCGCCGGGATTCATGAATTCCGCCTTGCCGAGAATCTCGCAGCCGGTCTCCTCACTCACGCCCTTGAGACGGATGAGGGGCGTATTGCCGACCGCGCCCACGAAGCCGCTCACGGAGCCGCCGGCGAAGCTGCCCGCGACGCTCACGCGGGCACCCCGGCCGCTGCCTCCGCGGGGACGCTGGCGGTGCCAGCTTCGGCGGCGGCGAAGGCCGCCACGTCTCCCAGGATCAGAATCGCCGGCGGCTCGACCTCGCTTGCCTGCGCGAGCGCTGCAATGTTGCCGAGCGTGCCGCGCAGGATCTGCTGCCCCGGCAACGTCGCCCGCTCGATGATGGCGGCGGGATGCTCGGGCGCGGCCCCTGCGGCCCTGAGTTTCGCCACGATATTCGCCAGCTGCGCCACTCCCATGTAGACGACCACCGTGTGCTCGGGGTTTGCGAGGAAACGCCAGTCGGGCAGGGCGCCATCGCTCAGCTGTCCGCTGACGAAGGTGACACTGCTCGCGAGGCGCCGGTGGGTGAGCGGCAGCTCGGCGGCGGCGGCGGCGGCGAGCGCCGCGGTGATTCCCGGGACCACGGTGCAGGGGATGCCGTGCGCGGCCAGCACCTCGAGCTCCTCGCCGCCGCGTCCGAAAACCAACGGATCGCCGCCCTTGAGGCGCGCCACGCGCTTGCCCTCTCCGGCGAAGCGCACCAGCAGCTCGTGGATGCGCCTCTGCTGATCGGACCCGCCGGACTGCCTGCCGACGAAGATCCGCTCGGCATCGCGCCGCGCGCGATCCAGCACCGCCTCGCTCACCAGGCGGTCGTAGAGAATCACGTCCGCTCGCTGCAGCAGCTGCAGCGCCCGCAGCGTGAGCAGGTCAGGATCGCCGGGGCCGGCTCCAATCAGGTAGACCTCGCCGAGTCCCCTGCCGGCGGTGGCCGGGGCGGAGGTGAGCTGCGAGGTCAGGAGCTCGCGCGCCAGCGCCCGCTCCGCCCGCTCCCCCGCGCCCTGCAGCACGAGCGTTGCGACGGGGCCTGAGGCGATACGCTCCCAGAACCCCCGGCGCGCGACGGCGCCGAGCGCACGCTGCACGGCCTTGCGCCGCGCACCCATGAAGCGGGCCAGCGCGCCGAGACGCCCGGGCAGCAGCGCCTCGATCTGCTCGCGCACGCGCCGCGCGAGCACCGGGGCGTGCCCGGCGGAGCTCACCGCGACGACGATCGGGGAGCGATCGACGATAGCCGGAAAGATGAAGGTCGACAGTTCGGCGTCATCCACGACGTTGACCGGCACGCCCCGCGCGCGCGCGGCCGCGGCGACCCTCTCGTTGACGGTGCGCTCGCCTGTCGCGGCCACCACCGCGACGGCGTCCGCGAGGTGAGCCGGGGAGAACGCGGCGGGGATGTGCCTGAGCTGGCCTCGAGCGGCCTGCTGCTCGAGCTCGGGATGCACGCGGGGCGCCACCACGGTCACGCAGGCACCGGCCCTCCTGAGCCACGCCACCTTGCGCACCGCAACCTGCCCGCCGCCCACCACCACGACGGGGCGGGCGTCGAGGCGCAGGAACACCGGCAGATAGTCCATGTCCGCGGCCGCGGGGCTCAGGCCGGCATGGCCGCAGGGGACACTCTCGGATGCAGTCCGCATTCGCGCGACTCCGGTTGCTCCCACCACCAGCGCCCGGCACGGCGACTCTCGCCGGGTTGAATCGCACGCGTGCACGGCGCGCAGCCGATGCTGGGAAACTGGCGATCGTGCAGACGATTGTACGGCAGCTGCCGCGCGCGGATGTACTGCCACACCTCGGCCTCGGTCCAATCGAGGAGCGGGCTGATCTTGTACAGGCCATGCTCCGTGTCCCATTCCACCGCCTGGCCGGCGGCGCGGCTCGCCGACTGCTCGCGGCGCACGCCGGTGATCCAGGCCGAGAAGCCCGCGATCGCGCGCTTGAAGGGTTCCACCTTGCGGATGCGGCAGCACTCGAGGCGCGCCTCGAGGCTGTGATAGAAGCCGTTCACACCCTGGCGCGCGACCAGCCGCTCGAGCGCCCCGGCGTCCGGGTAGACGACCCGGATGGTGCGCCGGTAGCGGCGTTGCAATTTCTCGAGGAGCTCATGGGTCTCCTCGTACAGGCGCCCGGTATCGATGCTGAAGACGTCGATCTGCGGCAGGTACGACCAGATGATGTCGGTGAGCACCATCGCTTCGGCGCCCAGGCTGTTCGAGTACACGAGCCGCCCATGCTGGCCTAAGGCGGCGGTGAGCTGCGCACGCACGCCCACCGCCTTCTGTTCCAGCTCGAGCGCCGCCACCTCTGCCATGGTGGGGCGACTATAGCGGCGCCCTGCCGCCTCGCTGAACGAATGATTGCTTCTGAGAGGCTGCGCGGCGGTTATGGACCGGTAACAGGACGGTGCCGGTTGGGTTAGGCTTGGCGGGCATGAAGCTGCACCAGTTGCGTTATCTCGCCGCCGTCGCCCAGAACGGGCTCAACATCACGGCGGCGGCGCAGAAGCTGCACACCTCGCAGCCGGGCGTGAGCAAGCAGATCAAGCTCCTCGAGGACGAGCTGGG
>Ga0209156_10001573_pt1 | contig 18516 bp, 17 predicted proteins | sample GraSoiAngelo_124_FD_185881 | JGI IMG/M metagenome (GOLD analysis project Ga0209156, IMG submission 185881) | Grasslands soil microbial communities from the Angelo Coastal Reserve, California, USA - 14_0927_05_20cm (SPAdes) (version 2) | ecosystem: Environmental > Terrestrial > Soil > Grasslands...
ATAATGAACGCCATTCCAACGCCGGCCTTCGGGGAGTACGCTTGACTGTCGGCAGTGGCCCGGCAGAGACTCAGGATCCCCAGCGCAATTCCGATCGCTCGCATGATGGCCTCTCGCAGTGTGAGTGTAGGGCTTGGTGAAATCGATCACTTGCGGCCCTCGGGTCCCTTCCAGACCACCGGGCGGATGTCGCGCGAGCGCTCGGCCGCGTATGCCTGCGCGGCGCGGAGCAGGGCGTCGTATTCGGAGCGCAACGTGGCCGGCAGGTTGGCGCGAAAGTAGCCGGCCGTCATCACCTCGCCCGTGGGGCGCTCGGCCGCGCCGTGGCCCACCGCCACGACATCGCCCAGAAAACAGGTCGAGCTCCCGGTGTCCATCACGTTGACCACCCGGCACTCGAAGTGCGCGTAGCAGTCGTCCAGCACGGGCGCCCCGAGCACGCCGGGCCGGTGCGCGATGTCGGCCAGCTTGTCGCGCTCCCGGCCGCTCACGAAGCCGAGCCGGTGGATCAGCTCGAACTGATCGGCGCGCAGCAGGTGCAGCACGAAGCGACCGGTCTCGAAAATCAGGTCGTGGCTGAAATTGAACTTGTGGATGTAGACGGACAGGCGCGGCACGGTCGGAGCGATCGAGGCGCGCACCGCGCTGTCCGAGATCATGCCGTTGCGCTTGCCGTCGCGCTGGCAGGTGATGGCCACGACGGGCGAGGTCAAGTTACGCAGCAGCTGATAGACTTGGTCGGGCTGCAGGTTTGGCATGGCCCAATTCTCGGGGCCCGGCCGGCGCGCGGCAAGGCGGCGCTGGGCCCCGTCTATCATTTATACTACTGTATGACCCCGTTGCTCTCCCGCTTGGGCGCCCACGTCGCCCGCCGCCGCCTCTTCGCCGCCCCGGGAACGGCAGTGGTGGCGGTGTCCGGTGGGCCGGATTCGGTCGCGCTGCTCGACCTGTTGCATACCCTCGCACCCGAGCTCGGTCTCTCGCTGGTGGTCGCGCACGCGGACCACGGGATTCAGGCGGACAGTGGTACCGTCGCCCAGGCGGTCGCGGCACTCGCGCGGGGATACGGGCTGCCGTTCGAGTTGGGAGAGCTGCACCTCGGTCCGGAGGCGACCGAAACCGCCGCGCGGCGCGCGCGCTACGCGTGGCTGGCCGACGTGCAGCGACGCCACGCGGCGCGGTATCTCGTCACCGCGCACCACGGCGACGACCAGATCGAGACGATCGTATTGCGGCTGCTGCGGGGGAGCGGGCCGGCGGGGCTGGCCGGCATGCCGGCCCGCGCGCGGGGCGGACTGGTTCGCCCGTTGCTCCCGTTCGCGCGCCGCGATCTGGTCGACTACATCGCCGCGCGCGGCCTGCCGGTGCACGACGATCCGGCCAACCGCGACCCCCGGCACCTGCGGAGCTGGGTCCGCACGGTGCTGCTGCCGCTCGTGTCGGAGCGACTAGGCGCGGGCGCGCGCGAGGACGTGGCACGCGCCGGGCGGGCCGCGGCACTCGAGCGACGCGCGTGGGACCGCGTGCTCGGCCACCTGCCCGATCTCGATCTCCGGGTGCACGAGGACGGCTTCGACGTTGCCCGGGGGGTGGTGGCGGGCTATGATGACGCATTGGCGGTGGCCGTGTTGCGGGCCGCGGCCCGGCGCGCCGGCCTGGTGTTGGGCCCGAAGCGGGCGCGGCAGCTGGCACGGCTCGCCCGGCGCCCGTCGGGACGGCGTCAGCCGCTCGGCGGCGCGTGGATGGCGGAGGTGGCGTTTGACCGGGTCCGCGTGCGTGACCGCACGCGGGAGGGTCGGGAGGTTGGGGAGGTTGTGGAGGTGGAGGCGGATGACGAGCGAGGGCGCGCGCAGTTTGGCAAGTTTCGACTGGAGTGGTCGGCGGAGCCGGCGCCCGAGCGGCTCGCCCGCGGTGACTGGACGACGTGGATCGGGGGAGGGGGCGCGTGGGAAGTTCGGCCCCTGCGCCCGGGGGATACGCTGGTACCGCTCGGCGGTGTCGGGCATCGGCCGGTACGGCGGTTGTTGATGGACGCGCGCGTGCCACGCAGCAATCGGGCGCAGTACCCGATCGTCGTGCGCGGCGAGACGATTCTCTGGGTCCCCGGAATCTGCCGGAGTGCTGCCGATCTCCCGCGGCCCGGAACCCCGGCGGTGCGAGTGGATGTTACCAAGTATTGCGAGCCTCAAGCAGACCGGCGGGCGTGAGCTCAAGCGGATCGTCTTCGACGAAGAGACGATCGCGCGTCGCGTCCGCGAGCTGGGTCAGGAGATCACCGCCGCGTACCCCGACGGCGAGCTCCTCGTGCTCGGCCTCCTCAAAGGGAGCTTCATTTTCCTGAGCGATCTCGTGCGCCGCATCGAGCGGCCGCTCCAGGTGGACTTCCTGGCGGCCGCAAGTTACGGCGCCGACACGATTTCGAGTGGGAACGTGCGGCTGCTGTACGATCCGGAAACGGAGTTGCGGGGTAAGCACATCCTGTTAGTTGAAGACATCGTGGATACCGGGAAGACGCTCAACCGGCTGGTGAGCTTGTTGCGGGAGCGTGGCCCCCGGAGTCTGGAGATCTGTGCGTTGCTGCATAAGCACCTGGCCCCGCATCTCGAGCTCGAGCCGGGGTTCGTCGGGTTCGACGCGCCACGGGTGTTCCTCGTGGGGTACGGGCTCGATCATGCCGAGAATTTCCGGCACCTTCCTTACGTGGCGAGCCTGACCTGATGGCGAACCGCGTCCCGCCGCCGCGCGAATTCAGCTGGGCCCGCACCCTGCGCACGCTGTCGTTCTGGGCGCTCCTGATCGTGGGGTCGATCTTCCTCGTGCAGTTCGCCTCCAACCGCCGCCAGGAGGCGGTGGAGCTGTCGTACACGCCCCAGTTCAGCGAGCAGTTGGACAAGGGAAACGTCGCCGCGGTGGAAATCACCGATCGCCAGCAGGTGAAAGGGGACTTCCGCACGCCCGTCACGGTTGGGCGGCACACCGCCGAGCACTTCACGATGCTGCTGCCGTTCGAGTCCACCGACGCCTGGGTGAGCACCCTGAAGCAGAGGGGCGTGGACGTGCGGGCGCGCGAAGAGAAACAGTCGTTCGGCGTGTTTCTCTTCAGTTTCCTGCCGTACCTGTTCATCATCGGCCTGCTGATCTTCATGGTGCGCCAGATGCAGCAGGGCGGGAACCGCGCGTTCGCGTTCGGCAAATCCAAAGCGAAGCTCCTGGCCGGAGACACCCCGAAGGTGACCTTCGCCGATGTGGCCGGCGCCGACGAAGCGAAGCAGGAGCTCGAGGAGATCATCGATTTCCTCAAGGACCCGCAGAAGTTTCAGCGGCTGGGTGGACGACTCCCGAAGGGAGCGCTGCTGGTCGGTCCGCCGGGAACGGGGAAGACCTTGCTCGCCAAGGCGGTCGCGGGCGAGGCGGGGCGGCCGTTCTTCTCGATGTCGGGCTCGGACTTCGTCGAGATGTTCGTGGGCGTGGGCGCGTCGCGCGTGCGCGACCTGTTCGAGCAGGGCAAGGCCCACGCGCCCTGCATCATTTTCATCGACGAGATCGATGCCGTGGGGCGGCACCGCGGGGCGGGGCTCGGCGGCGGGCACGACGAGCGCGAGCAGACGCTGAACCAGCTGCTGGTGGAGATGGACGGCTTCGAGTCGAACGACGGCGTGATTCTGCTCGCCGCCACCAACCGGCCCGACATCCTCGATCCCGCCTTGCTGCGGCCTGGGCGGTTCGACCGCCAGATCGTCGTGGACATGCCCGACGTCAAGGGGCGGGAGCAGATCCTGCGCGTGCACACCCGCAAGATCCCGCTCGGGGCCAGCGTGAACCTGGAGCGGATCGCCAAGGGAACTCCGGGTCTGTCCGGGGCGGAGTTGTCCAACGTGGTGAACGAGGCGGCGCTCCTGGCGGCGCGGCGCAACAAGCCCGTCGTGGACATGAACGACCTCGAAGACGCCAAGGACAAGGTCATGCTCGGCCTCGAGCGCAAGAGCATGGTCCTGACCGACGAAGAGCGGAAGCTCACGGCCTATCACGAGGCGGGACACGCGCTCGTCGGGCTGACCGTGCCGGGCATCGATCCCATCCACAAGGTGACCATCGTGCCGCGGGGCCGGGCGCTGGGGATCACGTTCTTCCTTCCCGAGAAGGACCGCCGCAACGTCACGAAGCAGTGGCTGCTCGGCCAGCTCGCGATGTCGTACGGCGGGCGCGTGGCCGAAGAGCTGGTGTTCGGTCCCGACAAGGTGACGACCGGCGCGTACTCGGACATCCAGCAGGCCACGGAGATGGCGCGCCGGATGGTGACGCAGTTCGGCATGAGCGACGTCGTCGGGCCGATCGCCGTGGGCGACCGTGAAGCCGAGATCTTCCTGGGGCGGGAAGTGGTGCAGCGCCGCGAGGTCTCGGAGCGCACCGCCGAGCTGGTGGATACCGAGCTGAAGCGTCTGTTGGGCGAAGCCTACGAGCACGCGCGCGACATTCTCACCAAGCATCGTGACCAGCTCGACCGGCTCGCGGCCGCGCTGCTCGAGCGCGAGACGCTCGACCGCGAGGAGGTCGATCTCGTGGTGGCGGGAAAGGCGCTGCCGCCCGTCGCCCCCGCGTCGACGCCGCCCGCGGCGCCGTCGCCCGAAGGCGCGGCGCGCGACAAGGCGGCCGCGACGCGCGGCCCGGTGCTGGGGAGCCCGCCTCCCGAACCCGCCGGGGCCTGAGCTCCTCAAGCCCTCCCGCACGCTCCACCGACCGACAGTTTGATGCATGGCCGATCCGGCTCGTCGCGCGCGGGCCGGAGGTGTTAGGATTGGGGCCATGGAAGCGAAAAATGCGGACCTCGCCCAGCTGCGCATCAACCGCGACCCCGGCCCGGCCGCGTCGGCGCGCGGCAGCCGGCGCTGGCTCGCGATCGGCCTCCCGGCCGCCGCGATCTTCGTCCTCGCGGCGATCCTCGTGATCACGGGAGGCGCGCTCCGCCCCGCGCTCCCGGTCCACCTGACGCCCGCGACCATGGTGTCGCCGGTCCGAGCCGGCGCGGTGCTCGTGGCCAGCGGTTACGTCGTAGCCCAGCGCAAGGCGGCCGTCGCCTCCAAGGGCACGGGCCGGCTCGTCTATCTCGGGGTCGTCGAAGGGGACCGGGTGCGGGCCGGCCAGGTGATCGCCCGCGTCGAGGACGCCGACGTGAAGGCGCAGCTCGCCCAGGCGCGGGCCAACGTGCAAGTCAGCCGTGCCGAGCTGCACGACGCCGAGCGCTCGCTGGCGCGGGAGCGGCTGCTGAGCGACAGCGGGTTCTCGTCGCAGGCGAGCCTCGACGCCGCGGAGGCGCGCTACGAGCGGGTGAGGGCCGGCATCGCCGCCGCGGAGGCGGCGGTCGAAGCGGCGCAGGTAGCGCTCGAGAATACCGTCGTCCGCGCGCCGTTCGACGGCACGGTGCTGACGAAGAACGCGGACGTGGGGGAAGTGGTCGCCCCGCTCGCCGCGAGCGCCTTCTCCAAGAGTGCTGTGGTCACGGTGGCCGACCTGCGCTCGCTCCAGGTCGAGGCCGACGTGGCGGAATCGAACCTCGAGGCGATCGGCCCCGACCAGGCGTGCGAGATCGTGCTGGACGCGTACCCCGACGTGCGGTACCCGGGCGTCGTCGCCAAGATCGTGCCCACCGCCGACCGCGCCAAAGCGACGGTGCAGGTCAAGGTGGCCTTCCGCAGGTATGACGCGCGCGTGCTGCCGGAGATGAGCGCCAAGGTGCACTTCCTGCCGCGCCCGGGGCGCGCGGCCGTCGACACCCAGCCGGTGCTGGTGGTGCCGGCCACCGCGGTGGCCGAGCGAAACGGGCGCAGCGTCGTGTTCGTGGTCGCGGCGGGCCGGGCGGTGGAGGTGCCGGTGGTAGTGGGCCGGCCGCTCGGGTCGTCCGTGGCCGTGCGCGAGGGATTGCGGGCCGGCGCCCTCGTGGTCGACAGCGTGGCCGCCCGCCTGCGCGCCGGCGCCAAAGTCACCGTGCAGTAGAGGAGCCCATGCCCAATCCGATCGTGCAGGTGCGCGGCGTCTCCAAATCCTATCGACGCGACAGCATGGCGATTCCCGTGCTGCGCGACATCTCCCTCGAGGTTCCCGAGGGGGAGTTCCTCGGCCTGATGGGCCCCTCGGGGTCCGGCAAGACCACGTTGCTGAACCTGATCGCTGGCATCGATCGTCCCGACGCCGGGTCGGTGGCGGTCGCGGGCACCGACGTCACCAGGCTGAGCGAATCGGACGCGGCCCGCTGGCGCTCGACGCACATCGGCTTCGTGTTCCAGTTCTACAATCTGCTCCCCGTGCTCACGGCCTTCGAGAACGTCGAGCTGCCGCTGCTCCTGGCGCCGCTCTCCAAGTCCGAGCGGAAGAAGCATGTCGAGACGGCGCTCGACCTGGTGGGCCTGTCGGACAGGTTGCACCACTTTCCGCGGCAGCTGTCGGGCGGCCAGGAGCAGCGCGTGGCCATCGCCCGCGCCATCGCCAGTGATCCCACGATCCTCGTGGCCGACGAGCCGACCGGCGATCTGGATCGCAAGTCCGCGGAAGAGGTGCTCACGCTGCTCGAGCGGTTGAACAAGGAATTCAAGAAGACCATCGTGATGGTGACGCACGATCCGCACGCCGCCGAGCGCGCCCATCTCGTACGTCACTTGGACAAGGGCGAACTACAGTGAGGCCGCGGGCGTGAAACTGCTGCGACTCGTTTTCAAGAACCTGTTCCGGCATCGCCTCCGCACGGCGCTCACCGTCGTGGGGATCGCGACGGCGGTGATGGCGTTCGGCCTGATTCGGACGATCGTGGGCGCGTGGAACGCCGGCGTCGCAGGGTCAGCGGCGAACCGGATGATCACGCGGCACAGCGTGTCGTTCATCTTCCCGGTCCCGCTGCCGTACCGCCAGCAAATCGCCCGGGTCCCGGGCGTGACGGCGGTCTCGTGGGCCAACTGGTTCGGCGGTGTGTACGGCGACCCCAACGACTTCAAGAATTTCTGGCCGCGCCTGGCGGTGGACCCGGAAACGTTCTTCGATCTGTACCCCGAGTTCCAGGTGCCGCCCGAGCAGCTCGCCGCGTTCAAGAAGGAGCGCAACGCCTGCGTCATCGGCCGCAAGCTGGCGCAGCAGCATGGCTTCAAGCTCGGCGACGCGATCACGATGGAAGGCGATATCTTCCCCGGCCGCTGGGAGTGGGTGGTCCGGGGGATCTACGCGGGCCGGGACCAGACGGTGGATGAGACGCAGATGTTCTTCCAGTGGATGTACCTGCGCGAGCAGGTGCAGCAGCGGGAGCCGGGCCGGCCCGTTGACGCCGGCTGGTACATCCTCCGGGTCGCGTCGCCGGACGCGATGCCGCGGGTCGCGACCGCCGTGGACGAGCAGTTCCTGAATTCGCGCGCGCCGACCAAGACCGAAAGCGAGAAGGCGTTCCAGCAGAGCTTCGTGGCGATGTCGAGCGCCATCATCACGTCGATGCAGGTGATCTCGGTTGTGATCGTGGGGATCATCCTGCTGGTACTGGCGAACACGATCGTGATGGCGGTGCGGGAGCGGACGCGCGAGTACGCCGTGCTCAAGACGCTGGGCTTCTCCGCGCGCCATCTCGTGGGCCTCATCTTCGGGGAGGCGCTGCTCATCGCCTTGTGCGGAGGCCTGCTCGGCCTGGCGCTCACGTTCCCCATGGTGGCGGGCTTCGGCAAGGCGCTTCCCACGTTCTTCCCGATCATCAACGTCGCGCCGCTCACCATCGCGCTGGCCCTCGGCGCGGCGCTCGTCGCCGGCGCGGTCGCCGCGCTGCTCCCCGCCGCCCGGGTGGTGCGCACGCCGATTGTGACCGGCCTGCGCACGGTGGGATAGAGACGACCGATGCGCATTCCCTTCTCCTACATCTGGCGCAGCCTCTGGGCCCGCCGCCTCACGACCACCTTGACGCTCGGCGGCGTGGCGTTGGTCGTATTCGTGTTCGCCGGAGTCCTGATGCTCGCGCGGGGGCTCGAGGCGACCCTGGTAGACACCGGCTCGCCCGACAACGCCATCGTGCTGCGGCGCTCGGCGGGGTCCGAGCTGGTGAGCCAGATCGACCGCGGCACCGCCAGCGTGCTCGAGACGCAGCCCGAGGTAGCGCCGGCCAAGGACGGCCGCCCGCTCCTGTCGCGGGAAGGTGTGGTGGTGATCAACCTCTACAAGAAAACGACGAACGGGATGAGCAACGTCGTGGTGCGCGGGGTGTCGCCCCAGGCGTTCGAGCTGCGGCCGGGGTTTCGCGTCACGCAGGGCCGCCCCTTCCAGTTCGGCACCCACGAGATTGTCGTGGGCAAGAACATCGCGGACCGGTTCAAGGGCGTCGCAGTGGGGGCCGAGCTCTCGTTCGGCGGCGACCGCTGGACCGTGGTCGGGATCGCCGACGCCGGCGGTACGGGGTTCGACTCCGAGATCTGGGGGGACGCGGACCAGCTGATGCAAGCCTTCGGCCGCCCCGTGTATTCGTCCGTGACGTTTCGCCTGCGCGATCCGGGCGCATTCAACGCCGTCAAGGCGCGACTCCAGGCGGACCCGCGCTCCCAATCCCTGGAGCTCAAGCGCGAGCAGGACTTCTACCGCGAGCAGTCGCAGGCGATGGCGAAGTTCATCAAGATCCTCGGCCTGGTCGTGACCACCATCTTCAGCGTCGGAGCGATGATCGGCGCGATGATCACGATGTACGCCGCGGTGGCGAGCCGGGTCGTCGAAGTGGGGACGCTCCGCGCCTTGGGGTTCCAGCGCCGCAGCGTGCTGACCGCGTTCCTGATCGAGTCGGTGCTGCTCGCGATGGCCGGCGGAGCGGCGGGCGTCGGGCTCGCCTCGCTGCTGTCCTTCGCCCGGGTCTCGACCCTCAACTTCGGGAGCTTCTCGGAGATCGGCTTCGGGTTCGCCTTGTCACCGGGCGTCGTCACGCGCGCCCTGATCTTCGCCGTGGTGATGGGCGTGGTCGGCGGCTTCCTCCCGGCGGTGCGGGCCGCACGACTGAACATCGTCAACGCGCTGCGGGCGTCCTAGGCCGCGAGGCCCGTGCGGTGAAGCTCACCCCGCTCGCCGCGCACACCCCCGAAGCCGTACGCGCGGCGCTCGCGGCGCGGGGCTGGGAGGCTCAGCCCGCGTGGTTCGCCGCCACGGGCGTGCAGTCCCTCGTCGTGCTGCTCGAGGACGTCACCGAGCCCGAGCGCGAAGCGCTGGTGCGCTGGGGTGCAAAGGCGGGCGCCGACGTGCTGACCGGCGACGGATGGGCGCTCGTGAGCGCGGCCGCGAGCCGGCTGGCGCCGCTGGCGCGCCCCGACCGGCTGCCGGCCGGGCTCGAGAGCCTGGCGCCCGCGCTGGGCCGTTTCCTGGCGAGCTACGCCGACCCGCCGCGCCGCTGGGAGATCGCGGGGCGCGCGCTCTCCCTCGACCATCCCGTGCTGATCGGTATCGTGAACGTGACGCCCGACTCGTTCTCGGACGGCGGCCGCTTTTCCACGGCCGACCGCGCGGTGGCGCAGGCCGAGCGGCTCGTGGCGGACGGGTGCGAGCTGCTGGATGTCGGCGGCGAGTCGACGCGGCCCGGCGCGGCACCGGTGGCGGCGCCCGAGGAGATCGCGCGGGTGGCACCCGTGATCGAGCAGCTGGCGCGCCGCGGCTTGGGGCCGGTGTCGGTGGACACGCGCAAGGCTGCGGTGGCCCGCGCGGCGCTCGCGGCCGGGGCCGCGGTGATCAACGACGTGTCGGGCCTCGCCTTCGATCCCGACCTCGCGCGCGTGGTGGCGGACGGGGGGGCGGGGGTGATCGTCATGCACATGCGCGGGACGCCGGACACGATGGATGGGCTGGCCGTGTACCGGCAGGTGGCGGCGGAGGTGGCGGCCGAGCTGGGCGCCGCGGCGACGCGGGCCGAGGATGCGGGCGTGCCGCGGGAGCGTATCGTGGTGGACCCGGGGTTCGGGTTCGCGAAGGGGCCGGAGCAGAACTTCCGCTTGCTCGACGAGCTGGCAACCGTGGTCGGCCTGGGGTATCCTGTAGCGGTAGGGCCGTCGCGCAAGCGCTTTCTCGGGGCCGCCACGGGGCGGCCGGTCGACGATCGCGACCGCGCCACGGCCGTGGCGTGCGCGCTCGCGTGGGAGCGTGGGGCGCGCCTGTTCCGGGTCCACGACGCCGCGCTCGCCTGCGAAGCGCTGCGGGTGGCCGGCGCGACCACGAGCGTACCGTGAACTTCGAAGCCTACCGGTTCCTGATCCCGCGGTTCTGGCCGGACGTGGTCGAGATCCTGCTCGTCGCGTTCGTCATCTACCGTTTCCTGCTGTTTCTGGTCGGGACGCGGGCGATGCAGATCGTGGTCGGCGTCATGATCCTGTCGATCGCCTACTTCGCGTCGCTGCTCGCCAAGTTCACGATGATCAGCGCGCTGCTCTCGTACGTGTTCACGTTCGGCGCGTTCGCGGCAGTGGTAGTGTTCCAACCCGAGCTGCGGAACGCCCTGGCGCGGCTGGGCCAGTCGCGGCTGATGCGCCGCTTCTCGCAGAGCGAGCGCCAGTCGGTGGCCGAGGAGATCGCCGAAGCGATGGATCGGCTGTCGCGGGGCGGCACCGGCGCCATCGTCGCCGTCGAGGGCGACATCGGGCTCGAGGAGTTCATCTCTTCCGGCGTACCGATGGAAGCCAAAGTCTCGGCCGACCTGCTCACCACGATCTTCACGCCGTACTCGCCGCTGCACGACGGCGCCGTGCTGGTGCGGGGCGACCGCATCATCGGCGCGGGCTGCGTGCTCCCTCTCACGCAGTTCAAGGTCGCGGACAAGTCGCTCGGGACCCGCCACCGCGCGGCGCTGGGGCTTTCCGAGGAGACCGATGCGACCGTGTTCGTGGTTTCGGAGGAGACCTCGACCATCTCCGTGGCGAGTCACGGACTGCTACACCGCCATCTCACGCCGCAGCAGGTGCGCGATCTTCTCTCCGGCGCCATCGCCCACCTCGAAGGCGGCGAACGAGTTAGCGCTGCCGCCGGCTGACCCCCCGATTGTTTCAATAAGCGCGCTGGGCTAATTTCCGCGGTTATGAATTTTGGGGCCCTCCCCGAGCGCCTGGCCCACGTACGGGCCGAGATCGCTCGGCGGCAGGCGATCGGCGGGCGGACGCACCCGGTGACGATCGTGGCGGTGACCAAGGGCTTCGGGCTCGACGCGGTGGAGGCGGCACTCGCCGCGGGCCTCACGGACTTGGGTGAGAATCGGGTGCAGGAAGCGCTGGAGAAGCTGGACGCGCCGGCGGGGCGGCGGGCGACGTGGCACCTGATCGGGCACCTGCAGCGCAACAAGGCGAAGCTCGTGGCCGGGCGCTTCGCGCTGGTCCATTCGGTGGACTCGGCCACCCTCGCGGAGGAGCTGGACAAGCGGGCGGCGACCCACGGCGCGCCGCAGCGGGTGCTGTTGCAGGTGAACGTGGCGGGGGAGTCGCAGAAGAGCGGGTGCGCGCCGGCCGATGCGCCGGCGGTGGCGCGCCGGGTGGCTGGATTGCCCCATCTCGCGCTCGAGGGGTTGATGACGATCGCGCCGTTCACCGATGAGCCCGACGTGCAGCGACGCACGTTCCGCGGGCTGCGCGAGCTGCGGGACGGTTTGCAAGAGGAGGGACTATGGCTGCCGACGCTCTCGATGGGGATGTCCGCCGACTACGGCCCGGCGGTCGAGGAGGGGGCAACGGTGATCCGCTTGGGTACCGTCCTGTTCGGCCCGAGGGAGGCGACGACGCTGTGAGCGAGCCCGCGTTCCATCTCACCCCGCTCGACGTCCGGAAGCAGGAGTTCCGGCGCCGCCTGCGCGGGTACGAGCCGCTCGGCGTCGAGGACTTTCGCGCCCGGGTGGCCGACGAGCTGGAGCGGATCCTGCGCGAGAAGGCCGTGCTCGAGGAGCGCCTGGCGGCGCTGGGCGAGCAGCTGCGGGTGTACCGCGAGCGCGAGCGCGCCATGAACGAGGCGCTGGTGGCGGCGCAACAGCTGCGCGAGGAGACGCGCGCGGGGGCGGCGCGCGAGGCGCAAGTCATCGTGCGCGAAGCGCAGGCCGAAGCGCAGCGCATTCTCGACGGCGCCCGCGCCTCACAGGGCGAGGTCGAGCGCCAGAGCGCCGATGTGCAGCGCCAGTTTCAGGCGTACGTAGCCGGATTCCGCGTGCTGCTCGAGCGTCAGCTCGCCGAGCTGCGCGCGCTGGACGGTCAGCGGGACGGATGATCGCGGAGGCGGTTCGCGCGGTGCAGGCGCGGACCCGGGTCGTCCCGGAGGTCGCGATCATCCTCGGCACCGGGCTCGGAGGACTGGCAGACGCTGTGAGCGTGGAGACGCGGATCCCCTACGGAGAGATTCCCGGGTTTCCGCTCTCGACGGTGGAGAGCCACGCCGGCGCGCTGCTGGTGGGCACGCTGGCCGGGCGGCGGGTCATGGCGATGCAGGGGCGGGTCCACCGGTACGAAGGGTACACGCTCGCGCAGATCGCCTTTCCCGTGCGCGTCCTGTTCCAGCTCGGGGCGCGGACGCTGATCGTGTCGAACGCGTGCGGCGGGATGCATCCCCTGTGGAGTCCGGGCGACCTGATGCTCATCGCCGATCACATCAACCTGCTGGGCGACAACCCGCTCGTCGGCCCCAACGATGACCGGCTGGGGCCGCGGTTTCCCGACATGTCCGAGCCCTACGACGCCGGCCTGCGCGCCGTGGCGCGCGCCGTGGCCCTGGAGCGCGGCTTCACGTTGCGCGAGGGCGTCTACGTGGCCGTGACGGGCCCGAGCCTCGAGACGCGCGCCGAGTACCGCATGCTGCGCGCGCTCGGCGCCGACGTCGTGGGCATGAGCACGGTGCCGGAAGTCATCACCGCCGTGCAACTGGGCGTCCGGGTGCTGGGCGTGTCGATCATCACCGACCAGTGCCTGCCCGACGCGCTGCTCCCCACGTCGGTGGAGCAGATCATCGCGGTGGCGCGCGGCGCCGAGCCCAAGCTCGCGGCGCTGGTGCGCGGCGTACTGGAGCGCCTCAACTGATGGCGTACCGGCCGTTCGATCCAACGCTCTCCCCGGATGGGCTGGAGAAACAGCTGCTCGCGGCCTGGAAGCACGAGCGGCTGTTCCAGAAGACGCAGGACGCCGCCCGGTACGGGCCCCCGTTCGTGTTCTACGAAGGGCCGCCCACGGCCAACGGGCGGCCGGGCATCCATCACGTGTTCGCGCGCACCATCAAGGATCTGGTGTGCCGCTACCACACGATGCTGGGGCAGGGCGTCACGCGTATCGCGGGCTGGGACACGCACGGCTTGCCCGTCGAGATCGAGGTCGAGAAAACGCTCGGCATCTCGGGCAAGAAGCAGATCGAGGCGTACGGCGTGGAGAAGTTCAACCAGCTGTGCCGCGCAAACGTCTTCACCTACAAGACGGATTGGGAATCGCTCTCGGAGCGCATCGGGTACTGGCTCGATTACGAGCACCCCTACATCACGTACACGCCCGAATACATCGAGACGGTGTGGTGGCTGCTCAAGCGGCTGTACGACAAGGCGCTGTTGTACCGGGGCCACAAGGTGCTGCCGTACTGCCCGCGCTGCGGCACGGCGCTGTCGTCGCACGAGCTGGCCCTGGGCTACGAAGCGGTCCAGACGAATTCGGTGTATGTGACGTTCCCGTTGGCGAGCGAGCCGAACCGCCAGCTGGTGATCTGGACCACGACGCCCTGGACCCTGCTGGCAAACGTGGCGGTGGCGGTGCATCCCGACCTGGAGTACGGCGAGTACGACGTGAACGGGGTTCGCTACGTCGTCGCGGTCGAGCGCGCGCCGCACGTGCGCGTGGGCGGGAAGCCGCTGGCGGCGGCCCCGCGGGTCGCGGGATACCCGGGACGCGAGCTCGTCGGCCAGACGTACGTGCGGCCGTTCGATCTGGTGCCGCTGCCGCAGGAGGGGCAACGGGCCGTGGTCGTGGCGGGAGGGTTCGTCTCGGCGGAGGAGGGGACGGGGCTCGTGCACATGGCCCCCGCCTTCGGCGCCGACGACTACGCCGCCGCGCAGCAGTACGGCCTCGCCATGGTGAACCCGGTGGCGCCGGACGGCACGTTCCAAGGCACGCGCTGGGACGAGATCAACGGCAGGCTCGTGACCGACAAGGAGACCAACCGGCTGATCATCGAGCGCTTGAAGCGCGAGGGGCGCTGGCTCGAGACGCTGCCCTATACGCACACCTACCCGTTCTGCTGGCGCTGCGATTCGGCGCTCATCTATTACGCGCGCAGCTCCTGGTTCGTGCGCACCACGGCGGTGCGCAGCCGCATGCTCGAGGTCAACGCGCAGGTCGGCTGGCACCCACCCGAGGTGGGGAGCGGCCGGTTCGGCGCGTGGCTCGAGAACAACGTCGACTGGGCGCTGTCGCGCGACCGCTACTGGGGCACGCCGCTCAACGTGTGGGAGTGCGATGCGGAGGCCGAGCACCGCGAGGTGATCGGCTCTTTCGCAGAGCTGGCGGAGCGCTGGGGGAAGCGGCTGCCGACGGCCTTCGACCCCCACAAGCCGACCATCGACCAGTACAGCTGGCGGTGCCGCAGCTGCGGCGGGACCATGCGGCGCGTCCCCGAAGTGATCGACGCGTGGTTCGACTCGGGCGCGATGCCGTACGCGCAGTGGCATCACCCGTTCGAGCACCAGGCCGACTTCAAGGCGCACTTCCCCGCGGACTTCATCTGCGAGGGGGTGGACCAGACCCGCGGCTGGTTCTATTCGCTGCTCGCGATCGGCGTCACGGCGTTCGACTCGCTCGTGTACAAGAACGTGATCGTGAACGAGCTGGTGCTCGACGCGCAGGGCCAGAAGATGTCGAAGAGCCGCGGCAACGTCGTGAATCCCTGGGAAGTGATCGAGGAGTACGGCGCGGACGCGGTGCGCCTCTACCTGCTCGGCCAGAGCCAGGTGTGGCTGCCCAAGCGCTTCGACCGGCGCCAGGTGCCCGACGTCGCGGGCGGCTTCCTCAACACGGTGCGCCATACCTACAATTTCTTCGCGCAGTACGCGGGCGACTGGAAGCCGTCCGACGCGGCCACGCCGGTCGCCGGCCGCCCCCTCACGGACCGGTGGGTGCTGGCCCGGCTGGACGAGGTGGTCGCGGCGGTGCGGGGGGCATGGAACGACTACGACGTGACCACCGGAGTGCGCGCCATCATGCAGTTCGTGGTGGACGACCTCTCCAACTGGTACGTCCGCACCAACCGGCCGCGCTTCTGGGCCCCGGACCGGGCGGCCGACCCGGCCGCCCTGGCGACGCTGCACGAGGTGCTCGCGACGGCGGCCCGGCTGCTCGCGCCCGTGGCGCCGTTCATCGCCGACTGGCTGCACCGCTCGCTCACGGGAACCTCGGTGCATCTCGCACCGTTCCCGGCCGATCAAGGGCGCCGGGAGCCGGAGCTGCTGGAGGCCATGGCGGCCCACCGGCGCCTCGCCTCCCTGGCGCGGGCGGCGCGGGAGACCAAGAAACTGAACGTGCGCCAGCCCGTCGCCCGGCTGCAGGTGGCCGTGCCGGCCGCCGTGAAGGGCCCGGCCTTCGCCGACCTGTTAGATATCCTGGCCGCGGAAGTGAACGCCAAGGCCGTGGACGTCGCGGGCTCCGACCACGACCTGGTACGGCTGAAGGGGAAGGCGGAGTTCCGCAGCCTGGGAAAGCGCTACGGCAAGGACACGCCGCGGGCGGCGGCCGTGGTGTCGCAGCTCACCGCGGAACAGCTGGCTGCGCTCGAACGTGGGGACCCCGTACGGGGGGGGGGATTCGAGCTGCACCCCGAGGACGTGGTGGTCACGCGCGAGGTGGTGAGCGACTGGGCGGTCCAGGCCGACGGCCCGTACGTCGTCGCCGTGGACCCGCGGCTGTCGGAAGACCTGATCCAGGAGGGCCTGGCGCGCGAGCTGGTGCACCGCGTTCAGCGGCTGCGCAAGGAGGCGGGCTATGAGTACACGACCCGCATCGAGTTGAGCGTGGCCGGCGCGGCGGACGTCGTGGCTGCCGTGTCGGCGTTTCAAAGCTTCGTCGAGGGCGAGACCCTGGCCCGCAGACTGGTGTTGGGCAGCGTGTTCGAGGAGGCGGACGTGACACGCGAACTGGACATCGAAGCGCGCCGCGTGACGATTGCGCTGCGGCGCCATGACGGACGAAAGGGCGGTACGCGATAATGCCGACGAAATCGAAAACGAAGACGACCAAGGGTGGCTTGAGCAAGAAGCAGCTGACCCACCTGGAAAAGCGTCTGCTCGAGGAGCGCGCCCGGGTGATGAAGGAGCTCGGCTATTACGACGAGTCCTTCAACTCGAGCCTGCAGGCGTCGGACGGCGATCTCTCGAGCTACTCGTTCCACATGGCGGACCAGGGCACGGACGCCATGGAGCGCGAGAAGGCGTTCCTGTTCGCCTCGCAGGAGGGCCGGTACCTGTGGCACGTCAACCAGGCGCTGCGGCGGCTGTACCAGGCCCCGGAGAAGTTCGGCAAATGCGAGCAATGCGGCGAGGACATCCTGTTCGAGCGGCTCGACGCGCTGCCGCACGCCCGGCTCTGCATCAAATGCAAGGCCAAGGAGGAAGATGGCAAGCGTCGCTGATCGGCGCGTGTTCTGGGGAACCGCGGCCGCGGTCGTCGTCGCGGACCTCCTCACCAAACTGCTCGCGGAGGCGTGGCTCGCGCCCACGCGGCCCATCCGTCTCGTCGGCGATGTCGTGCAGCTGCGCCTGGTGTTCAACCAGTGCGCGGCGTTCGGGCTGTGCCTCGGCGCCTACTCGCGCTGGATCTTCTTCGCGCTCGCGATCGTGGCGCTGTTCGTGCTCCGGTCCATGGTGCTGGCGACGCGCCCGGGCGATCGCTTCCGCATCGTCGCCCTCGCGCTGGTGTGCGCCGGCGCGGTCGGCAACGTGATCGATCGCGTGCGCAGCGCGCGGGGCGTCGTGGACTTCGTGGACGTGGGGATCGGGAGCACCCGCTGGCCGACCTTCAACGTCGCCGACTCCGCCATTACGGTGGGGGCGATCGCGCTCGCCGTGTCGCTCTGGCTCGAGGGCCGGGCGCAGGAGCGGGCGAAGGAGGCCAGGGCGGCCGAGCCTTGATGGCCGCCGTCACCTTCTGCGTGGTCGTTCCCGAGACCGAGCGTCTCGACCGTTTCCTCGCCGATCAGCTCGCGTTGTCCCGCACCGTCGCCGCCCGCCTCATCGCCGACAAACACGTCACGCGTGACGGGCGCCCGCTGCGCGCCTCGGTCCAGCTGGAGCGCGGCGCCGTGGTGACCGTGGAGCTGCCGCCCGAGGAGCCGCCGCCCCGGAGCTACGCCCCCGCCCACCGCGATCTCACGTTCGCCTATGAAGACGAGCACCTCGCCGTCCTCGACAAGCCGGCGGGCCTGGTCGTGCATCCCGGCCCCGGTCACTGGGACGACACGCTCGTCAACGTGCTCCTGGCGCGGGGCACGGCGCTGGCGGAGGGTGAGGGGGCGGCCCCGGAGGGGCGGCCCGGCATCGTCCACCGGCTCGACCGCGATACGTCGGGCCTGCTGCTCGTCGCCAAGACCGACCTGGCGCATCGCCGCCTGGCGCGCATGATCGAGCGGCGCGAGCTGCGGCGGGTGTACGCGGCGCTCGCCTGGGGGCACTTCGCCAACAGCCCGGTGGACATCGAGGCGCCGATCACGCGTCATCCCAAGGATCGCAAGCGCATGACGGTGCTCGCGGGCGGGCGCCACGCCCTCACCCACCTGCGCGTGGTGGCGCGCTTCGCCCACGCCGACCTGGCGCGCGTCGAGCTCGGCACCGGGCGCACTCACCAGATCCGGGTCCATCTGGCGCATGTGGGACATCCGGTGGTGGGCGACCGCGAGTACGCGTTCGGCGGCAGCCGCCGCGTGACGCCCTCTGCGCGTCAGGCGGCGGAGCGCCTCGAGGCGCTCGCGCCGCGGCAGCTGCTGCACGCGGCCTTGCTCGCGCTGGCCCATCCGGTGACGGGCGCGCGGCTCGTCTTGCGCTCGGAATGGCCGCGCGAGTTGGTGCCGGCGCTCGCTGAAGCGGCCGCCGACGCGACTTTGCTTGCTCAACGCAACCCCTTGCAGTATCTTGGCTTCTTCGCTTCGGATGAGTGACGCCGGGGTCGTCCGACTGCTGCTGTTCCGGGTAGGCACCCTCGTCTGTGCGGCCGAGGCGGAACGGGTCCGTGAGATCCTGCCCCGGCTCACCCCGACACGGATCCCCGGGGCGCCGCCCGTCGTCGCGGGCCTGGTCAACGTGCGGGGGACGCTGGTCACGGTCGTCGAGGGATGGCGGGCGCTGCGCCAGCCCGAGCCGCCCGGCGAGGCCGGTCCCGGAACCACGGTCGTGCTCGAGGTGGGCCGTGGGAAGAAGCTCCTCGGCTTCACGGTGGATGAAGTGGTGGACCTCCTCTCCGTGGGTGGGGAGGCGCTGGAACGCCGGCAGGCGCTGCCCGGCATCGATCCGACCCTGGTGCGGGCCGTCGGGCGTCGCGCCGGTCA
>Ga0209156_10001576_pt1 | contig 18507 bp, 10 predicted proteins | sample GraSoiAngelo_124_FD_185881 | JGI IMG/M metagenome (GOLD analysis project Ga0209156, IMG submission 185881) | Grasslands soil microbial communities from the Angelo Coastal Reserve, California, USA - 14_0927_05_20cm (SPAdes) (version 2) | ecosystem: Environmental > Terrestrial > Soil > Grasslands...
CTGCCCCGCCTCCAGCGGGACCACCACGCTCAGGGCCTGCGTGCGCTTCAGGCGCAGATTGCGCGCGGTGGTATTCACCACGTAGCCGCTCTCGCTCGCCAGCTTCGCGATCTTGTCGCGCTTGTGGCGCGGCACGAGCTCGCTCCCGGCGAGCGCGCGTGACACGGTGGTCGCCGACACGCCAGCAAGTCTGGCGATGTCGACCATGGTCGCGGGTACGGTGCGGCGGCGTCCTGTCACGGCGTCAAGCATACCAACCGGCGCCGCAGCGCGCGCAGCGCGCCCGCAGACGCTGCGGACTGCGTCTCACTGCGGCTGCCGTGACCGGTTTGCAATCGTATTCAGTCCGGGGAATCACGGTACGGTCCGGTGAATCACGTCACAGTCAGGGCATCTCGCAGCCCAGTTGCGTGCTGCGCTGCGCCGATCTGTGAAATCGGTTGCAAGCCAACGCCAAGCTTCAGGTCCAATGGGGGCATGTTGGTTTTGGAAAGATCGAGAGATGTCATGCGAACGATAATTCAGCGGCGTTGGTTGGCCCTGCTGGCGGCGGCACTGGCGCTCGGGAGCGCCTGGGCGGCGCCGCCCCAAGTGGTTTCGGAGCTCACCGTCGCGCAGGTCACGACCGTCGACGGCAAGACGGTCCTCAAGCCCGCGCCGGTCAGCAAGCCCGGCGACATCCTCGAGTATCGCGCGAGGTACACCAATCACTCCGCCGCGGCGGTGCTCGGGCTCGTGGCCAACCTGCCGATTCCCGCCGGCACCACGCTGGTGGACCGTTCGCAGATTCCGCCGGATGCGCTCGCGAGCACCGACAGCACTCACTTCGCACCCTTGCCACTGACGCGCGCGACGCGGCTCGCCGACGGCTCCGAGCAGCGCGTGCTGGTACCCATCGAGGAGTACCGGGCGCTGCGCTGGAGTCTCGGCACGCTGCCGCCGGGCGGCAGCGCCCAGGTGCAGGCGCGGGTGCGCGTCAACGACGTAGCGCCGGCCGGGAACGGCACGGCGCCGGCCCATCCCCGCGGGTAACCCACACAGATTCGTTTTCCGGAGCTCATCATGAAGAATCCAATAATCTATCTGTCGTCATCCGCACGCCGCTCTCACGGCGGCTGGCTGCGACGCACGTGGCTCACCGCCGGCCTGCTGCTGGCCGCCTTCAACGGGGCGCAGGCGGTACCGCCGCCGGCCGGCACCACCATCGGCAACCAGGCATCGGCGACCTACACCGACACCTCGGGCGTGTCGCACACGGTCACGTCCAACGTGGTGCAGACCACAGTGCAGCAGGTGGCGAGCCTCACCCTGACGCAGAACGGCGCGCAGAACGCCACCGCCGGCAGCGTAGCGTACTACCCGCACACCCTGACCAACACGGGCAACGGCAGCGACACCTTCAATCTGGCCACCGGCAACTCCGGCGGCTTCACCATGACCGCCGTGCAGATCTATGCCGACAACGGCAGCGGTCAGCCCACCGGCTCCCCGATCACCTCGAGCGGCGCGCTGGCCGCCGGCGCCACCTTCAAGTTCATCGCCGCCGCCACGCTGCCGGGTACTGCCACGGCCGCGCAGACCAATGCCGTCACCGTGACCGCGACCAGCGCATTCGATGCCACCAAGACCGCGAGCAACGCCGACACGACCACGGTGACCAACAACGCGGTGGTCTCGGTCACCAAGGCGGTGAGCGCCGCGAGCGGAGCGCCCGGCTCGGGTCCGTACACCTACACGCTCACTTACACCAACACCGGCAACAGCACCGCCACCAGCGTGGCGCTGACCGACGTGATTCCGACCGGCATGACCTACGTGGCGGGCTCGGGCCGCTGGAGCGTGACCGGCGCGACCGCGTTGTCGGATACCGGCGGGACCACCGGGACGGCGCCCAACACCGTCACGTCCAGCTACACCGCCGCCACCAACACCTTGGTGGCGACGCTGGCCCAGGTCACCCCCGGCCAGTCCGGCACGGTGACCTTCCAGGTCAATGTCGCGGCCGGCACGGCGACCGGCACCCTGAACAACACGGCGACCTACTCCTACAACAACGGCGCCGGCACCACGGTGCCCGGCAGCTCCAACACAGTGCCGTTCCAGGTGAAACAGGTCGCCAGCGTGACCCTGAGCGGCCAGACGCTCCCCGGACCCGCCGCGCCCGGCTCGACGGTGAGCTTCACCAACACTGTGAACAACACCGGCAACGGTTCCGATACCTTCAACGTCACCCTCGCGACCGGTAGCTCCACTTTCCCGGCCGGCACGACCTTCCAGCTGTTCAAGAGTGACGGCGTCACCCCGCTCACCGACACCAACGGCGACGGCACGCTCGACACCGGACCGCTGGCGGCCGGCGCCAGCTACAACGTGATCGTCAAGGCGACCCTGCCGCCGAATGCGACCAACGCGGGCGCCCCGTTCACCCTGCAGAAGACGGCCACTTCGGTATTCGATGCCACCAAGTCGGCCACCGCCGCGGACACCCTCAGTGCCATCTCCGCCAACGCGGTCGACGTGACCAACAACAGCCCCTACAACGCCGGCTCCCCGGCGCCGGGACAGGGTCCGGGCCCCGAGGCCACGGCGGTGGTGACCAACGCCACCAACCCGGCCACGAGCACCACGTTCGTACTGGTCGCGAACAATCGCGGCCCCTCGCCCGACAGCTACAACCTCGCGGCCAGCACCGTGTCGAGCTTCGCCAGCATCACGCTGCCGGCGGGCTGGACGGTGACCTTCAAGGCCGACGGCGGGGCGGGCAACTGCTCGAGCACCGGTGCGACCGTAACCAATACCGGCACCGTCGCCTCGCTCGGCTCGAGCGTGATATGCGCGGTGGTGAGCGTGCCGGCCGGCTACGCCGCGGGCACCAACGACCTGTACTTCCGCACCGTGTCGCCCAATTCCGGGGCGGCGGACACCATCCACGACGCGGTCACCGTGAACGCGGTGCGCTCGATCAGCGTTACGCCCAACCAGGCTGGTCAGACCTACCCGGGTGGCTCCTACGTCTATACCCAGACGCTGATCAACACCGGCAACGTCACGGAAGGCAACGGCTCGGTGAGCTCGATCGCGTTCAACGCCGCGAACAACCAGGCCGGCTGGACAGCGACGCTCTACTACGACGGCAACAATAACGGCACCCTCGACGCGACCGACCCGCAGATCGCCGGCAATCTCAACACCGTGTCGGGGCTGGCCGGCGGCCTCGCGCCCGGACAGTCGATCACCGTCTTCGTCAAGGTGATCGCCCCGAGCGGTGCAGTGGTCGGTGCCGTGGATACGACCACCGTCACCGTCACGACCACCAACGGCAGCTATGTGACCGCGGCGCCCGCGGCGGCGGTGGCTACCGACAGCACCACCGTGATCGCGGGCAATCTGACCTTGAGCAAGGCGCAGGCGCTGGATGCTGCGTGCACCGGTCCCACCGGCGGCACGACCTACGCTCTCACCGGCGTGAGCGCCAAGCCCGGCCAGTGCGTGCTGTACCAGATCACGGTGAGCAACGTCGGCTCGAGCAACGCCACCTCCGTGGTGGTGTCCGACGCCACCCCGACCTACACCACGCTGAGCTCCGCGGCTGCCACCACGGTCGGCAGCATCGGGGCCGGCAGTCCGGCGGTCGGAGGCACCGGGACCGTCACCGCCAACGTCGGCACGCTGACTCCAGGTCAATCCGCGCTAGTGACCTTTGGCGTGAAGATCAATCCTTAACAACGGCCATAAGCGGTGCGGGGGAGGTGTTTGTGTCACCTCCCCCGCTCCCGTTTCGTAGGCCGGCACCGTCATGATTCGCCCACTGCAGCTGTTGCGGATCGCGGGCATGCTGCTGGGCTTCGCGGCGCTGGCGCAGGGCGCGACGCCCCCGCGCGGCACGATCATCAGCAACACGGCCACCGCCACGTTCACCGATTCGGTCTCGGGGTACTCGGCCACGCTCTCGTCCAACACCGTCAGTGCCACGGTCACCGCTGGCGGCGGCCCGGCGGCCATTGCGGTCACGGTCAGCGCGGCGAGCGGCTCGAGCACCCCGGCCGCCACGGTCAATCTCACCTCGATCGCTGCCAACAGTGGCGGCACCGCCGCCTATCCGGTGAGCGTCACAGTCAACGGCGCGGGCGCGAGCCTGTTCCTCCTGAGCTTCCCGGTGCCCGCCAACACCAGCTTCGCGGGCGCGCAGACAGCAACCGCGGGCGCGCAGACCCTATACCACCTGTCGGGAACGGCCGCGAACAGCTACGCGACCACCGTCCCCGCAGGTGCCACGGTGGATGCCGTTGCCTGGGCCATGCCGGCTCTGGCGGCGAACTCGAGCCTCGTCGGGCAGCTCGCGGTTACCGTGAACGGCAATGCCAGCGGCTCGTTCAGCGCGCTCGCGACGGCGGGCTGGGCCAGCACGCCCTCGGGCGCCCCGCTGAGCACCCCGAGCAACGCGCTCGTCATCAGCCTGCCGGTACGCCCGGCCGCCATCGCCTATTTCAGCAGCGCAAGCTACAGCGCGCCGAGCGCGGTCGGCAGTGCCGGCGCACCGCTGTTCGTGCAGCTCAACGCCGCGGCCTGCAACGTCGACCCGACCCGCGTGCTCACCGTACCCGTGAGCGTGACGAGTCAGCTGACGGGTGACATCGAGACGTTCGCGGCCACCGAAACCGCGCCTAACACGGGCCTGTTCCGCGTCCAGCCGGACGTGCCCACGGCGGACGCGACCACTCGCCCGGTGGCCTCCGGGGACGGCGTCCTCGAGGTGCTGCGCAACGACGTCGTGACCGCGAACGTCACGCACTGCGGCAGCGTCGCGGTATCGGTGACCACGACCCTGCTGATCGACCCCTCGGGCGTGGTCTTCGACAGCCGCAGCAATGCGCCGGTGGCCGGCGTGACGGTGCAGCTCATCGACGTCACCGGGGCCGGCAACGGCGGCAACCCCGGCGCACCGGGGCGCGTGCTGCGTGGCGCCGGCGGCGCAGGACCGGCCACTGTGGTGACGGGCGCGGACGGCGTCTACGCCTTCCCGATCGTTCCGCCGAGCACCTACAGGCTGGTTCTGACGCCTCCCGGCGGCGAAGTGTTCCCCTCGCGAGTCCCGCCCGCGCAGCAGCCGGCTGGCCGCGTCATCGATCCGCAGGGCTCATACGGCAACAGCTTCATCATCTCCGGTACGCAGAGCGAGCCGGTGCGCTTCGACGTGCCGCTCGACAGGGCCCCCGCCGGCGGCCTGCTCATCCACAAGAGCGCCGACAGGATCACTGCCGAGGTGGGCGATTTCGTCGACTACACCGTCCAGATCAACAACGCCTCTGCCGGCGCGCTGGCGGGCACACTGGTGAACGACCTGCTGCCGGCGGGCTTCTCGTACGTGCGCGGCAGCGCGCGGCTGAACGGCGCGGCGCTGCCCGATCCTGCAGGCGGCGCCGGCCCGGTGTTGCAGTTCTCGCTGGGCATTCTGGCGCAGGGCGCACAGGCCACGCTCAGCTACCGCGTGCGCCTCGGCGTCGGCGCGCAGGGCGGCAGCGGCGTCAACAGCGCGCAGGCGGTGAGCGGCAGCCTGGCTTCCAACCGCGCCAGCGCGGCCGTGCAGGTCGTCGGCGGCGTGTTCGACTCCAAGGCGTACCTGATCGGCAAGGTGTTCGCCGACTGCAACGGCAACGGGGTGCAGGATCCCGAAGAGCCCGGCGTGCCGGGCGTGCGCATCTACCTCGAGGACGGCACGTACGCGGTGACCGACGAGCAGGGTAAGTACAGTCTCTACGGACTGATCCCGCGCCTGCACGTCGCCAAGATCGACGCCACCACGCTGCCTGCCGGCACGCGCCTGGAGGTGCTCGGCAACCGCAACGCCCTCGATGCCAACAGTGCGTTCGTCGACCTCACCAACGGCGAACTGCACAAGACCGACTTTGGGCTCGCGGGCTGCCCGGCGGGGCTGCGTGAGCAGATCGAGGCACGACGCCAGGCGCTGAAGACTCCGAGCGAGATCCTGCAGCTCTCACGCACGCTGTTCTCCGAGAACAACACGCATCTCACGGCCACCGACGCACGCACGGCGCCGGCGAGCGGCACCATCCAGCTGCCCGGTGCCGCGCCGGGGCCGGCCGGCAACACCTCGCCGGTCGCGCCGCTGGCGATGGCCTCCGGCATGGCGGGCATCACGCCCTTCGCCGGCTCGCCCGCACCCCTCGGGGCCGTGGCGGACCCGGGCGGGCCGTATGCGCCGCAGGCGCAGGGCGTGCCCCTGCCGCTGAACGTTCCGGCGCGTGCGCCGCTGCAGGAGGACTCCACCGCGCTGCCCACGACCGTGGCGGTGCCCGCCACCCGGGCGGCGGCCGTCGATGAGGCCGACGTCGCCGACTTCCGCGCCCTGCGCCAGAAGCTGCGCACCGAGGCCCTGGAGCAGAAGCTGCCGGCGCTCGATGCCAGCGTCGCCTTCGTCAACCTGAGCGACGGCGAGGTACTCGGGATCGCCCAGACGCCGGTGCAGGTGAAAGGTCCGCTTGGCACGCACTTCGAGCTCACGGTCAACGGCACGGCGGTGCCGCGCGCCCAGGTCGGCAAGATGAGCAGCCTGGAGAAGACCCAGGTCGTGGCCTGGGAGTACATCGGCGTCAATCTCGCGCCCGGCCGCAACCGCCTCGCGGTGCGCGCCCTGGATGAGTTCGGCACCGAGCGCGGCAGCGCGGCGATCACCGTGTTGGCCCCCGGCGAGCTGGCGCACATTCTCATCGAGGCGCCGCCGCAGGCGGTGGCGGACGCGGCCACCGCGGTCACGGTGACGATCCGCCTGCGCGATGCCAACGATCTGCCGGTGAGCGCGCGCACGCCGGTCACGCTCAGCACCACTCTCGGGCGCTGGCAGCGGGCGGCCGAGGCCGGCAGCGTGGATAGCGGGCCCTCGGGCAATCAGGTGTTCGTCACCGGCGGCGCGCTGCGGCTGCTGCTGCTGCCGCCGGCGCAGCCGGGCAAGGCCGAGCTCGGCGCGACGAGCGGCGTGGTGAAGGCCACTGCCGCGGTCGAATTCACCCCGAACCTGCGGCCGCTGATTGGCGTCGGCCTCGTCGCCGGCACGCTCAACCTGCGTAACCTGAGCCCCTCCGCGCTGCAGCCGGCGCAGAGCGGCGACGTCTTCGAGCGCGAGATCCGGAGCGTGTCGCGCAGCTTCGACGGCGGCAAGGACGACGTCAGCGCCCGCACCGCGCTGTTCCTGAAGGGCAAGGTGCTCGGCTCGACGCTCCTCACGCTGGGCTACGATTCGGACAAGCCTTCCGACACCACGCTGTTCCGCGACATCCAGCCCGATCAGTTCTACCCCGTGTACGGCGACTCCTCGGCGCGCGGCTTCGATGCGCAGTCGACCGGCAAGCTGTACGTCATGGTGCAGAACGGTACCAACTACGTTCTGTACGGCGACTACAGCACCCAGAGCGACAACCCGGCGCGCCAGCTCACCCAGTACGCGCGCGCGCTGAACGGGGGCAAGGGCCACTGGCAGTTCGGCAGCCTCGCGGTGGACGGCTTCGCCAGCGACACCTCCTCGACGCAGAGCGTCATCGAGTTCCGCGCCAACGGCACCTCAGGCCCCTTCCAGCTCGACCTGCGCGGCGTGACCAACAGCCAGCAGGTGGATGTCATTACGCGCGACCGTAACCAGCCGGGCGTGATCCTGAACGATACGCCGTTGACGGCCTTCGCCGATTACGCCATCGAGCCCTACACGGGCCTGCTGCTGCTCAAGAACCCGGCGCCGAGCGTCGACGCCAACCTGAACCCCGTCTACATCCACGTGAGCTACTCCATCGACGCCGGCGGACCGAAGCACTGGGTCGAGGGGGCCGACGCCCGCGTGCAGGTCACGCCGCGCCTGGCGCTCGGCGCGACCGCCATTCACGACGCCGATCCGCTCAATCACCTGACGCTCGAGGGTGTGAATGCGACCGAGAAGTTCGACGCGCATACGACCGGTACGGCCGAGGTCGCCCGCAGCAGCACCGATCTGCAGGGCAGCGGGCTCGGCGAGCGTCTCGACCTGCAGCACTCCGGCGCGGCGCTGCAGGCACACGTGTGGGGCGTGCACACCGACGCGGACTTCTACAACCCGAACAGCCTGCAGTCGGCCGGAGCCTCGCAATACGGTGTCAAGGCCGCCTACAAGCTGGATGAGAGGGATCGCCTGGTCGCCGAGTCGCAGCGCACTTCCAACGGCACCACCGGCGCCGAGCAGACCGGCGTGGAGTTGAAGCTCGAGCGGGTCCTGCCCCACAACGCCAAGCTGGAAGCGGGACTGCGCTACAGCAGCGCCAACGCCGAGGCGGCGCTCGCCGGCCCCACGCTGCCGGGCGCTGCGCTGCCTCTCACGCCGGCCGCGCCGCTGCCCGCGGCGCCGACCGCGGCCTCCTCCGCGGACGCCGCCTACACGAGCGTGCGCGCCAAGGTCACCGTGCCGGTTCCCGGGGTGAAGGGAGCGGAAGCCTATGCTCTCGCCGAGCAGGCGATCGACGGCAGTGGCGGCCGCGAGGACGCCATCGGCGGCACCTACGCGGTGAATGCCACGACGCGCATCTACGCACAGCACGACTTCATCAACAGCTTGAATGGCCCCTACACGCTCAACCCGGCCGTCTCGCAGTACTCGACGGTCGCCGGCATTGCCACGACCTTGCCCGATACCACCCAGCTGTTTGACGAGTACCGGGTGGGCGACAGCATGGACGGACGCAGCAGCGAGGCGGCGATCGGACTGCGACGCCAATGGAAGCTCCCCGCCGACATCGGCCTGTCGGCCAGCCTGCAGCGCATCAACCCGCTGTCGGGTGTGGTCAGGGACGCCGCGAATGCCATCACGCTGGGCGCCTCCTATACGCCGAAGGCCGACTGGAAGGCCTCCGGCCAGGCGCAGTGGCAGACCTCGAGCAATTCGCACAGCGGGCTGCTGACCGCCGGACTCGCGCACAAGCTCGACGCGAGCTGGACGCTGCTCGAGCGCGCACTCTTCAGCCGCCAGACCGAGCTCGCCGGCGGCGGCGGACGCGAGCTGGCGCGCGTGCAGTCCGGGTTCGCCTTCAGGCCGGTCGACTCGGACGTGTGGAACGCGCTCGGACAGGTGGAATACAAGCGCGACTTCGACACCACGCTCGGTCCGGGCCTGAACCTCGACGAGCAGGCCTGGATCGTCGCCGGCAACCTCAACATCCAGCCCACCCGTGGCTGGCAGACGAGCGCGCGCTACGCCGCCAAGCGCGCGCTCGACTGGTCGGCCGGTTTCGCCAGCCACTCCCTGACACAGCTGGCGGGCGGGCGCTCGACGCTCGACCTGTCCTCGCGCTGGGACGTGGGTGTGCAGGGCTACCGCATGTGGGGCGACGGCGCCACCGAGTACGCCATCGGCGCCGACGTCGGCTACCTGGTGTGGAAAAACCTGTGGCTCTCGCTCGGCTACAATGTCAAGGGCTTCGACGCCCCCGACCTCGCGGGCGAGGCTTACACCCAGCGCGGCGTGTATCTGCACCTGAGCTTCAAGTTCGACGAGAGCCTGTTCGCGGGCAGTCCGCTCACCGCCCGCCAGCCCTCTGCCCGCAGCAAGCTCGCGGCTCGGCCATGAGAGCGCTCCGCTATCTGACAATCGCCGGGGTGCTCGCGGGCACGCTCGCCCTGTCGAGCGCGCCCGTGCTGGCCGCGGGCGGCTCCTACGCCACGAGCGGCACGGGAAGCTTCGCGCAGAGCCTGTGGTGGCTCGACTTCACCGGCTTCAGCACCGCCTCCACCGCCACGCAGAATCTTACATTCACTCTGCCGAGCGGCGCGGGCAGCCTGACTCTCGGGGCCACGGTCTCCTCCACCGGAATGCTGCTGGTAGCGGAGCCGTCGTGGACCGGGGGCGGCGCGTTCGGGCACGGGGCGTACAACGGCATCAGCGGCAAACCCATCTTCTACTGGCTGAATCAGGTGGGCACCGGCAGCGTCACGCTCTCCTCGATGAGCGTGAAGGATGGCTCCGGCAACGCGCGCAGCTTCGTCTTCTACGCCGCCGACGGCGAGAACACCAACGCTCCCGAGAACATCACCTACGCCAGCACGGCGACCTGGTCGCTGATCGACACGGTGAACTACTACGCCGCCTTCAACGGCGGGACGCTGACGCTGACCGGCACCGGCACGACCTCGGTGCTCGAGACCGCGCCGCCCCTGAACGACCGTAACTACAACGCCTCGGTCGTGCTCGGCACGGCCAACCCGACCCAGGTCTCGAGCACGTACTCCGGCAACGAGGCGACGCTGTTCGCACTTGCACTGCCGCCCGTGACGTTCAACGTGTCGATCCCCGCCGGCCGCGTCAGCGGCTCCGATCAGTTCACTGCGTCCATCGCCTACACGAGCCCGGCGGCCACGATCAGGACTGTCACCACCGGCGGCGGCGCCACGAGCGCGACCACCGGCGCCACCGCGGTGATCGGCACCAACAGCATCACGCTGAACGCCGTCATGGCGGCCGGCAGCTTCGCCGCGCTCTCGACGTACACCGGCAGCATGAGCTGCAGCAACAGTGGCCCGGGCGCCTCGGCCTGGGGCGGAACGAACACGGTTTTGCCGAGTGGCGCGGGCACGAGCTTCACGCTCACCCCCCAGACCGGCGACAGCATCACCTGCACCCTCACCCTCACGCCGCCGCCGCAGACGATCGCCGGCACGGTCTACAACGACGCCAATCACAACGGTGCGCTCGATGCCGGCGAGTCGGGCACCGGGATCTCCGGGCTGTACGTCAAGCTCGCCTCTGACAGCGGCGGCACCTGCCAAAGCCCCGCCACGGCCGCCGCCGCGGTGGGCGCCGCCAGCGGCGCATACGCGCTGCCCGGGGTGCCGGCCGGCGACTACTGCCTCATCCTGAGCGGCAACAACACCCTCACCGACGTCAGCCCGGCGCTGCCGACCGGCTGGATCGGCACGCAGAGTGCCTCCGGGGTCATTCACCTCACCGTCATCGCGAGCGGCCCGCCGCCGCCGCAGAGCTTCGGCCTGTTCAGCGGCAGCAAGCTGAGCGGCGTCGTGTTCGCCGACACCGGCGCGGGCGCCGGCATAGCCAACAATGGTGTCCAGGACGGCGCCGAGCCCGGAATTGCCGGCGTCGCCATGCAGGCGAGCGGCGGCGCGGTCACGGCGAGCGGGGTAACCTCGTCGAACGGCGCCTACACGCTGTGGATCCCGGCCACCGCCTCCGGAGCGTTCAGCATCGTCCCGACGGCGCCCTCCGGGTATCTTGCGACCGGCGGCGGCGCCGGCACCACCGGCGGCAGCTACACGCGCCCGAGCGTGACCTTCACGCCGTCCTCGGGTCAGACCTACGGCGGCGTGAACTTCGGACTGGTGCCCGCCAACACTTTCGGTCCCAGCGGAGCGCAGACCGCGCAGGCCGGCACCACGCTGTTCTACGCGCATGCCGTGGTCGCCGGTAGCGCCGGCACCGTCACGTTGTCGGCGAGCTCGAGCGACTCGCCGTCGGCGCCGGCCTGGAATCAGGTGCTGTATCAGGACAGCAACTGCAACGGCGTGCTCGATACCGGCGAGCCGCAGGTGAGCGGGGCGCTCACGATGAGCGCGGGGCAGAAGATCTGTCTCATCCTGAAGGTGCTCGTACCGGCGGGCGCCGTCCCGGGGGCCCAGAGCAGTGCCGCCGTGAGCGCGGCCTTCAGCTACAGCAACGCAAGTCCTACGCTCGCCGCGACGCTGACGGCAAGCGATGTGACGACCGTAGCCTCGCCCGCGGCACTGGCCTTGACGAAGGTGGTCAGTGATCTCACCACCGGCAGCTCCGCGGCCACGGCGGACAACGCCAACCCCGGCGACACGCTGCAATACACCCTCACCGTCACCAACAACGGCGCCCAGCCGGTCTCAGCACTGGTCATCAACGACGCCACCCCCGCCTTCACGACCTTCGTGTCCGCGGCCTGTCCCGCCACCCTGCCGGCGGGTGTCACGTCCTGCACCGTGAGCGCGCAGCCGGCGCTGGGCGCAAGCGGGCAGGTGCAGTGGACGTTCGGCGGCGCGCTCGGTGCCAGCGCCTCGCTGGCCGTGACCTATCAGGTCAAGATCGGCGGCTGAAGCCCGTCACCTCGGTGCGGCACCGCCGCACCGCGCCACCCCGCGTATTCATTGCTCCGCAGACCCGAGTTCACTGACCGGGAAATCAATGCTTAGCTGGAGGTTCGGTGTAGACAACCTCCCCGCCTATGACGGTCATCACGACGCGTGCGCGAAGAATGTCGGCTTCTGGAATGGACATGATGTCATCCGAAAGCACGGTGAAGTCGGCGATTTTGCCGACCTCGATGCTGCCGCGCTCGTTCTCCTGAAACGCCGCGTACGCCGGCCCGCTCGAGAGCATCTTCAATGCCCGGGTCCTCGACACGCGCTGCTCCAAGTGCCAATTCTCATCGGCATAGCCGTCCACGGAGCGCCTGGCGACCGCGGCGTAGAACTCGATGAGCGGATCGCCCTTCTCCACAGGCGCATCGCTCCCTGCCACAACGACGGCCCCCGTGTCCAGCAAGGAACGCCACGCGTATGCCCCTTTCAGCCGCTCGGGCCCCAGGCGGCTTGGCGCAAAGTAAAGATCGCTGATCGCGTGCGACGGCTGCATCGAGGCAATGACTCCGAGGTGCGCGAATCGCGGAATGTCGCCGGGACTCAGGATCTGCGCGTGCTCGATGCGCCAACGCGGTGCAGCGATCGGCCGCCCCTTTACGGGCACGCTGGCGAATGCCTTCTCGTAGAGGTCCAGCATGATGCGATTGCCCCTGTCTCCTATGGCGTGCGTCTCGACTTGCAGCCCCCGACGGAGCGCTTGCGTCAGGATCGGAAGCAGCGCGGCCTCGCTGTTAACCGTCAACCCTCGGGTATCGGGAGCATCGCTATAAGGCGCGAGCAGGGCTGCGCCGCGCGAGCCGAGTGCGCCATCGATGTAGAGCTTGATCCCGCGCACCGTCAACCGGTCGCCGCAGCGATTGATCGACGGACCCTCCGCGAGGAGCCGTTGCACGTCGGCGCTCGGGCCGTAGATCGCATCGTACAGTCGCAGCTTGATCCGCCCCGTGGCGTACAGCCGGCACAGGAGATCGACTTCATGGAAACTATTCCCGGCAATCTGCAGCTGCGTCCATCCGAGGCGCACGCTGCGCTCGGCCCCCAGCTCCAGTGCCCGCTCGGTCTGCGCATCCGTCGGCGGCGGAACCAAGTGCTGAACCAAGTCCATGGCATTGTCGATCAGCATGCCCGTGGGCTCGCCGGTCGTGGGATCTTTCAGAATGCGACCTCCAGCCGGGTCCGGGGTGTTGCGGTCGATGCGCGCAAGCTCGAGCGCGAGGCCGTTGACCACCGCGGCGTGCCCGTCCGCACGCTCAAGAAACACCGGCCGATCGCCAGCGATCTCATCCAGGTCGGTGCGGCTCGGAAAGGTTGGAGGCGTCCAGCGCGACTCGATCCATCCTCGCCCCGTGAGCCACTCGCCGGGCGTCCCCTGCTTTGCGCGCTCGCGAAGCCGGTCCTTCAGGTCTGCAACGCTCGCGGTGCCCTCCAGATTGAAGCTCAACTCCCGGAACCCGATACCGGCCAGGTGGGCGTGTGAGTCCGTGAGCCCGGGTAGGATGGTGAGGCCGTGCATATCCATACGGCGCGCGCCGGGTGGCGCTCGTCGCAACGCATCGGCGTTGGCGCCGACGTACAGAATGCGACCGTGCGCTGCGACGACGGCCTGAGCGCGTGGGTTACGGTCATCGGCCGTGTACACGTTGCCACTGACAAGCACGAGGGACTCGGCACCGCTGCAGACGCGAGCCGCCCAGAACAGAAATATCAGGGCCAGTAAGCCCCATGGGCACGGCTCAGATGGTGCAGGCCGTCTATTCATCATCTTTTTGAATGCGTAACGCCATGGCGAGGGCGTCTCCGGTAAGCACGGGCCGGAAATGATCAAGCCTGAAGTGTAGCTCGAGCGGTTGACTGCTCGTTCCAGGCCGCACGGAATGCGATGTCGGACGGCGGCGATGATGATGATGGGTGACACGTCAAGCGGCCACTGCCTCGGGCTGTGCGCGCGGCAAAGGCGGAAATGTGAATGCAACCGCGGTGGCTGCGAGCGCGATGGCCGTGGAGCTCAGATATAGCCAGCGATAGTCGTGATATGTGTCGAAAATCCAACCACCCACCACAGGTCCAAGGGCCATGCCCATGCTGGAAAGCATCGTGGCGGCACCGAACACCGTCCCCATGATGCGCTGATCGAAGTATTCGCGGGCGAGCACGGCGTAGAGCGGCATGACTCCACTGTAGGCGGTTCCGAACACGATGCCGAGCAGGTAGAACTCGCTCTGTCGGCTCGCGAGCATATAGCCCAGAATTGCGAGCGACTGGACAAACAGACCACCGATCAGCACCGGCTTCACGCCCAGTCTGTCCGCAGCAACCCCGAGCAGCAGTCGGCCACCGAGTCCCGCGAGTCCTTCGACGCTGTAGATACTCACCGCCGCCATCATCGGCACACCACAGGTGATCGCATAGCTCACGAAATGGAAGAGCGGACCGGAATGAGCCGCGCAGCAGAGAAAGAACGTCATCCCCAGAACAATGAACGGGACCGAAAGGAGCGCAGCCTTCACGCGCGGCACCGGTCTTCCCGCGTCCATTGCTGCCGCAGCGGTGGAGTGATCTGTCCTGGGCGGCTGTCGCACCAGCAGCGCCGCGGGAATCAGAAGCACCCAGGCGAGACACCCGAGGACAGCCAAGGCTGTGCGCCAGTCGTAGTGTGAGACGAGCCAGGCTGCAAACGGTGACATCGTCATGGGTGCCATACCCATGCCTGCTGAGACGAGCGACACCGCGAGCGCTCGCTGGGTGTCGAACCACGCCGTCACGGCGGCGATCATCGGCGCAATGAATGCGCCGCACGCCACGCCGACGAACACGCCGAACCCAAGCTGGAACATTAGAGGGGAGGCTGCGCGGCTCGCGAGCCACAGTCCGGCGCCGAGAATGATCGCCCCCGTGAGCACGACGACACGGGTGCCCAGGCGGTCACTCGCTGCGCCCCAGGCAAATCCTGCGAACCCCATGACGAGGAAGTCCAGCGTCATGGCGCTCGAGATGGCCGCGCGGCTCCAGCCGGTGGCGGCCGAAATCGGCCCCAGAAGGACGGCAAGCGAGAACATCGCTCCGATGGCGACGCAACCCATCAGCCCGCCAAGTCCGACAATTACCCAACGATAGGGAGAAGGCATACCAGTGTCCTTCCACGGTCCTTCCCTGACGACGTACGGAGACGGCTCGAATCGACAATTGCGGAGCAGCTGATGGATGTCGAGTTCTGGGTCGCGATGCGCCGCAACTGTCGAGCCGACGCCGGAGTTGTCCCACGAGGCACGACCAGCGGTATGCGCGTGCGGACGTCCACACGGCTGGCGATCACCTCGTGCTCTGGGGCGGACTCCCTGACGCCGGAACGGCGGTGATCGTCGCGAGGCGCTCTCCAAAACCGAAAAAGGCTAAGTTGGCTTGAAATGGCCTAAGCCACTGTATCAAAAGCCAAATATGGGTGGCATGAAAGCTCGGCTTCCCACCAAGACGAGGCGACCGCTCACCTTCCGCCGTGCTCGCGCGCGTGCACGTTTCGCGCCAAGGTCCCTTCAATCCCACGACATCCAGGGCCGCAGACTTCGGCAGGTCAGAACGCACGAACTGCGCGAGCCGCCGAACTGAATCCGTCACAACAACGGCGGCCTCCCGAACCTTGGGGATAGATCGGTGAGGTGCAACCGACCTTACGTGCCCCGGGGTGCCATGCCTTGCCAGCAATAGGGCTCAGCCGAGGAGGAAGCCATTCGAAATCTACGACAGCCGACTGCCCGGCTTCACGTTGAGGGTACAGCCGAGCGGCGTGCGATCGTACTACGCACGCTTCGGGCGCAATCGTCGAGTCGTCCTGGGTAAGGTTGGCACCGTTGCGCCGGAAGACGCACGGGACCGATGTTAGAAGGTCCTGGGAAACGTGGCACATGGCCGCCATCCGTTGCACGGTCTCGTACCTCTGGGCGCCCGTTCCGGGCGTACTTGTACCTGTCCGCCATCATCAGTGAGGCGCCGCACTCCGCGCATTTCAGGGTGTATCGGGGCGAGCAGGCGCTGCTGACCAAGCACATCCGGCGGGGCGTATACTCTGCGCCTCGTGCACTTGCCCAATGGCCGTAAAAAAAGAATCCGGGGAGATGATCAATGGACGCGCGGAAGACCCTCATGCTTGCATCAGCGCTGTCCCTGGTGGTGACGGTGTTACAAGCGGCGCAGCCCGCTGAGGATACGTCGGCCGGCACCTGGAAACTGAACATCGCTAAGTCCACCTTCGCGTCGAACACGCCGCCGAAGAGCGAGACGCGGATCCACACGGTGACGCCCAAGGGCACCCGTGTGGTCATCGAAGACGAGTACGCCGATGGCAAGAAGACCAGGGTGGAGACCTTGGTCACCTACGACGGCAAACCACAACCGACCACGGGCAGCGGTGTCTTCGACAGTACCGCCACGAAGCGCATCGACCGCAACGTAACCGAGGCTGATCTGTTCCGCGACGGCAAGGTCATCGGCAGAGTGCGGCGCGAAGTTTCCCCAGACGGCAAGACTATGAAAGTGTTTTATGTGATCACCAGGCCGGATGGCACGAGCGTGAGCACCTTGTCGGTCTTCGAGCGGCAATAATCGACTGGTGGCCCATCACGAAAGCGAGCGAAAGAATGGAGAATCCCATGGTGCGCCGGCCGATTGAGGCAACGGCAGCATCAATGAGCGGACGGAGCGCCTCCAGGATGATACCGGCGGAGGTATCTTCCGGCCGTTGAGGCCTCGCGCTATCGATTTCATCGTCTCGCCAAGCGCAAAGCGGTGGAACCTCGGAACATCTCACGGATGATTTCCGCTTCCGCCTCGATTACCTCTCCGCGGCTGTCGAAGCCATAGACCTTGCCGCCCGTTGGCCTTCCCACGGGTTGGTGCAGGATCTGGGTTTTTCAGTATCCGGGGCTGTCCAGTTACGTGCCTCGACTGCATCTACTTCTCGCACCCGCAGGTCGGTCTTTGCGGAAGGCTTCTCGTCACTGCACACCGGATGCGCCTGCTCTTGACAGTCCATGTATATGCATGTACTCTATCGCCCATGAAATTGATGTCACTCCCCTGTTACTGCGCCACGCTTCGGCAAGCCGCCCGGGCTGTAACCGTGCTCTACGAAAATATGCTCGCCGGCAGCGGCCTCCATGCCACACAATTCACGGCGTTGCAGCTTCTCGACACGGCCCGAAGCCTGACCACAACGGAGCTGGCGGAGGCTCTTGGCGTTGACCAGACGACGGCCACGCGGACGTTGGCGCTCATAAAGAAGGCTGGCCTTGCAGGCGATACGGTCGGTGATGACCGCCGACAGCGCCATTGGGCGCTCAGCGCCCAGGGGAAAGCGCTGCTGAGGAAACTGAAACCCCGCTGGGAGGCCGCTCAGGACGCTTTCGAAAAGCGCCTGGGGCCGGCCCAAGCCGTGGCGCTGAAAGACGCATCGTACCGCGCCGCCAGCAGACTCTCCTCGACTCAAACCGTTCATGGCTGACAGCAGAGAGGAGGATTCTGACGCACCATTTCGTCGAGCATTTACATGTATATACATCGACTTTAACAATTCAGGAGATCACTCATGTCACTGCACATTGCCAAGCTCTTCAAAAACCCGCTGGCCCTCGCCGGAGCGGCGCTCGTCATTCATATCGGCGCCGCCACGGCAGCCGATTCCACGGGCGACGCTCAACAGCAGGCGAGGGAACTGCTCACAGGTACGACTACCGCTCACTCCGCCCCGCAATCCGCACCGCGCGATGGCAAGGTGACCAGGCCAACCGCCGATGCGCAGGAGTTGGCGAGACAGGTGTTACTGGGCACGACCGGCTCCCGTGTAGGAGCTGCTGAGGCGATCAAGCAATCTGAGGTTGCACGAGCTTCAGGGGAGACCGCGCGACAGGCACGCCCAGTAGCCCACGGCGACGCGCAGGCGGCAGCGCGGCAGCTTCTGCTGGGACAACGTGTCGCGAGCGACGCCTCGGGACTCGCTGCACGCCGAACGCGTTGAGCACTGGATGCTCGGGGTCGATAGGGCGAGCCAGGGGCGCACATGAGGTTTGTCTCCAATAGAGCCATCCTTATGCGGCCGCTCCTGGCCGCTCTCGCCTCGCTCAGCCTGTTTTCGCAGCTCTGCATGTCGGGTTGCGCCGTCGGCCCCTCTTATCGAAGACCCGCGGCGACGCTCGAGAACTTCCACAGTGTCGGCGCTCACGCGGCTCACCCGACGCGCGCCTCTGCGCCGGCCCTCGAAGCCTGGTGGGATGGCTTCAACGACCCGATGCTCTCGCGCATCGTGCAACGGGCGCGTGATCAGAACCTCGATCTTGCGGCGGCATTGGCGCGAGTCCAGCAGGCTCGGGC
>Ga0209156_10001589_pt1 | contig 18357 bp, 15 predicted proteins | sample GraSoiAngelo_124_FD_185881 | JGI IMG/M metagenome (GOLD analysis project Ga0209156, IMG submission 185881) | Grasslands soil microbial communities from the Angelo Coastal Reserve, California, USA - 14_0927_05_20cm (SPAdes) (version 2) | ecosystem: Environmental > Terrestrial > Soil > Grasslands...
GGCGCTCGCGTTCAAGGGGCGGTCACCGACCAGGACAATCTTCCCGTCACCGGGGTGTGGGTTGTGCTGGTGCCGGACGAGGCCCACCGAGATCAATCCCGTCTCTATCAGAAAGCGGCCACAGATCAATACGGACGCTATCTTCTGAGAGGGATTGCACCCGGCGAATACAAAATCTTCGCTTGGGAGGAAGTCGAAGATGGTGCCTGGGAAGATCCAGATTTCCTCACTACATTTGAAGATCGCGGGCAGAAGATTTCTGTCCAAGAAGCGGACACCAAAACGATAGACATTGTCGCCATCAGGACGAAAAGCCCTGAATAATTGAGAACCAAAAGCAGCAGGACTATAGCGGCTGCCGCGAAGATCGGATGAAATCGCGCAGAACGGTAACGTTGGGGCCGTAAGCGCCGATGCGCCCGGCGTCCACAGGCAGACCGAGACGCTCGGCAAGATCAAGATCCACACCCGCGTCGTCCAGCTCCGACAAGCTGAAACCCTGCGCCGGCAGCACGCGATTCAAGCCCGTCGAGTAGACCGGCCGCGGCGGGCGCCGATGCCGCCAGGGGCGGCGCGCCAGCTCGTAAAATCTTTCCCAATCGCGTTTGTGCCAGGTCGTCATTCTACGTTTGACCGTGAACCGTTCACCTGCTGATATATTTTCCTCGTCCCTTTTGATGCACGCCCTGCCGATAAGGTTCACCACTCCGTAGCCGCGCATCTCTTCAGTCAGGCACGGCACCCATATTGGCAGGCCTATTCATATACTTCATAAGACCGCTGGCAAGGCAATTTCCTTGTCGCTTGTTTCAAACCCGTTACCAGAGGAATTGTCTCGCGAATCAGGCCGAGGGAGACGGAGCGGGATCGACCTAACCAAATCGCTTGCATCCTGCGGAATACTACTAGCCTGGTGGGTATTCCCTAGCGCGATGTCCGCTCGCGAAGCCTCGTCCGCGGACAGCACTGGCCGCCCCCAATGATTAGACGAGTTGAACCGGCGGAGGTGAGAACCGCAACGAACAATGAATGATTGACGCGGAGATACCACTCAGGATTCCCTGAGAGGGACCGAGGCGCCCAGGCCGGAGCCGGGACGCTGTGCTTTCAGATTCGCGAGTGCTTGCTTACCAGCGATTACCACGATCGCCGCGATCACCGCCGCGCCCGCCACCGCCACCATGGCCGCCACGCCCACCGCCACCACCACCACCACCATGGCCGCCGCGTCCGCCGCCGTACCCGCCGCGCCCGCCACCACCGCCGCCGCCGCGCTCTGCCTGGGGACGTGCTTCATTCACTACCAGGTTTCGTCCGCCGAAATTCTGACCGTTCAGGGAGTTCACCGCGCGATCCGCGTCTTCGTCATTGGTCACTTCAACGAAAGCGAACCCGCGCGACTGTCCCGTAAAGCGATCGCGAATTAGATTGACGCCCGAGGGAGTTACACCGATCTGCGAAAACCACTCGTTGAGCTGGTCTTCCGTCGCGGAAAACGGAAGGTTACCGATATAGAGCTTCTTCACCTCTTACTCCTTCTGTCCGGAACCTAAAATGCGAGTCGCGGAGCGCGCTGAAGAGACAGCTACTCTGACCAGCAGTCCGGAAAGCCGGGCCACCGCAGGCGCGATGCTTCAGGCGGTCTGTTGCATGGTCTCGGAAATTAACCCCTTTTGCAACTGAAATTGTCCCGCGGCGGCGCGCCAATTGCCAGCGGCACCGCACCAGCGGGTACGTCAAAAACCACGCCGTAATCGTGCTGCTGGGGCACTTGCACACAAAGAGCATGACGGCGTCAGCCGCAGGAACATCGGAGCAGCCCGGAAGGAAAGTTAAGCAGAAGTCCAGGCTGACCCGTGCCATCCTTTGGCAAGGCTGGGCAGAACTAGGTCGCCAGTTGGGGTACGAACAGAGCTGCGTGGAATACCAGTCGGAAGCCTTCACTTGCGGCTTTTCAGGGAGCGTGGACGAGGTAGCGGCCCAGAATCAACTCAGGAAGTTTCTCAGCAATCCCGTGACCGACCACCCGGCCGGCTGCTATGAACTGACGCACGATATCCCGACGCGCACGCAGGAACACCCCACCGAAGAGGCGGCTTAGAGAATCCCCCTCGTTCACGACCGTTCACGAAGGGGAGGACGCGTCAAAGATTCTTCTTGGGCGCGCGCAGTGTTCAGATGGGACGCGTTAGTGATACGATGCGCCCAATTTGCTCCCCGCCCGAGAGGTTCTTATGCGCGGCACGATGATGGATTATCCGCTGACGCTGCCCACCGTCCTGGAACGCGCGGGGAAGATCTTCTCGAGGGTCGAAATCGTCTCCCGCAAGCCGGACAAATCCATCGCGCGCACCTGCTATGGCGAATTCTATCGGCGCGCGCGCCGGCTTGCGGCGGCGTTGACGAAACTCGGATTGCAGGCGGGCGACCGCGTAGCCTCCATGATGTGGAACCACTCCGCACATCTCGAAGCCTTCTTCGGCGTTCCGTGTGCCGGTGGCATTCTGCATACGTTGAATCTGCGGCTCCATGCGGATGAAATTGCCGGAATCGCAAGGCATGCCGGCGACCGCTTCCTGCTGATCGACGACATCCTTCTTCCCGTTTACGAAAAGTTCCGCAGCGACGCGCCCTTCGAAAAAGTGATTGTGGTTCCGCATGGTTCCGACGCAATGCCGGAAGGGTTTCTAAATTACGAGCTCCTTCTCGCCGATGCTGGCGACGACTTTCGTTATCCGCAACTCGACGAAAACGACGGCGCAGCCATGTGCTTCACCTCGGGCACGACCGGTCATTCCAAAGGTGTCATATATTCCCACCGCGCGCTGGTGCTGCACTCCTTTGCGTGCGGCCTCGGCGAAGTTTTTGGCATGACCCTTTTCGACACGGTGCTGCCTGTCGCTCCTATGTTCCATGCCAACGCCTGGGGTCTTCCTTTCGCCTGCACCATGCTCGGCGCACGCCTGGTTCTCCCCGGCCCGAGTGTCGATCCGGAGAGTGTGCTTGGCCTGATGGTCAGCGAGCGGGTGACCATCGCCTGCGGTGTGCCCACCGTGTGGATCGCCGTCCTCGAAGCGCTGGAGAAAAACCCCGGCCGCTGGAAATTTGACGCCCCTGTCCGCATCGTCTGTGGCGGCACCGCCCCGCCTCTTGAGCTGATCCGCCGCCTAGACCGTTACGGTCTACAGATCAAGCACCTCTGGGGCATGACCGAGACCACTCCGATAGGCACTTCCGGCGGACTCCGGCCGCACATGCGCGACTGGCCCGACGACGAAAAATACGAAACCCGCGCTAAACAGGGTTGGCCCGCGCCCTTTGTGGAAATTCGCTTGATGCGTCCGGAGGGAGAAGCGCCCTGGGATGGCGCGACCTCCGGGGAGATCGAAATCCGTGGCCCGTGGGTCGCCGCCAGCTACTACGATTCGCCGGACCAGGCGCATCGCTGGACCGCCGACGGCTGGTTCCGCACCGGAGATGTCGCCACCATGGACGAAGCCGGCTACGTCAAGATCGTGGACCGTGCAAAAGATCTCGTGAAGTCCGGCGGCGAATGGATCAGCTCCGTCGACCTCGAGAACACATTAATGGGTCACCCCGCCGTCAAAGAAGCCTGTGTGGTCGGCATCCCCCATCCGAAATGGCAGGAGCGCCCGCTCGCCGCAGTGGTATTAAAAGATGGCGCTCAAGCCACCCCGGAAGAGTTGCGCGCCTTCCTTGCACAATCCTTCGCCAAGTGGCAGCTCCCCGACGCTTTCGTTTTCGTCGACGCCATTCCCCGCACCTCCGTCGGCAAATTCAAAAAACTCGCTCTCCGCGAACAATTTGCAAATTGGAAGTGGGAATCCTAGGCCGGAGACCTCGCGAAAGAGCGGCTCACCAGTCATCTCTTCCGTTCATCTAACGGAGAATCGTCGACCGCGAGCTTCCTTTTAAGTGCGATAACTCGCATTGATACGCACGTACTCAGCTGTGAAATCGCAGGTCCAGTAACGGGCCTTGGCTTGGCCCGCGTGCAGATCCACGACGAGTTGAACGTGTTCGGAGAGCAGACGATTGCTTGCGGCGCGTTCGTTGAAATGGACCGGCTGTCCACGCCGCAGTACGGGGATGCCCGCCATCTTGATATCCACGCGCGAGACGTCAAAGGAAACGCCCGAACGCCCAGCCGCCGCGAAAATACGACCCCAGTTGGGGTCGCCGCCTGCGAAGGCCGTTTTCACCAGCGGCGAAGTGGCAATCGTTTCCGCGATGCGGCGCGCGGCGGCTTCGTTCTTGGCGTTGCGCACTTCGATCTCGATGACGCGCTGCGCGCCTTCGCCATCGGCGACGATTTGCAGTGCCAGCGACCGGCAAACTTCTTCAAGCGCAGCCGTGAAGGCGCGGTGCGCCGACGTACCCGCTTTGATGCGAGGCGCTCCCGCTTCGCCGTTGGCGAGAACCAGCAAAGTGTCGTTCGTCGAAGTGTCGCCATCCACGCTGATGGCATTGAACGTGTGTCCGGTGACGTCAAGAAGCGTTTTTTGTAAAAGGGAAGGAGCAATTGCGGCATCCGTAGCGACAAACGCCAGCATCGTGGCCATATTCGGATGGATCATCCCCGCGCCTTTGGCGCAGCCCACCAAGTTAATCCGTTTGCCGACCATCTTAAACGAAGCCGCGGCGGTCTTCGGACGCGTATCGGTCGTGCAAATGGCCAGAGAAGTCTCCGCGAAGGAGCGCGCGGAAGAACGGCGATGACGGGCGATGACCGGCAGCGCGCGAAGAATCTTTTCCAGCGGTAAAGGCACACCGATGACGCCCGTCGAGCAGACAAACAATTCTTGTGGTGCACAGCCGAGGCGCTTGGCGGTTTCGGCAACCGTGCGTTCGGCGGCGACGCGGCCTGCCGAGCCGGTGGCACAGTTGGCGTTGCCAGCGTTTACCACCACGGCGCGCATGCGGCCCTTCGAGGCGCGCAAGTGTTCCTTGGAGATGAGCACGGGTGCGGCAACCACCAGATTCTGCGTGAAGACGGCGGCCGCCGAAGCCGGCGCGTCGCTCGAAAGAATCGCGAGATCGAGCGCGCCGGTTTTCTTCAAGCCGCAGGCGGTGGCGGCGAAGCGAAACCCGCGCGGCAGGGACGCTTCCGAAAGTGCGTGCTTTATCAAGGGGACATCCGTATGACTAGCGCGCCGCTCCCGGATGGGACCTCCGATCCTCGGCAACCGCTGCGAGGGGAGATTGATGCTTCGTTGCTTGGCTGGCCTTCATGGCTTGGCTCCTGTTTTGGTGACTTTTTTGCTGAGACGTCCTTCCAAATCGGCAATGGCAGCGCGCACATTTTCGGGCGCGGTACCGCCGGGAACTTTTTTCGCGGCGAGCGCCGCCTCCACGCTAAGGCCCTTCGCGATATCGGCTTCAAATGCCGGCGAGATTTTCTTGAGAGCCTCGAGAGGCAGCGCCGTCCAGGAAACATTTTGCTTCTCGGCTTCGCGCAGCACTTTGCCAATGATGTCGTGCGCTTGACGGAAGGGAATTCCTTGGTGCACTAGATAGTCGGCGGCCTCCGTTGCGAGCAGGGCAGGATTGGAGGCTGCAGTCTGCAGGCGTTCGGCGTTGAATCTTGTAGAAGCGACAGCACCGGTTGCAACCGCAATCATGTCCATGACCTGGTCATGCGCGGCGAACAGGGCTTCTTTGTCTTCCTGGAGGTCACGCTGGTAACTCGTCGGCAATCCTTTGAGCGTCATGAGCAAACCGAAAAGAGCACCGGTGATACGGCCGGTTTTGCCGCGAATCAATTCCCAGCAATCGGGATTTTTCTTTTGCGGCATAAGACTGCTGCCCGTCGAGTACTCGTCGGGCAGGACGAGGTAGGAAAATTCCTGCGATGCGAAAATCACGAAGTCCTCGGCAAGGCGCGAAAGATGTGTGGCCATCCCGCTGAGAGCAAACAGATAATCGAGCGCAAAATCGCGGTCGCTGACAGCATCGAGGCTGTTCGCCGTGATGCGGGAAAATCCAAGCTCGCGCGCAATCGCGGGGCGATCAATCGCGAAGGAATTCCCGGCGAGCGCGCCCGAGCCCATCGGACAGGCGTCCGCGCTTGCCGCAGCGTGCTCGAGGCGCCGAATGTCGCGAGTAAACGCCTCGGCGTGAGCAAGCAGAAAATGCGAAAGCAAGATCGGCTGCGCAGGCTGCATATGGGTCATCCCCGGCATGGGAACGTAGAGGTTGGCTTTCACTTGCTGCAGAAAGGCGTCGAGCAAAGCCTCCAAGATGCCCTGAATCTCCCTGGCAGCGTCGATGACGAACAAACGGAAATCGGTGGCGACAAGTTCGTTGCGGCTGCGGCCGGTATGCAGCTTCCACCCGAGCGTGCCTAGTTCTTGGACCAGCGCTTTTTCGACGAAGTGGTGGACGTCTTCCGCGTCAGCCCCGAACGCTTCGAGCCAAGCGGAATCCGTCTTGGCCCGCTCGGAAATCTTCTCGAGCGCCGCAAGCGTTTCTTTCACTTCGGCCGCGGTAAAAATGCCGATGGGCTCCAGAGCCTTAGCCCAGGCACGATCAACGGCAATCTCATAAGGCAAGAGACGGCGATCGAACCCAAACGAGCGCTGGAACCGAGCGAAGCGCTCGTTCGGCGCGCGCTCGAAGCGTCCTCCCCACAGCCGGTGGTCTTTGCGTTCGGTCATATGGCCAGGGTCGCTAGGTTGCTGATGGTTCAGCCGAGAACCTTGGGCGATGCTCATGGGATCCCCTCGGGATGATCGTCACACCAGTCGAGGTGGTGCTCACGAATTTGTCTCCGCTTTGGCTTTGGGGCGCACGGTGACGGGCAGCGCAAACAAATTGATGAAACCTTCGGCGTCCTTGGGGTTGTAGCGGCCCATGGTAAAGCTGGCAAGATCGGCGCGGTAGAGCGAGAAAGGCGAAACGCGCTTGGTGACATTCAGCGTGCCTTTCCACAATTTGAGGCCCACGGCGCCGGTGACGCGCTGCTGCGCGACGTTGAAGAATCCGTCGAGTGCTTCGCGCAGCGGTGCGAACCACAAGCCGTAGTAAACCAGCTCGGCGTAGCGCAGTGAAAGGGCCTGCTGGAAATGCGCGGTCTCGCGGTCGACGGCGAGCCGCTCCAGTTCCTGATGGGCTTTGACGAGCAGCGTGCCGCCAGGAGTTTCGTAGGCGCCCCGCGATTTCATCCCTACGAGGCGATTTTCGACAAGATCGGTGCGGCCAATGCCGTGTTTCGCGGCGATTTCGTTGAGCGTCGTGAGCAGATCGACGGGACCGAGTTTCGTGCCGTTGACCGAAGTGGGGGTGCCGGCTTCGAATCCGATTTCGACTTCTTCCGCTTTGTCAGGCGCTTTTTCCGGCGAAACAACCCACTGCCACATCGCTTCGCTTGGCGCGTTGGCGGGATCTTCGAGCTCGCCGCCTTCGTGACTGAGATGCCAGATGTTGCGGTCGCGGCTGTAGATGTTTTTCTTGCTCTGCTCGATCGGGACGTTGTGCTTCTGCGCGTAGGCAATGGCGTCTTCGCGGGAATCGATGTCCCATTCGCGCCAGGGAGCAATGATCTGGATACTGGGCGCAATGGCTTTGTAAGCCAATTCAAAACGGACTTGATCATTGCCCTTACCCGTGCAGCCGTGCGAGAGACCATCGGCACCGAGCGCCCGAGCAATTTCCGCCTGGCGCTTGGCGATGACGGGCCGCGCCATGGAAGTGCCGAGGAGATAGGTGTGTTCGTAAATCGCTCCGGCGCGGAGCGTCGGCCAGATGTAGTCCCGCACAAATTCCTCTCGGAGATCTTCTACATGCGCGGATGAAGCGCCAGTGGCGAGCGCTTTCTTGCGCGCGGCTTCCAGGTCTTCCTGCTGGCCGACGTCACCGATTACGGCGATGACTTCGCAGCCGTAGTTTTCCTTCAGCCAGGGAATAATGATGGAGGTGTCGAGTCCTCCGGAGTAGGCGAGTACCACTTTCTTGGGCTTGTTCAATTGCTTATTCACGATTCCTCTCTTCGGTATAGACGTCGCCAAGCTGGAGCGCAGGCCGCCGCCGCGGGCGCCCCTAGAAAGAAAATTCCATGGGAGGGCGAAACTAGCATCGCTCGATCAGAATAGCGTATGCAGGATGGCCTTCTGCACGTACATGCGGTTTTCGGATTGATCGAGGACCACCGACTGCGAGCCGTCGAGTACTTCCGGCGTGACTTCCAGGCCGCGGTGCGCCGGAAGGCAGTGCATGAACACGGCGTCCGGCGCGGCCAGCAACATCAGCTCGGCGTTCACCTGATAGGGCTGGAACACGGTGTTTCGCACTTGCCCCTCGGCTTCAAAACCCATGCTGGTCCAGGAATCGGTGTACACGCCCATCGCGCCGCGGACGGCCTCGCGCGGGTCGGTCATCATTTCGATTTTGGCTTTCGTCTCGCGAGCCATGCGCTTGCCGTCGGCGACAACTTCAGGCCGGGGCGCGTATTCCGCGGGCGTGGCAACGCGCAGGTGCACGCCGAGGCGGGCGGCCAGATAAATCAGCGAGTGGCAGACGTTGTTGCCGTCGCCAACATAAGCAAGCTTGAAACCGCGCAGGGTGCCAAATTTCTCTTCCAGGGTAAAGAAATCGGCAAGCGCCTGGCAGGGATGAAACTCGTCGGAAAGCGCGTTGATCACGGGGATGCCGGCATTGGCGGCCATTTCCTCGAGGACCCGCTGATGGTAAACCCGCGCGACGATGCCCTGTACCCAGCGCTCCAGGTTCCGAGCGACATCGGCGATGGACTCGCGCGCACCGAGAGATGCGGACGCTTGCGTGTGGTCCAGGAAAACGACGGAACCACCCATACTCTGGATGCCGACATCGAAGGTGACACGGGTGCGCAGCGAGGGCTTCTCAAAAATCAGCGCGATGAATTTGCCGTGGAGCGTGGAGGCGTAACGGACCGGGCGCGCTTTGATGTCCGCCGCAAGCTGGAGCAATTCACGCGCGTCCGCCGGGCTCCACTCCGCTCCGGTGAGGAGATCTTTCGTCAAAGATACAGGCGCAACTAACGTCGTGGTGGTCATTTTTTCACCTTACCGCCGCAAGCACAGCCCGCTCAGGATTCGCGGTCTTGCCGGAACCTGAAGCGTCGGCCTGCTGTGGGGTTGTTCGAAGAACAAGTTCAAAGAGCCTGAGAAATTCGCGCACCTCGGCGCGCGTGATGATGAACGGCGGCAGCAAGCGCAACGTAAATTCGCGGGTGCAATTGATCAGCAAACCACGCTGCATGGCCATGCTGACAAAAGGCGCGCCTTCGATGGAAAGTTCGATACCGATCATCAGGCCTTCGCCGCGGACTTCGCGGACGAAGTCGAACTTGGCGGCTAGTTTCGTGAGGCCCTCGCGCAGCTCCGCGCCTCGCGTGCGGATATTTTCGAGCAGCTCCTGGTCCTCGACGATGTTGAGGAACTCGAGGGCAACTCTACAGGCCAGCGGGCCGCCGCCAAACGTGGTCCCATGAATCCCCGGAGAGATGCGCGAGGCAACCTCCTCGGTGGTGAGTATGGCGCCCAGCGGAAGGCCGGCGGCGAGAGGCTTGGCAATCAAGACAATATCCGGTCTCGATCGAAACTTCTGATAGCCGAAGTAGCGGCCGGTGCGGCCGAGTCCGCATTGAATCTCATCGGCGATCAGGAGAGCGCTGTGCTCGGTGGCGAGTGCGCGAGCGCGATTCCAGAGAGCTTCGCTGACGGGATAGATCCCGCCTTCTCCCTGGATCGTTTCCAAAAGGATGCCGCACACGGTCTCGTCGAACTTCGCCTGGAGATCGGCCACATCGTTGAAACGCACGAACTCCGCGCCGGGAACGACGGGCGCGAAGGGCAACCGATACTTTTCCGCGGAAGTGACGCTGATGGCCCCGAACGTGCGCCCATGAAAAGAATTCTCCAGGGCCAGGAAACGGTGCTTCTTCGCTGTCGTCCCCGCAGCCTCGCTGGACTGGCGTCCAAACAGGCGCGCGAGCTTCATCGCGCCATCAATGGCTTCCGTCCCGCTGTTCGAGAAAAAGACGCGATCCATCCCGGACCACGCTGCCAGTTTGCGCGCGAGCGGGCCTTGGTAGGCATTATGAAAAAGATTGGAGAGGTGAATGGCGCGCGCGGCTTCACGGCGGATTACCTTCACGATGCGGGCATGCGCATGTCCCAGCGCGTTTACGGCGATACCGCCAAGAAAATCGAGATACTTTTTTCCCGTGGAATCGAAAACGTACGCGCCGCGGCCGTGGGTCATGACTACCGGCTGGCGCTTGTAGGTGGGCAGAAGGAACTTCTCGGCGTCCAGCAGGCGCGTGTCTGATTTGGCGGTTTTTGCCAGACCATGTTTGGGCTTGCGCATGGAACGCGACAGGGGCTTCTTTGTGGCCAAAGGTCCCATCAAGCCACCGAAAGAGCCGCTTGGGCAGCGGCCAAAGGTACCCGCAGGACGCGCGTTCCAGGGATGGACGTCACCCTGTCATTGGCGGATGTCTCGGCCGCGTGCGAGGACAGCAACAAGGCTTCGGGTGAAGTGCCGCCGACGATGCGGACTTCACGGACGCCGCCTTCGATGGCCCGCTTGGCGGCTTCGAGCTTGAGAACCATGCCCCCAGAAACGACGCGGCATTGAACCAAGCGCTCAATGTCCTCGCAAGTGACCACCGAGAGAACTCTCTCCCCATCGAGAACGCCGGCGACATCCGTGAGATAGATCAATTGGTCGGCGGCCAGAAATTCCGCGCAGGCAGCCGCCATGTGGTCGGCGTTGATGTTGTACAACTCATTGTTGGGGCCCAGGCCGAGGCACGGCGCAACGGGTAGAAGCTTTTCGCGCCAGAGGGATTCGATGAATTGCGCGTTCAATCCGGTGAGGTAACCGACGAAGCCCAGGCGGCCTTCGACTTCGTTGTGCACCATTGGCTCGGCGACGAAACAGCGAGCATCCGCGGCGGAGACCCCCACGGCGGGCTGCCCTTCGGCAGAGATTGCCGCGGTCAACTTCTTATTCAGCAAACCGGCGAACACCATGACGGCCACATCGCGCGTTTCGCGGTCGGTAACGCGCAACCCCGCGATGAACTTGCTTTCGATGGCCATGCGCTTGAGCGTGGCGGTGAAGAGTCGGCCGCCGCCGTGCACGACGAGAATTTTGTGGCCTTCCTGGGCGAGCGTGGCGACCTGCCGGGCAACAGACCACACCGTGGCGTCGTCTTCGAGCAATGCTCCTGCAAATTTGATTACGATTCTCATTGAAGTGCGGTTTGCTCCTCTATTCCCAACATAAGGTTGAAATTCTGTACGGCCTGGCCGGCAGCGCCTTTTCCAAGATTATCCAGGCACGAGACGATAACCAGGCGGCGTCCAGATTTGTCCAGTGCGAATCCGATGTCGCAAAAATTAGTGTGCGCGACGTGTTGCAGTTCGGGGAGCGTCCCGGCGCACCACAGGCGAACCATCGGGCGCCCGGCATAGAACTTGCGGTAGAGCGTTTCAATGTCCGCGGCAGTCTGCGGTTGGGCGAGCGAAACGTAAATGGTGGAAAGAATACCGCGTGCCAGCGGCAGCAGGTGCGTGGAGAAAACAACTTGCGACTCCGACAGACCAGTGTGTTCGAGAATTTCCGGCGTGTGACGATGGTTGAAGAGACTGTAAGCCTTGAAATTTTCATCCACTTCGACGAAGTGCAGGTCACGGCGAGGATCTTTGCCGGCGCCGCTGGCGCCGGACTTGCAGTCGCAAACGACGCCGGCGCCGGGAGCAAGCCAGCCTGCTTGAGTCAGAGGCCGCAAGGCAAGAATCACGCTGGTCGCATAACAGCCCGGATTCGCAACCAAGCGAGCCTTGGCAATTTCGCCCGAATAGAGCTCCGGAATGCCGTAGACAGCTTCCCGAAGCCATTGGGCGTGAGGCGCGGCCAGCTGGTACCAGGATGTAAAGGCTTCCGCTTCGCGAAAGCGGAATGCTGCGCTCAAATCTACGACAGAAAGACCGGCCTTGATCAAGGCGGGCGCCAATTCCACGGAAACTTCGTGGGGAGTCGCAAGAAACGCGGCGCCCGCGCCGCTGCAAGCGATGGCCTCAACCGAAAGAGGTCGGAGCGCTGCCTGGCCCCAGCCGCGGAACTGTGGGAAGAGTTCGGCGAGGCATTTCGCGCCGTTTGTTTCGCGGACGTAGAAGACCGGCGGCTGAAGCGCGGGATGACGCAGAAGAATCCGCGCCAGTTCAAGACCGGTGTAGCCGGTGACACCCACAACCGCGACTTGGCGGCGATTTCTCATTTCACCAGGGCGGCGATCTTCCTCTCGAGGGATTCGCGTGATTTCTTGTTGGGGGTGATGATCAGGACCGTATCGTCACCCGCGATGGTTCCCGCGATTTCCGTGAATTTAGCGCCATCGACGGCGGCCGCCAGCGGCTGGGCGCCGCTCGGAGGCGTCTTCAAAACCAGAAGATTTTCCGCAGGCCGGATATCGAGAAGAAATTCGCCGAGGGCGCGAGCGAGCGGGTGCAAAGGTGCCGGCTCTTCGGGCAGTGCGGTGGCCAGCTTGTAGCCCGCGTGCGTCTTTATCAGCCGGAGTTCTTGCAGGTCGCGCGAAAGAGTGGCCTGGGTTACGCGGAGTTGTTGGCTAGCCAGTCGGCGCCGCAGCTCTTCCTGATTGGCGATCCGCTGATCCGCCACCAAGCGGAGGATTTGACCCTGACGAAATGTCTTGTGCGTGCTCATGGCGATCGAGGATACTTGCCTCTCTGTATTTTTATACATGCGACTGCATACCGCTGTCAATGGGTTTCCGAAGAACTCTTGTGGGCCCGTGCGGTAGCGCGAGACGCGAGAGAAGCAAGTCATGTAAGATTCGTACTACCCGCGCGATGCGCACTGGATTTTCTGCGCCGGGGATGTAACCTATGGTTCAGCGCCATCGGCCCATGGAAACGTCTTGCCAAACTACGGGATGCAAGAACGATACGCCACCGGCACTCGCCGAGCAGCGGCTCTGCGTGTTGCACTTCACGCTCACGCTGGAGAGCAGCTGCTCGGAGATGCGGCGTGAGACGGCGCTGGGCAACGCGCCGCAGGAACGCCAGCGTGAAATCATGAAGTTCATCACCGAGCACGGAGAACGCCTGGCGCGGGTGGCCACCAGCGGCCTGCACCTGACGGACGACCTGAAAGCGCGAATATTGAGCACCTTCCTTACGCTGATGAATCTGCGTGAAAACCTCGACCGCTCGAACATGCGGAGTTCGTTCGGACGCTCCGGGCACACGCGATAGAAAAACAGCCCAGAAGCGGTTATTAAAGTTGCCAGTTCTAAACTGTTTTTCAGAAAAGTTGAAGTCCCTGTATTTTCTTGTTGTTGGTCTCCCGGTGCTTTCTCCGTTTGTTTTTCTCCGCTTCTCGAGCACTCCGGTTCAAAAGCTAGCTTTTGGCGGCGCAGGTCATTCGAAAACGCGCAACCGGAGACAGGTTTTGAATCAGCTCTAACGGCGCTTGCAAAAAAGGAAGGATCAGGCGCCGATGTACCTGGCGTAGAGTGAGCGCGCCACGGCGGGATCCTGGGTGCCCTTGAGGATGGCGCGTCCGTCAGCGAAGACGGTCATTTCATAAGGCGCAATTCGGAAGCGCAGCAGAAAATCATTCTGCCGCAGGTTGTCGACGAGGGGTCTCAATCGGACTCCGAGAACGCCGAGGTCGAGGGCGCGGGCACGTTCGTGGATCTGAACGGAATCACGCCCGCACATGGTGATACGGGGCTGGGCTTCTCCTTGGAGATAGGTGAAATCGCGCCGGGCGCAGGCGCGGCATTGCGGATTGCGAGCCGCACCGAGGGACTGCATGCGGCCGGTCCACACGTCGCAAGAGAGCAAGCGTCCATGAAGAGCCTCGGGGTGGCCGGAGAGGAGTTTCAAAGCTTCGGCGACTTCCAGCGAGGCGATCAAGTTGACGATCGGCCCGAGAACGCCGATCGTGTCGCAGGTCTCCTCAAGGCCCTGGTCGGGAGTGCCGGATTCGAGAAGACAGGCAAGGCAGGGCGTGGCCCCGGGACGGATGGTCATGGTCAGCCCGTAACTGGCCACGCCGGCCGCGTAGATCCAAGGCCGGCCGGATTTCACGGCCACATCGTTGATCAAGAAGCGAGTTTCGAAATTGTCGGTGCCGTCAAGGAGCACATCGACTTCAGCGAGAAGTGCTTCCACGTTGCGCGGGCTGAGATCGGCGACGATACCTTCGACGGCCACGGACGAATTGATCGAGCGCAGCCTGCGCTCTGCGGCGACCGCCTTGGGAAGAACGTGGAGAGCATCGGACTCCTCGAAGAGGGTCTGCCGCTGCAAGTTGGAGGGCTCCACGAAATCGCGATCGATGATTCTCAGGTAGCCGACGCCGGCGCGAACCAGAAGATTCGCTGCCGCGGCGCCGATTGCGCCGCAGCCGACGACGGCCGCCCGGGAGGCGAGAAGCCGTTGCTGCCCTGCCGGGCCGATCCCGGCGAAAAGCATCTGGCGCGAGTATTTTTCCTGGAGCGCAGCGTTCACGAAAGGTACGGTCCCGGCAGGCACTGTAGCCGCGCCTGCTAAGTTACATGATAGCGCCAAAGCGGACCGGGCAGGCAACGCCGCTGTGCTACCCTTCGTCTGAGCGAATGGAAATATGAAATCGGGCTGGGCCAATGGATGGCGAGGCATTTTCGCGCTTGTGCTCCTGACGGGAGCCGCGTCAACACGCGCCCAGGCGCCGCCGGGCAGGTCGGTGACAGGTGCCGTCGAGGAAGAACCGAAGATAGTGGCGATCCGCATGGTCAAAGAAGATGGCCAAGAGCTATCCAACACGCCCTCCGGAATCGCGGCAGAGACCGGCAAAACGTTGGACCAGGGAAAAATCGCGGACAGCCTGCGCGCGCTTTACCGCACGGGCGATTACGCCGATCTGCGCGCGGTCGTGACTCCGGTAGCGGACGGCGTGCGATTGGATTTCGTGGTGCGGGAGAATCTGTTTATCAACCAGGTGCGCATCGCCGGGCTCACCGCGCCACCCAGCGATGCCTCAGCGGCGGCGGCCATGCAGCTCACACTTGGCCAAACCTACCGGCAGGCCGCCGTCAGCGAGGCGCTGGAACGGTTGCGAGAGACGCTTCGCGAAGAGGGCTTGTATCAGGCCGAGGTCTCCGCGGAAACGGTGCCGCATCCGGAGACCCATCAGATGGACATTGTTGTGCACGTGAAGCCCGGGCCCCGCGCGCGCGTGGGAATCATCCAGCTAAAGAACGGCACGGAATATCGCGACGCCGAAGTCCTCTCGCGATTGAGAATAAAATCGGGAGGCCAGATCACTTCGGCCAAGCTGCAGCGCGGGACGGACCGCATCCGGAAATTTCTGGTCAAGAAGGGGCATCTCAGCGGGCGAGCCGCCGTGCGCCGGGACAACTATGATGCGGCGAAGAACACCATTCCTCTGGACCTGGATGTAACGGAAGGACCGCGCGTACAGGTGACCTTGAAGGGCGCGACGTTTTCCAAAAGCGAGCTGAAAAAACTGATCCCCATCTATCAGGAGGGCGCGGTTGACGCGGATCTTCTGGAAGAAGGAAAACGAAATGTTCGCGAGCGGCTCGAACGCCGGGGGTATTTCGACGCCGATGTGAATTACACGACGGAAACGCATGAAATGAAGTCCGATCATGGGGTGGCGCGAGGCACAGAAGAGGTCATTACCTACACCGTCGAACGGGGCGCTCGCCACAAACTGATGGGAATAGAAATCACCGGAAACCGGTACTTCGACACCGAATTGCTGCGCAGCCGCTTGCAAGTTTTCGGCGGTGCCTTCGGCTCGGCGGGGCGTTTTAGCCGCCGGCTGGTTGATTCCGACACGCAATCGATACGCACCCTTTACCAGGCCAACGGTTTTCTCGATGCCACCGTGGAGCAACAGACCGAAGACAACTACAAAGGCAAAGAGGGCGATCTGTTTATCCGCTTCGTGATTCAGGAAGGCAAGCAGACGCGCGTCGCTTCCCTCTCGATGGAGGGGAATCATGTCTTCAAGGAAGACGAACTGCTCGGCGTGGTCGGCTCGACTCCCGGACAGCCCTATTCCGACTTCAGTGTGACCACCGACCGGGACAACATTCTGGCGCTTTATTTTAACGAAGGATTTCCCGAGGCCAGCTTCACGGCAACCGCTGAACGCGTCTCCCTAGATCCGGCGGCACAAAAGGCGGATCCCGGCATGAACACGGTTTCCTCCGAGAAAAAGCAAAAAAAAGAAGGGACAGAAAAAGAGTCCATACCGGCCATTGAGCAAGCCGGGGCGGTTCGCCTGGTGTATCACATCCAGGAAGGTCCGCAAACGCGCGTGCGGCGCATTCTAATCGGCGGCTATGAGCACACGCGACCGGGAGTGATCCGCCGAGAAGTGCACATCAAAGTCAAAGAACCGCTGCGCGAAGGCGACGTTGTTGAATCGCAAAGGCGGCTGTATAACCTGGGGGTCTTCAATCGTGTCACCATCGAGCCTCAGAATCCCAACGGAACGAATCCTGAGAAGGATATCGCCGTTCTGGTTGAGGAAGCCAAGCGTTACACGGTGGCCTACGGCGGCGGCTTCGAAGTGCAGAGGCTCGCCAGCACGACGAGCCCGACCGAAGCGCAGATCCAGGCCGCTCCTCGCGGAATTCTGGAGGTCAGCAAACTGAATCTTACCGGGCGCGGGGACTCGCTCTCCTTCAAACTGCGTGGCAGCACATTGCAGGGGCGCGCTTTGCTGGGGTATTCGGCGCCCAACACCTTTGCCAATCCACACTTCAGCTTTCAGGCGACCACATTTGCGGAGAAAACGCGCGACATCAATACATTTACGGAAGAACGCTACGAGGGTTCGGTGCAATTGACCGATCAAGTCACGCCACTGACGACGGTGCTTTATCACTACACCTTTCGCCGCGTTAGTGTTTCGAATCTCAAGATCTTGAGCGAGGAAATTCCGCTCTTCAACCAGCCCACACTGGTTTCCCAATTCGGACTAACCTGGTTCCGCGATTCGCGCGACAATCCCGCCGACGCCGCGAAAGGCAGTTTTAACAGCGCCGACTTCGGCAATGCTGCTACGAGTCTTGGTTCGAGCGCCAGTTTCCTGCGGTTCTTCTTTCAAAACTCCACCTACTACCCGATCAAGCGGCGCTTCAGTTTTGCGCGTTCCACGCGCTTGGGCTTTCTGGTACCTTATCGCGACACCGTTTCCCTGAGTTTCCCGGCCCCCGCGCCCGGGCAGTGCACCGCCGGTACGGCACCTTCAGGACCGAGCCCAACGATCATCCCCCTACCGGAGCGTTTCTTTGCCGGCGGCGGAACGTCCCTGCGCGGCTTCGCGCTCAATCAAGCTGGACCGCGCGACGCCTGCACGGGCTTCCCGGTTGGTGGTCAGGCTATGCTGGTGCTCAATCAGGAATTCCGCTTTCCCATGCGCTTGCCGTTCGTCGGCACGTCTCTGGGCGGCGCAATCTTCTATGACGGCGGCAACGTGTATAGCCGGCTAAGCCGGATCTCCTTGCGCACCATGCTGCCGGAGCCCACCTTCGCACTGCAAAATCCCGCCTCACCTGCCGGGCCGACGAACATGCCAGTGTGCGCCACGAATTGCACCAATGAGCTCAATTATTTTGCGCACACTTTGGGTTTGGGGGTGAGATATAAGACGCCGGTGGGTCCGATTCGCATCGATTTCGGCTATCAGCTCAATCGTCCTTCGTTTGTTATTCCGATTCCCTGTCCGGGCAATGCTCCAACTTGCCAGATTGGCTCGCTGGGGCAGCAAGGCACAAGACTCCCCGGTTTCCAAATCTTTTTCAATCTGGGGTCGACCTTCTAGTGGGGGGCCTGGCCATGCGCGTTTTTCTGGTCTCGCTGCTCGTTGGGAATGCGGCGGGACTCCTGGCATCGCAGGAGATCGTGGACGGCATTGCCGCGCGGGTTGAAAATGACATCATCCTATTGAGTGACATTCGTGTGCTCAGCCGCTACCAGCGATTCCTTGACGGAAAATCGGAAACCGACGCCCACATTCTCGACCGGCTGATCGACCAGTGGATGGTACGAACCGAGGCCGATGTGTCGCGATTCCCGCACCCCTCCGACGCCGAGATTGACGGCACCCTGGAGCGTCTGCGGAAGTCGTTCACCTCAGCAGAGCAATACCAGGCCGGCAGAAAGCAGAGCGGGTTGAGCGATTCGCAAGTGCGGGAAATCGTAGCTTCCGAACTGTACTTGAGCAACTATCTGGACTCGCGCTTTCGCCCTGCCGTGCAAGTCGATCCCCAGGCGATTGAAGATTTTTATCGCGACACCATCG
>Ga0209156_10001590_pt1 | contig 18356 bp, 11 predicted proteins | sample GraSoiAngelo_124_FD_185881 | JGI IMG/M metagenome (GOLD analysis project Ga0209156, IMG submission 185881) | Grasslands soil microbial communities from the Angelo Coastal Reserve, California, USA - 14_0927_05_20cm (SPAdes) (version 2) | ecosystem: Environmental > Terrestrial > Soil > Grasslands...
AAACATGTGCCCGAGCACCGCCGCGATGCCCAGAGCGACCGTGAACCAGGTGGGCCCGTTGGACCAGGGACCGAGAATCGCGACCGGGACGACGCCCTTGGCCACGTCGATCAGACCGACGGGGATGGCGTAACGCCAGCCGAGCACGCGGTATACGTTCGTGGCACCGAGGTTTTGGGAGCCGTGCTGCCGCAGGTCGATGCCGCGCCCCAGCTTCCCCGCGACGTAACTGGTGGGCGTGGCGCCGAGCAGGTAGGCCAGGACGAGCATCGTGGCCAGCCCGTAGTCGTTCATCGGCGCGCCGCCTCGCGCCTGCGGCGGAACTTGAGGTTCAGGGGCGAGCCGGTGAAGCGCCAGGCTTCTCGGAACCCGTTGGCCAGGTAGCGCGTGTACGATTCGGGGATCGCCTCGGGCCGGTTCGAGACGATGGCGAACCGCGGCGGCGCCGTGCCGATCTGGGACGCATAGAGCAAGCGCACCGACTCCCCCACCGGCTGCGGCGGCTGCTGACGGTCCACCAGCCTTTCCAGCACGCGGTTCACCTCCGCAGTGGGCACCCGCTTGTCGCGCTCCGTGGCCACCTCCACGATCAGCGCGAGCAGCTTCGGCACCCGCTGGCCGGTCTTGGCCGACAGGTAGAGAAATGGGATGAACTCGAGGAAGGGCGCGCGATCCTTCAATTCGCGCTCGCCCCGCACCGCGGTATTCGTCTCCTTCTCCTCGATCAAGTCCCACTTGTTCACGGCGACGATGATCGCCGCACCGCGCTCCCACGCATCGTTGGCGATCTTCAGGTCCTGGACGTGCATCCCCTCCAGGGCGTCCACTACAAGGACGCACACATCGGCGCGCTCCATGGCGCGCGCCGTCCGGAGGGTCGAGTAGAACTCGATGTCGTCCTCCACCTTGCTGCGCTTGCGCAGCCCGGCGGTATCGATGAACACGAGCGTGCGCCCCTCGTAGTCGAGCGGCGTGTCGATCGCGTCCCGCGTGGTGCCGGGCTCGTCCGCCACGACCAGGCGCTCCTCGCCGAGCAAGCGGTTCACCAGGCTCGATTTGCCCACGTTCGGCCGGCCTACGATCGCCACGTGGATATCACCCCCATCAACCCCGGGCTCAGTCCCCCCGGCAACCCCGGGCTGGCGTCCGGGGTCAGGTACCGACCCCGGACGCAAGTCCGGGGTGCTCAGCACCTCCACCACCCGGTCCAGCAGGTCGCCCGAGCTCTTGCCGACCGCGGCGGACACGGGGAACGGATCCCCCAGGCCGAGCTCGTAAAACGCGAGGTGTCGGGTGTCCTTGGGCAGCTGGTCGGCCTTGTTGGCCACCAGGATCACGGGACGGCGTGCTGTCCGAAGGTATTGCGCGATCTCCAGGTCGGCGGGGTGCACCCCCGCTTCGACATCGACCAGGAACAACACGACATCGCTCGTGGCCACCGCCGCTTCGACCTGCGTCCGGATGGCGCGGTTGAGCTGGTCGTGCGCGCCCGGCACCATCCCGCCCGTGTCCACCAGCCAAAACCGTTGTCCGTTCCACTCGGCCGCGCCGAAATGGCGATCGCGCGTGACGCCCGGACGGGCATCCACGATCGCGTCCCGGCCTCCGATGAGCCGGTTGAACAACGTCGATTTCCCGACGTTGGGCCGGCCCATGATCGCAACCGTCGGTGCGCCCTTCACGTGTTCGGCTCCCCGGAATGCGGATTGCGGAATGCGGAATGCGGAATGTCAAGGTGAGCGTCGTGACGCGAACGAGTTCCCACCGCAATTCCGCATTCCGCATTCCCTATTCCGCATTCAGTCAGCGCGTCCGCAAAGTCATGCGACAGGTGCACCGGCATCGGTACCCGCGCCCCGAGCTCGTCGGCGCTGACGTCGTCAACGAACACCAGGTCGTCGTTCACCGCCTCCGCCGGCAGCAGCACGAAGTCCAGGTCTCGCCGATCCGCGAGCGCCCGTTCGACCGCAGCTCCGGGGAGGAGTCCCGCCGTCGTGACCGACGGGCCGAACAGAGTGTTCTCGATCACGATCAGCTCGAAGCAGCCGCCGGTCGTCGACGCAACGTCGGCCAGCACTTGCGGCATCAACGGGCCCATGGCCCTACCCGTGACCACGCCGACGCGCTTCCCCGCCAGGTCGGGAAGCCGATCAATGGCGGCCGCGATCCTGGTCTGCAGAAACCGCACCGAGCCGACGCCGTTCTCCCGCTGCTCGAAGTCGCCATACCACTCGGCAGCCGGGAGCGGCTCGCCCGCCTGCAGATAGAGATCGTCCGCGCCGTAGCACCACGGCCCGCCCCGCTCGGCGAGCGCCCGCGTGGCCATCCGATCGACGGTCGCGAGGGCCGCCCGGCACTCGGGTACGGTCGGCTCGCGCACCAGCTCGCGCTTCGAGAACTCGGTCAGCGCCACTGGAACCACGGAGACCGACAACACCGCCGCCCCGAGGCCATACAGGTCGCCGAGCGTGCGCTCCAGCGCCGGGCCGTCGTTCACGCCCGGAACGAGCACTACCTGGGCATGAAACGCGATGCCGCGCTGCGCGAACCAGCGCAGCTGGGGAATGATGTCCGGCGCTTCGGGGTTGCGCAGCAGCCACTGGCGGATGGTGGGATCGGTGGCGTGCACCGACACGTACAACGGCGAGAGGCGGTATTCGACGATGCGCGCCACGTCCCACGGCTTCAAGTTGGTGAGGGTGGCGAAATTGCCGTAGCGGAACGACAGGCGGTAGTCGTCGTCCCGGATGTAGAGCGGCGACCGCAGACCCTGGGGATTGCCGTCCACGAAACAAAAATCGCAGTGGTTGCCGCAGCGCCGGATGCGCGGCGGCTCGAGCGTGACGCCCATGGCAAGCCCCTCGGGCCGCTCGATGTCGTACTCGATCTCTTCCCCCGTTCCCGTCCGGGCGGCCAGCACGAAGCGGTCCTCCGCGGTGAGGAACTCCCAGTCGAGGAAGTCCTCGAGCGCCCGGCCGTTGACGGCCAGGAGCTCCGTTCCCGGAGTGAGCCCGAGCTCGGCGCCAAGGGAGTCGGGCGCCACCGACTGGACGCGAATCATGCAAGCCAACCTGACCTTCAAGGACTTTGTGAAGGCCGACGTCGCAACCCCAACGCAGGCCAGAACTTCCGACAGTTAACAAATATGACCTATGAGGTCCGGTAGCGCCAGCCGGTAATGCGCCTGCCGCTCGCTTGGAGGTCGAAGGGGTGGCTCTGGCGGGGCGAGAGGGAGGGCACGTCGTGAGACGCCGTCGCGACGACCTGGCCTCGGGCGTCGAGGAACTCGACCGTGAGGTGGAACGGTGTGGTGGGCGCCGATTTCAGGCTCAGCGCGATCCCCGACAGCGATGCGCCAGCCGTGTCGGGGACGAAGCTGGGCACGGAGATCTCGACGGCCAGCCCGGAATCGGCACGCGCGACGTACGCCCGGGTCGAATCGCGCCTGCCACCGAAATCCCATCCCGCCGCCACAAGCTTGAGGCATGCCCGATTGAGCGGGTCGAGCGCGAGCAGTCGCTGCGCCACCGGCAGCAGGGAGGCCGAATCCCGCAGCTGGTAGTAGGCCACGGCGAGAGAGAACAGGGCGTCGCGTCGGTACGGGTTCTTGGCGAGCCCCAGCGTCAGCGCGCGCGCCCCGGCGCGGTACATCCCTTGTTCCACCATGCGGGTGCCCGGCGCGAACAGCGCGTCGGCCTCGAGCTCAGGAGCGTGGGCGGCCAGCGAGTCGAACACGGCGGCCGCGGGTGCCCAGCGGCCACTCTGCGCGTACAGCGTCGCGAGCGAGGTCGCCGCCTCAGGCTCCCCGGGATATGCCCTGACGTACTCCGAGAGGGCGTCGATCGCCGGTGCGAACGCGGCCGCCAGCGCGCTCGAGTCGGCGGCGATCTGTCCCAGTGCCGTGGCGAGATGGGCGCGCCGCTGCGCGACAGCTTGTGCCCGCGCCGTGGAGTCGCGCGTGAACAGCTGCTGGTCGGCCGGCGCGAGCCGAGTGCCGCGAGCCTTGCGCGACTGAGAGGAGGCCAGGAGTCGGGCGAGCACCGTCGAGTCGCTCGCGATCCCCCGTTGCGTGGAGTCGAGGCCGGCCCGCAGCCGCAGCGCCCGCTGAGCCGCGGGGTGCCCTTGCACCCTCCGCACCACGAGGTGCCAGGCGTTCGCGAGGGCGTCCCGCTTGTCAGTCGCGAAGGCGGTGTCCGCGCCGGCGGTCTGCGCGGCGAGCCGATAATAGGCGAACGCCGAGTCGTCGTTGCCCCGGCTCGCGAGCAACCCGGCCGCCGCAGCCAATGGCTTCGGGTTGGCGGGCTCGAGCCGGACCGCCAGGCGCAACAGGACCAGGCCGGAGTCCTGCTTTCCGTCCTGCCAGGCGGCGAGGCCGTTGTTGAGCAGCTCTCCCCAGAGCTCGTGGCGGTGCCCCGCGATATCGTCCGCGCATTTGGGCGCGAGCGCCGCGGCCCGGGCAAGCGCAGTGTCCGCGCCGGCAACATCGCTGGTGGTGACCGCGAGGCGGCCGAGATAGTACCACGCGGCGGGGTTCGTGGCCTGCTTGTCCTGGACAACGGCGTCGGTGAGGAGGCGTTTCGCCTGAGCGAGCTGTGGGTCACGCGACTCGGGCTTCTCCGCCGCGCCGCGTAGCGCGGCTATCGCGTTGTTGATTTTCGAGTTGGCCGGAGGCAGCTCGCAGGGAGGTTGGGGGGGCGTCCACCCCCCTTGAGCCGCGAGCGAGGCGCCCGGGGCGAGGGCGAGAGCCAGGAGAGCCGGTGCGGCACGCATGGCGGGCTAGAAATGGCGCGTCAGGCAGCCACTGTCAACTCCAGGAAAACGTGACCACAGCACCCGCGGGAAGGACATAACGGAAGGACTGCCCCGACCACCGCACCGCGAAGGTCCGCTCCTCGGCCGCGGCGTTCACCACGATCAGCGCTTTGGAGCTGTCGTCCGGGTTCCGGAAGGCCACGGTTTCGAGATCGCCGGCAAAGGAGGTCGACGCAACCCGTCGCGCCCCCGGCCTGACGAAGCGGCTCGCGTGGCCCAGGGCATAGTACTCGACGTTGCGCGTCACAGCGCCACCGGAAGTGATGGTCACCACGCCCCGGCAGTTGCCGCACCCCCCCGTGTGCGGCCCGTGCTGGTCATCGAGCGCCAGGTTCCAGAAAATCACGCCCTTTGCCCAGTCCCGGGTGGCGTCGATGATCAGCGTGCGCACGAACCATTTGAGATTGTCCGCGAAGTTGGGCGCCCATTCGCCGCCCGAGCACTCCGTGAAATACGCGTCCTTGTCCGGGTGGGCGTCGTGCACCACGGTCTGGGCCGAGACGTCGCCGGCATAGCAGTGCCAGGCGACGCCCGCAGTGTAGGCCGCGGCTGCCGAGTCACTCAGGACCTGGAGGGGCGACTGGGGTTCGTCCCAATTGTGGTCCCAGTCGAGAATAATCGTGCCGATGCCGCTGCGAGCGAACAACGGCCCGAGGTACTGGCCGATGAGCTGGGCGCGGGCCGGCGAATCGAGCCGCATGCCGGGATAGTCCGCTGGCTCGTAGTGCGGCTCATTTTGCAGCGTGATCGCGTAGATCGGCACTCCCTCCGCGCGGTACGATTCGATATATCGCCGAAAGTACTCGGCGAATGGAGCATAGGCCTCGGGACGGAGCGTCCCCTGAATCAGGCTTCCCGTGGTCTTCATCCACCCCGGCGGGCTCCAAGGCGACGCCATGATCTTGAGCTGGGGATTGATCGCGAGCGCGCGCTGCACCACCGGCAGCACATACGCCCGATTGGAATCGATCGAAAACTGTGCCAGGCTCGAGTCGGTCTGGCCCACGGGCATGTCGTCGTAACTGTACTGATGCAGCGAGAAATCAGACGCGCCCATGGTGAGGCGCGTGAAGCTGAGGCCGAGTCCGGGATTGCGGCCGAACAGCTCCTGCAGCAGCGCCTCGCGCTGCGGTGCAGTCATGCCATTCTGCAACAGCCACGCCGACGCGTCGGTGATGGCAGCCCCGAAACCTACCATCTCCTGATACGTCGTTCCCTCGTCGACGGTGATGGTCGTGGGAAGCGCCGCTCCGCCCGAAGCGAAGTGGATAACGGGCTCCTGGGACAGAAGTTTGCCCCCGGTGGGCGTGGTCAGCCATACCTGAACGGCCGGACCCTGGGTCGGCGGCCCAGGGGGACCGTCGGCCGAATGCCCGTTGGACGCGCAGGCGAGGCCGCTGGCGAGCGCAACCGTCGCGGCGCGCAGCATCATTGCCAGCCCGGGTTCTGCGTCAAGTTGTGGACGTCGAGCTCCGGCTGCGGCAACGGCAGCAGGTTACTCGGCACGCCGTGTACCGTCGTCTCCCCCGGAGCGATGTTCTGAAGCTCCGTCGTCTTCGCGAGCATCGCCTGGTTGAGAATTCCCCAGCGCGACAAGTCGAACCACCGCTGTCCCTCGAACACGAACTCGCGGCGCCGGTCGAGCCGCACCGAGTCCCGGAAGGCTGCCTGGGACAGGCCCGACACCGGCCGGATCCCGGCGCGTACCCGCACCAGATTCAGCGCCGCCTCGGCGGTCCCCGCCGTCGCCGTCCCGCCCTCGTTCACGGCCTCCGCATACATCAAGAGCACGTCGGCATAGCGCAGCACGATCCAGTTGTTGGACTGCTTCACCCACGCTCGCGTGTGCATGTTCTCGAAGTCGGTCTCGTCCAGATACTTGAGGAATGGGGGACCAAGCTTGGCCGGGGGATCGCTCCATCTGACGGTGTCGCCAAGGGCATCGACGTACCCTGTGTCGATGAACGTCGCGTTCCTGCCGCGCGTGTCGGCTGAGTCGAACAAGGCCGCGAGCGACGGCGCGACCGTCATGAGCCCGTAGGCGTCGCCGCCCGGGAAGCCCGAGGGAAGGCTGAAGAGCGTGTGCACGCTGCCGGATCCGGGGTCGAGCACGCCGTCGTAGTTGATCTCGAAGATGCTTTCTGAGTTGGTGATCTCGGTCGCGATCTTGAAGATGTCTTTGTAGTTGGTAAGCAGCGAGTCGCGGCCGCTGGTCATCACCTGCCCCGCCGCCTGGGCCGCGCTGGTCCAGTCCTGTTGCGTGAGATACACCTTGGCGAGCAGGGCGCGCGCCGCGCCGCTCGTCACCCGACCGACGTCGGCTCCCGAGTACGATACCGGCAGCCCTGCCGCGGCCTGCTGCAGGTCGCCGACGATCAACGCGTACACCTGTGCCACGGGCGTACGGGAGACCTTCAGCCCGCTCAAGGATGTGACCTCGTGCTCGAGCAGCGGCACGTCCCCGAAGCAGCGGACCAGATTGAAATAGGCGTTCGCCCGCAGGAAGCGCGCTTCGTTCAGAACCCGGTCGCGCAGCGTCGGATCCATGGTGATCGCCGGCACGCGATCGAGCACCGCGTTCGCCCGGTTGATGATCCGATACGCGCTGCCCCACACGTCGCCCATGGGCCACTCCGTGGACGTGAAGATATAGTTGCTCATCCGGTGCCCATCGGAGCCGAAGCGCGGAGCGGCAATGATGTCGTCCGTCGCGATGTCCGAGATGTACCAGAACCCGAGCCAGTACGACCATTTGACCTGTTCGTAGACGCCGTTGACGGCCGCGACCGCGTCCGCGGACGTCTTGTAGAAGTTCTCCGGGGTGAGCACGTCCGACGGGGCCGGATCGAGGAAGCTGTCACACGCCGTCGCGAAGCCGAGTGCCGCCAGCATGCCGAGCACCGAGTGTAGTTTGGTCCGTCGCATAGGATGGGCTCCGTTTCGTTCAGAAGCCGGCGGTGAAGCCGAACGTGACTTGTCGTACCTGCGGGTACGTCCCGTAGTCGAACCCCTGGGCGAGGTTCGTCCGGGCATACTCGGTGATTTCGGGATCGTAGCCGGTGTAATTCGTGACCGTGAAGAAATTCTGCGCGCTGAGGTACAACTGCAGGCGGCTCATGCTCTGGAGGTGCATCGCGTGCAGCCAACTGGCGGGGAACGTGTACGCCAACCGGATGTTCTTTCCTCGCAGATACGAGCCGTCCTCGATGAAGAGATCGGACTCGCGGCTCTCGAACGTGTTGCCGATCTTCGGCCTCGGGATGCCGGGCCCGCCCGCCGCCACAACCTCGAGCTGGTTCACCACGCCTCCAGCCGTCGTGAGGAGGGACCGATTGATGTTGTAGATCTTGTTCCCCACGGACCACTGGAGGAACAGCGACAGCTCGAAGTTGCGGTAGATCAGTCGATTGTTGAAGCCGCCCGTGTACTTCGGCTGCGCGTTCCCCAGGATGGTGCGGTCGCCCGGGCCGTCCAGCCCGTCGCCGTCCAGATCCTTGTACACGGGCTGCCCGGCAGTGTCGACGCCGGCGTACACCCAGCCATAGAACGTGTTGATCGGCTCCCCCACCTTGATGAGCGTCGGGTTCTGGTGCGCCCCACCCCCGATCCCGACCGGCGCCGGGACGATGGTGTCGGGACCGAGGTCGAGCACCTTGTTCCGGTTCCACGCGAGGCTCAAGGTCGTCTGCCAGCCAACCACGCCGGCGAGATTGACCGTGGTGAGACTCAGCTCGAAGCCGCGGTTTCGCAGGCTGCCGATGTTCTGGAGGGACGTGCTGAACCCCGAAGTGCCTGGGACGGGCACGTAGTACAGCAGGTCGTGGGTTCTCTTGTGGTAGTAGTCGGCGGTCACGGCGACTCGGCTCTTGAGAAACGTGGCGTCCACGCCCAAATCGATCCCGTCGGTCGTCTCCCACTTGAGGTCCGGGTTCGCGAGCGTGGTCGCCACGAAGCCGATGCCGCGGTTACCACCGAACACGTAGACGGTCGGGTCCACTCGTGCGAGCGGTCCGTAGTTCGGGATGTCTTGATTCCCGGTGCGCCCGTAACTCGCGCGCAGCTTCAGGTCGTCGAACCAGCCGAGCCGTTTGACAAAGCCTTCCTCGGAGGCGCGCCAGGCGAGCGCCGCTGCAGGAAAGAAACCGTACAGGTGACCCACACCGAACTTGCTGGAGCCGTCTATCCGTCCCGAAACGGTCAGCAGGTATTTGTCGGCGATACTCCAACGGGCGCGAGCGAAGTAGGACACGAGCGACGAATGCGGCGCGGTCGGGTACACGCCGACGAACGTCTTCGCGGCGCCCAGGCCGTTCACTCCCAACGCGTCGGTCGGAAAGCCCTGCGACGTGCCCGAGATCCCCGCGGTATTCGTGCGCTGGAGCGTGGTGCCGGCGAGCAGGTCCAAAGTGTAGCGATCGCCGAACCGCCGGTTGAAGTGGACCGTATTCTCGAACGACCAGCTCAGCGTCTGCGCCTCCCCCCGACTGCCGTCGCCCGCGCTGTTCGACCCCGGGAGCACCGTCGAGGGCGAGTAGTAGTCCTGCACCGAATTGAGGAAGTCCATCCCCACCGTGCTGCGAAGGGTCAGCCCCTCCCGCACGTCGTACTCGGCGAACGCGTTCCCGATCACCCGGTTCTGCCACTCTTGGTTTGTGATCTCCATCGCCGTGGCGACGGGATTGGGGAACGGTCGGCCGGTGAGCGGGTTGACCCCCGTGAAGTACTCGCCACCCGTAACCTTTACGGGAAGCGTGGGCGGGGCCGTAAGGGCGTCCAACATCACCGACGCCGCCCCGCCATTGGGTAACACATCCGCCTGTGACCGACTGAGGGCGAGCCGGTTGCCGATCCGGAGCCGGGGGCTGACATTGCGATCGAGGTTGAGCCGGAACGACCCGCGACTCAAGTCGCTGCCGATGACCACGCCATCGTGCTGCAGCAGGCTCCCGGACACGAAGTAAGTCGTGCCCGCATCGCCCCCCGAGAAGGAGAGGTCGTAGCTGCGCATCGGTGCATTGCGGAATATCTCGTTCTGCCAGTCGGTCCCTTTCCCGAACGCGGCGATGTCCGCGGGCGTGTACACGGGCGGCTGCCCGGCATTCGTGTACGCCGTGTTCACCATCCGCGCAAACTGAGTGGCGTCGAGCAGCGGCAGCGTGCGCCGTACGTCCTGGATGCCGTAGTACGAGCCGAACGAGACAGCATTCTCGCCCGCGCGGCCGTGCTTGGTCGTAATGAGCACGACGCCGTTCGCCGCCCGGGCACCGTAGATGGCGCCCGCCGCGGCGTCTTTGAGAATCTCGATGGACTCGATGTCATTCGGACTCAAGCCGGCGATCGGGTTCACGCCGTGCACACCCTCCCCGAGCAGCGTGCTGGTCGTCAGCTCGTCGAGGTTGGTGCTCACCGGCACGCCGTCGATCACATACAGCGGATCGTTCCCCGCCGAGATGGAGTTGCCGCCCCGGATGCGCACCATGGCTACCGCTCCCGGCTGCCCGCTCGCCGTCACAACCTCGACGCCGGGCGCCCGCCCCAGCAGCGCCTGGTCGAGCGACGTCACGGGAGCCGCCGAGACTTGCTCCGACGTGACCGACGACACCGCCCCCGTGAGCTCGCGCCGCTCGGTGGTGCCGTACCCGATGGCCACCACCTGCTCGAGCTCGGTGGCCTGCGCCGCCAACGCGAACTCGAGGGCGGCATCCTGGTCCGGAACGACCGTCACCGCCTTCGACACCGAGCGGTATCCGATGCGGGTCGCCTTCACCGTACGCGGGCCCGCCGGCACGTTCGCAATACGATAGCCGCCGTCGTCCCCGGATCGCGCGCTGAGCCCAGTGCCCTCGACCATGAGGGTCGCCACGGCGATCCCCTGCCCGCTCACCGAATCCGTCACCCGTCCCACGATGGACCCGACTTGCGTCTCGTCCAGCGCACCGCGCTTCACCAGGGCCGCCTGCCCGTGCGCCGTGAGCAGCACGTCCACACCGGCGTCGTACAGCACCGCACTCAGCACCGCGCCGACCGTCAGGTGGGACGCGGTAAACGTCACCCGTGTGTCGAGCGGGACGACGCCCGCGCTGTAGGTGAGGTGCAACCCCGCCTCGCGGGCGATCGCGGAGAGCGCCTCCCCGAGCGAAACGTCCTGCAGGTCGACCGAGATCGTCTTACGGAACACTGCCGCATTGCTCGCGTCCGTCCACCGCACGCCTGATCCGCTCGACGCGAGCGCTAGAAACTTGGGACCGACCGCCGCGAGCTGGACCGGCTGGTCCGCGTCCTGGGCGTTCGCGACCCGGAGCCCCACCGCGGCGGTGAGTCCCGCGACCAGCGTCACGACCGCGCTGCATGTCCGTCCGTTCAATCCGATATGCATGGTCGACCTCCCGTTCCGCTATCGCGCTGCTGGAGAAGCTGAGATCGTCACCGACCGGCCCTGCCACTCGTAGCGGGCACCGAGCGCGGCGGTGATGAGCGTGAGGACCTGGGCGACCGGTTCATCGGCGTACGACCCCGTGACCGGCCGACGCCCGAGGACCGGGTCGTCGACCCGAATGTCGAGGTCGTACCAGCGACCCAGCCGTTGCACGACCTCGCTGAGCGGCACGCTCTCGAACACCAGCCGGCCCCGCGTCCAGGCCAGCTCGTCCTCCACCTTGGCGCGCGACACGACGTGTACTCCCCCAGCGCGTGAGCGGGTCGCGACCTGGCCGGCGTGGACGACCGTCTCGGCCACGGCAACGGCCCCTTCGATCACCGCAACGCGCTCGCGTGCCGCGTCACCGTAGGCGTGAATGCCGAATCTGGTCCCGATGTCTCGAACCGCGCCGCCGGGGGTGTGGACGACGAAGGGTCGGGCCGCGTCGTGCACGACGCGGAAGAACCCTTCCCCATCCAGATACACGTCGCGCTGCCCTGCGGCGAATGCCACGGGTGCTCGCAGCCGGCTGTCGGCGTTGAGCATGATTTCCGTCCCATCGAGCAGGCGGAACACCGCCCGGCGCCCGCGCGGCGTGGCGTATTCGCGGATCGCCGGCCGCGGAGCCGCGGGCTTCGCCCGGCCGAACCACCAGGCACCCCCTCCGCCGACGAGCGCGGCCACGATGGTGGCCGCGATCGCACCGCGGCGCACTCCCCCTCCCCACCAACGCGGCGCCCAGCGCGGCCCCGATCTCAGGCCGACACGGGTGGCAAAGCGCGTCCAAGCTGCGTCCACCGCGTACGGTGCGGCGAGGCGGCGCATATCGGCGGCCCACGCCTCGCGCAGCGCGGCCACGGCGGCGCGGCGCTCCGGGTCGGCAGCCATCCACGCCTCGACCGCGGCATGGTCTTGGGGCGCCGCGGTGCCGTCGAGAAAGCGGCGGAGCACGACAAGGTCGATGGAGGACGGATACGGCGTCATCACTACCTTATGACGCCGGAGCAGGAGGGTTTACTTACGGACCGAGGGCGACAGGGTGTTTCGCAGGACCGCGAGTGCCCGCCCGATGTGGACGCCGACGGTTTTCTGGGAAATAGCCATTCGTGCGGCCACCTGGTGGTAGCTCAAGCCCTCCCCGCGGCTCAGTAGGAACGCCGCACGAGTACGCGGTGGCAGCGTGTCCAGGACCCGCTCGAGGCGGCGCCGCAGTTCCTCGGCATCGAATTCCGCGTCCGGCAGTGCGCGACCCGCGCCGCCGGTCTCTTCGAGGACGAGCAGCGGGGCCGCGCGTCGCCGCACGGCGGTCCGCCGGACCTGACTGATCGCGCGGCGGCGCACTGCGGCATAGAGGTAATGCCCGAGGTCGCTCACCACCCATCGTGCCCGGTCCTCCCAAATGTGCACGAAGACGCCCTGCACCGCGTCCTCAGCGGCGTCGCGACTCCCCAGGTAAGGCGCGACGTGCCGGCAGAGAGGGTCGTAGTAGGCCCGAAACATCGACTCGAACGCCGCCTCGTCTCCGGCCCTGATCCGAGCCACGAGATCGTGCCGGGATTCGCGCGAGGTCGACCGGTCGTCGGGGAGGGCCATCGTGTCCTAAGGTTCCCCCTCCGGGCCAGGGTCGCAAGGAGGGGACCACGCCCGCTATCGACGGGCCAGTGGGAGCCATGCCTTCCGCCGCAGCACGCCGTCGGCTGCAGTTGGGTCGCGTCATCGCCGGAGCAGCTCCGGCGCCGTCACAAGGACTGCAGGAACGCGATGATGGCCGCTTGATCGCTTCGGGTCAGCTTACGAAAACGCCGGGACACACCGCTCGCTTCACCCCGATGCCGCGCGATGGCGTCGCGTAGCGTCAGCGACGCCCCGTCATGCATGAGTCGCGGCCGTAGACGCACTCCCCATAACGGGGCCGTCCGCATCTTGTTTCTGGTGCGGCCGACGCTGTCGATCGAGAGCTGCCGCCACACGACCTTGTAGACGGCCGGCCCATAGTGCTCCGGCATCGCCATGACGATCCCGTCGCCGGTGCCGACGTTATGCAGCAGGAAATCGCCGAAGGGGTGAAACGTCTTCTCGCCGAGCGCGGGCGGGATGGTGTCCGTGCCACCGTTGAGTACGGCCCCCGCCGCGGCCGTCACCAGGGTGCGGACGTGACAGGTGGCGCAGCCGATCATGTCGAACAATTCCGACCCGCGTCGCGCCGCCGGGGTCGCGGCCAGCACGCTGTCGCGGGCGGGTGCCTTGGTGGCTCGCAAGAAACGGGCGAACCGGTCGATATCCGCAAGCCCGGAGGAGTCGCTCGTATTGTTCGGCTCGGATACCGTATTGCACAGCGTGGTCACTTCGTCGGGGAGCAGGCGGCTGGTGAAGCCCATCTCATTGAGGTAGGCATCGGCCGAGAACGAGAGCAGACTGGCGTGCTGATCCTTCCAACCGAACCGCCCGATCCGCGTTTCCCCCGGGGCTTCCAGGATGGGTACATACAGCGCCTGGCCGCGGATCGTGCCGCGTGTCGTCCGGCGTTGCGCGCGCGCGATCTCGATCAGCGTCTCGTCGGCCACGGCTTCCACCAGGCCGTCCCCCAGCAGGTTGAGGGACGCGCGCGTCGTGCGAATCGTCTCCGTGTCGGGCACCCGCTCTTGAATCTCGGAGTCCGGGAACGCCGCGTTCGGGCAAATGGCCCGATCGTTGACCAGCGTGCGACCGGCGATGGTGACGGTGCCGCGCGCGATCGGGATGTCGGCGTTCTCAAACCCTCCGTCCGGTCCCAGATGACCCACCCGCAATTCCGTGATCTGACTCGCTCCGCCCGAGGTCGGGGTTTGATGACACTCGCGGCAGGCCTGCGCGTTGTAGAGTGGTCCCAACCCATCCGCGATTTCTTCCACCTCGTCGAATGCGTCCTGGTCGGCCTGGTGGGTGGAGTCATCCGCAACGCCGTTGCTCCGGTTGTCGAATCCCGTGGGGGCCTCCGCGGCGCTGCTCGGAACCGGGACCTGAATCGGTGGAGGAGACGCACCCGCGCCGCACGCCGCGAGCGTGAACGCCACGGGGGCGAGCCACGGCGCGGAGCGAGAAAACCTGACGCGAACCATGTGGACCTCACGAAACCGAGGAATGATCCGTGGCCTGGCGACATCACGTGGAGAGCCCAGGCTAACGATTGGCTGGCCCGGTATCAAGACGCGCGAGCGCTACCGCCCCAGCAGGGGCTTGGGATGGTCCATGATCCGGGGGGGGCAACGTCACGACATCGGAAATGCGACGGCGGAACGTCGTAAGTCTCAGAGCGGGCGACGGGATTCGAACCCGTGACGTCCAGCTTGGGAAGCTGGCATTCTACCCCTGAATTACGCCCGCAAACTCTTTCCCGAGCAACGGCTTGAAAGACCTATCGCAATTTACATGCCCACCCGCGAACCCGAAAGCCGCGCCAGGCTCAGCTACGCTTGTATCGCCAGGCTACCACACTCGGCTGCTCGACTTTCAGCTCGACTTTCAGTTTGAACTCCTGGCTGGCGTTCGGATCCAGTGTCGGGACGTCCTGGGTTTGCGTCGCCACCACGTTGCCCTTCGCATCGAGGAAATCGAAGCTGATCTTGAGCGGCGCCGACGCCTTGGACCGGAAATTCGTCATCTGCCCGTCGAGGCTGGCCCCCTTCTCCGTCACGCTGAAGCTCGACACCGTGATCTCCACGGGCAGCGAGTCGGCGATCTGTAGGTAGTACAATACCGAGTCCTTCTTGCCCTTGAGCTGCCATCCGCCGGCGACTTTCGCGAGGGTCGAGCGGTTCAAGGGGTCCACGGCGTACAGCCGCTGGGCGAGCGGCAGCACGCTGGCCGAGTCGCCGATCAGGTACGAGACGCCGGCGAGATTATAGAGCGCGTCGCGCGAGTACGGGTTCTTCGCGAGGCCGGCCTCGTACGCCTTGGCCACCTGGCGGTACTGCGGGTCGGCGAGGGCGTGGTACTTGCGCATGGTGTCGGCCGCCGCCGGCGCGCACCGCGCCCCCACCTGACGGGCCGTGAGCGTGGGGCTTTTCTTCTTCGCGACCTTGGCACAGTCGGCGTCCATGGCGGCCGTGTCCGGCGACGAGGGAATGGCGCCCAGCATGGAGCCCGCCGCCCCGAACAGCTCGTCGGCGCCGGCCGAGTCGGCCCGCTCCAGAACCCGGCTGTACAGCGCCATGGCCGAATCGCGCTTGTCGGCCTGCAGGTAGAGCCCGGCCAGGCTCGCCATGCCCTGAACGTCGCCCGGATAGGCCGCGAGATACTCGAGGTACGCGGGGATCGCCTCGGTGTAGCGCTTGGCGGAGTGGTACACCCGCGCCACGTTGAACAGCGCATCACGCCGCTCCCGGGCGTACTTGGCGTCGGAGGCCGCTGCCGCGGCCAGACGGAAGTACTTGGCGGCCGAGTCCATGCGGGTCGCATAGACCAACGAGTCGGTATGGTACTTCGCGACGTCCGTCTTCTTGCCTGCCGAATCGGGCTCTTCCCGACCAACGAACAGGTTGGCGATGTACACGAACCCCATCGGCTCGGCCTTGTAGATCTGGTTCGCGCGCCGGAAGCTCGCGATGGCCGAGTCGGTCTGTCCCCCCTGCCACGCCTGCACGCCGGCGTTAAACACCGGCACCCACGCCTGCCGTCGATACAGCCCGATGTCTTCCTTGCACGCGGGCGCGAGGGTCAACGCCTTGGATAGCGCCGAGTCCGCCGCCGCGAGATCATCGGCCATGAGATAGTAGCGCCCCAGATAGTACCACGCGGCCGGGTTCTTCTCCTGCTTGCCGGTCGTCACCGCCTGCGTAAGCACGCGCTCGGCGTCCTTGAGATCCTTGGCCTTCTGGTCCGCGAACTTGGTGGTGAACGCGCTCCGCAGCGACTGCATACCGCTGTTCACCAGCTGGTGCCCCGGCTTGATGTCGCACGCCGCGGGGAGCCAGATCTGCGCTCGCGCCACGACGGGAGCCGCACCGGCGGCACACACCCATCCGAGAAGGCCGACGATCCGCTGCACGCTCATGATCACTCCTTCGATTTGGCAACCAGCGCCTCGGCGTCGCGTTGCGCGACCCGCGCGACCTCGAGCGGCGGCCGGCCCAACGCCCGGGCCGCCGCGAGAACATCCTCGTACTCGGGTTTCACCCGTACGCCGTCCGCGCCGGGCTGCTCCAGCACCTTCACGCGAACGGACACCTGCGGAGCCAACTCCACGGTCACCTGGCGCCGCGCCAGCGTGGCTCGCTCCGCCACCCAGCGGCGCACCCCCGCCGTCGTACTGTGCCGGAACAGCGCCGCCGTCACGGCTTCAGCCAGCTCCTCGGGGGCCATGACCTCCACCCGAAATCCAGAACGGCCTTTCTTCATCTGCACCGGCCACGTCTGCACATCCAGTGCCCCGGCGGCGACCAGCGCCTGCCGCAACGGCTCCACATACTCGGGGCTCATGTCGTCGAGATCGGTGGCGAGCAGTGTCACGCGTCCCGCTTCGGCCGCCTGCTCCGCGACGAGCACCCGCAGCGCGTTGGGGTAGTGCCCGGGGTTCCGCTGCCCCGCCCCCCACCCGCTTTTCACCAGGCGCCAGCGCGCCGGCGGCGCCCCCCCGGTTGCCAACACGCGCACCAGCGCGGCTCCCGTGGGCGTGGTGGCTTCCCCTTCCACCGGGCCACCCGCCGCTATCTCGAGGCCTTCCAGCAGGATCGCCGTCGCGGGCGCGGGGACCGGAAGCGCGCCATGCGTCGCATCCACCCACCCCCGGCCCACTGCCACCGGCAGGGTGTAGACCGCGTCCACGCCAAGCTGCTCGAACCCCTCGATCGCGCCGACGATGTCGAGCACGGCGTCCACCGCCCCGACCTCGTGGAGATGGACCTTTTCCGGAGGCACACCATGCACCCGCCCCTCGGCCTCGCCCACCAGCCGGAACGCCCGCACCGCGCGCTCCCGCACCCATTCGGACACGGGGGCTCGCTCCACCAGGCGCACCAGCTCCCCCACGTGCCGACCGTGCGGCTGCTCGGGGATCGCGAACTCGACCTGCTTGCACCCGACGCCGCAGCGCACCACGTCGCGCACAGTGACCCCCACCCCGGCGAGACCCAAGCGCCCGGGCAGCCCCTCGAGCCAGGCCGACGGGATGCCGAGGGAGAGGAGCGCTCCCAGGGTCATGTCGCCCGAGATGCCGGCGGCGGGGTCCAGTATGGCGATGCGCATAGCGTGCGAAGCGGCGGAATATTAACGGGTTAGGCCCTGTAGAGCCACCCGGCCCCGGTATTGAACACCACAACGCGCTCGCGCGCCCGGATCAACCCTCGCGCCTTGAGCTCCAGCGCACCGGCGAGCGCCGCCCCTCCTTCGGGGCACGCGTCGATCCCCTCTGACGTCTGCAGCTCGCACGCCGCCGTTCGGAGCTGAGCGTCGGTCACGGCCACCGCGGCACCACCACTCTCCCGCAACGCCCGCAGGATCAGGCGATCGCCCAGCGGGCGGGGCACGCGCAGACCGGCAGCGATGGTCGACGGGTCGCGCCACTCGGGGCAACTGTCCGCACCGTCCTCGAACGCCCGCACCACCGGAGCACATCCCGCGGCCTGCACGCTGTACATGCGCGGCGGCATCCCGCCCACCCATCCCGCTCGGGCGAGCTCGCCGAACGCCTTCCACATGCCGATGAGGCCCGTGCCCCCACCGGTGGGATAGACGACCGCATCGGGAAACGTCCAGTCGAGCTGCTCCACCAGCTCGAGGCCCAGGGTTTTCTTTCCCTCGATCCGATAGGGCTCGCGCAGCGTCGAGACGTCCACCGCCCCTGTCGCCGAGGCAAACGCACGGGCGGCCGCGCCGCAGTCTCCGATGTGTCCCTCCACCAGGACCAGGTCCCCGCCGAAAGTCTTGATCTGGGAGAGGATCGTGGCCGGCGTGCTGGCCGGCGCGTACACACGCGCCTGTGCGCCCGCGCGGGCGGCGTAGGCGGCGAGCGCGACACCGGCGTTTCCCGCGGTGGGTACCACGAACGACGCGGCTCCCGCGTGCGCGGGACGCGTGACGGCGGCGGAGAGACCGCGCGCCTTGAACGAGCCCGTGGGGTTCGTGCTTTCGTCCTTCACCCACAACTGGG
>Ga0209156_10001592_pt1 | contig 18338 bp, 19 predicted proteins | sample GraSoiAngelo_124_FD_185881 | JGI IMG/M metagenome (GOLD analysis project Ga0209156, IMG submission 185881) | Grasslands soil microbial communities from the Angelo Coastal Reserve, California, USA - 14_0927_05_20cm (SPAdes) (version 2) | ecosystem: Environmental > Terrestrial > Soil > Grasslands...
CCGTGTTCCACAAGGGGAAGCTGCTCTACAACCTGCCCGTCGCGAAGCACGCCATGCGCAAGGCGGAGCGCGCCATCCTGGTGGAAGGGTATTTCGACGTGCTGCGCCTGTCGCTCGCCGGCATCGAAGAAGTGGTGGCCCCGCTCGGCACCGGGCTCACGCCCGACCAGGCGCAGCTGCTTCAGCGTCACGCGCCGCACGTCACCCTGCTGTACGACTCGGACGACGCCGGACTGCGCGCTACCTTCCGCGCCGGCGACGAGCTGTTGCGCCAGGGCCTGCGCGTGAGCGTGGCCACGCTCCCCCCGGGGGAGGATCCGGATACCCTCGTCCAGAAACGTGGCGCCGCGGGCCTCGAAGCCATTCTGAAAGACGCGGTCGACCCCCTGGAGCGCAAAATCCAGATCCTCGACCGGAAGGCCTTCTTCTCGAGCCTCCCGGGGCGGCGGCGGGCGCTCGACCGACTGCTCCCCACCATCCGTGCGGCGAAAGATCCGATCACCCGGGAGCTGTACATCTCGAGAGCGGCCGAGGCCGCGGGCGTGCGGAAGGACGTCTTGGAACGGGAAACGGGAAACGAGAAACGGGAAACGGGCAGCACACCGACGTTTCCCGTTTCCCGTGTCCCGTTTCCCGTGCTGCCCGCCAGCGCCGAAAAAGCTCTCCTGCTCCTGATGCTCGAGGGCGAGCCATGGTGCGCCCGCGTGACCGAGGCCGTCGATGCCGAGGAGCTCGAGTTCGCCCCGTATCGCGCGGTGTTCGAAGCCGTGGCGGACGACGCCGTGCTCGCGCTGGACGACACGTCGGCGCGCGCCTACGAGCAGCTCAAGGGCGAGGGCCTCGGCGGGCGCGATCCCAACGAGATGTACCAATTGGCCGTGAGCTGGATGGAAGCACGGCGACTGGAGCGGCAGCTGCAGCAGCTCGACGACCAGCTGCCGTTCGAGAGTCCCGAACGCCAGGCGTCCCTGATTGCGGAGAAGCGACGCGTATTCGACGAGCTCCGCAAACGTTACCCGCGTTACAAAATCGCTGCGAGGAGGAGAGGTGCACCCGGAACTTGAATCGTTGTTGGCGTTGCAGGAGAAAGATCAGGCGGTCACGGCGACGGACGAGAGTCTGGCGGCGCTCGCGCCCGAGCTCCAGGCGCTGGACGAGGCGCAGGCGGCGGCCGAGCGCGTGCTCGCCGGGGCCCAGGCGGCGATTCAGGCCGCGATCGACCGGCGCGACGAGCTGGAAGGCAAGATCGCCAACTATCGCACCATGCAGGAGCAGCGGCGCCAGCGGCTCGAGTGGGTGCGGGGCGCCAAGGAAGCCTCGACGCTCATGGCGGAGCTGGACCTGGCCCGCTCGGTGCTGGCCAAGGAAGAGGCCGAGTTCATGCGCTCGGGCGACGCGGTGACGGAGGCCGAGCGCAAGGCGGCCGAGGCCGAGAAGGCCCTGCAGGAGGTGCGCGCGCAGCAGGCGCCGCTGCGCGAGGCGCTGGCGGGCAAGCGCGATGCGATCGCGGCCGAGCGCGAGCGGGCCGTGGCGGAGCGCGAGCGCGCCGCGACCCGCGTCGGCGCCGGGCTGCTCGCGCGCTACGAGCGCATCCGCCGCGGCAAAGCGCCGCTCGCGCTCTATCCCCTGCACGCCGACGCCTGCGGTCACTGCTTCACGGCGGTTCCCACGCAGCGGCGGGCTCTGATTCAGCGCGGCGCGTCGATCGAAGGCTGCGAAGCCTGCGGTGTGCTGCTGTACGCGCGCGAATGATTCCCGCTCGCTGGGCGGTCGCGGCGCCTCCCGACCCAGGTCTCACGACCACGCTCGCTGCCGACCTGCACATTCCCGAGCCCCTGGCGGCGATCCTGGTGCAGCGCGGCCTCGCCGCCCCCGAGCTCGCCAAGGCGTTTCTCCGCCCCGAGCTCGAACGCCTGTCCGACCCGCTCGCCTGGGCCGACATGGCCCGCGCCGTGGAAGTGATCGCGGCCGCGGTGCGCGCGCGCGCGACCATTCTGGTCCACGGCGACTACGACGTGGACGGCCAGTGCGCCGCCGCCCTGCTCACTCGGGTGCTCGCGAGCGCGGGCGGAAACGTCCGGGCATTCGTGCCGCACCGGCTGCGCGACGGCTACGATTTCGGGCCCGCCGGCCTTGCGGAAGCCCGGCGCGTGGGCGCGGGGCTCATCATCACCTGCGACTGCGGCATCACCGCCGTCGACGCGGTCGCCGCGGCCCGCGCGGCGGGCATCGACGTGATCGTCACCGATCACCACCTGCCCGGCGAGGTCCTGCCGCCCGCTGCCGCCGTGCTCGACCCCCGCCGGTCCGACTGTGCCTCGGAGGACAAATACCTCTGCGGCACCGGAGTGGTGTTCAAGCTCGTCCAGGCGCTCGTCCCGGCGCTGGGCCTGTCGCCCAACCTGCCGCTGCATTTTCTCGACTTCGTGGCGCTCGCGACCGTGGCGGACGTCGTCCCGCTCACCGGCGAGAACCGCATCCTGGTGCGCCACGGGCTCAAGATGCTGGCCGAGTCCCGCTGGACCGGCGTGCGCGCGCTGCTCGACGCGGCCGGCCTGGCCGGCAAGCCGGTCAAGTCCGGTCACGTGGGGTTCATCCTCGCGCCGCGGCTCAACGCCGCCGGCCGCATCGACGACGCGAACCTGGGTCTGCGGCTGCTGCTGTCCGACGATGCTACCGAGGCCGCCGCCATCGCGCGGCAGCTGGAGACGCTCAACGCACGGCGCCAGGAGCTGGACCAGCGCATCCTGGACGAGGCGGTGGAGCTGGCCGAGCGGGTGCTGCGGCCGGAAGACCGGGCGCTGGTGCTCGCGGCGGACACGTGGCATCCCGGCGTGATCGGGATCGTGGCGTCGCGTCTGGTGGAGCGTTACGGTCGGCCCACGTTTCTCATCGGGTGGGACGAGGGCGGGAGCACCGGGCGCGGCTCGGGGCGGAGCATCGCGGGCTTCGACCTCCACGCCGCGCTCCACCGGGTCGCCCCGCACCTCGAGAAATACGGTGGGCACACCATGGCGGCGGGCCTCACCATCCGGCGGGAGCGCTACGAAGCGTTTCGTGTTGCGTTTCTCGCGGTCGCGGGCGAGCTTCTGCGCCCCGACGACCTGGTGCCGGCGCAGCGCGTGGACCTGGAGCTGCCCCTGGGCCTCGTGAGCGAGGAGCTGGAGAAGCTGATTCGCTACCTGGAACCGTGCGGGGCCGGCAACCCGGCGCCGGTGTTCGGGGTGCGCGGCGCGCGCGCCGTGGGCGCGCGACGGGTGGGCACGAACCACCTGCGGTTCACGCTGGACGACGCGTCGGGCGCACTGCCCGCCATCGCGTTCCAGTGGGCCGACGCGATTCCCGACCAGTGGCTCGCCGAGCGGCTGGACGTGGCGTTCCGGCTGGAGCGCGACGAGTGGCAGGGGCGGGCGACGCTGCAGGCGCGCGTGGCGAGCATGGCGCCGAGCGTATGAACGCGGAAGGCGGAACGCGGAACGCGGAACAGGCACTTCCCTTTCTGTTCCGCGTTCCGCCTTCCGCGTTCCGACTTGGGAAGGCGGGGGGGTCGGGCATGATCCGGATAATCGCCGGCGAATTCAAAGGCCGCCGTCTCAAGACGCCCGCCACCGACAAGGTGCGCCCCACGGCCGATCGCGTGCGGGAGGCGTGGTTCTCGATCCTGCAGCGCTCGATCCCGAGGGCGCGGGTGCTCGACCTGTTTGCGGGCTCCGGGGCGCTGGGCTTTGAAGCGCTGTCGCGCGGGGCGGCGAGCGCGGACTTCGTGGAGCTGCACCGCTTCGCGCTCGCCACCCTCAAGACGAACGTGCAGACGCTCAAGGTGGACGACCGGGCCGCGATCCATCGCGCGGACGCCCTCCGCTTCGCCGAGCGCCTGCACCCGGGCCAGTACGACGTGGCGTTCGCCGATCCCCCGTACGCGGGGCAGGACGCCGCCCGGCTGGTCGCCATGTTCCGCCTCAACGCGTTCGCGCGCATCTTCTCGATCGAGCACCCTGCGGACCAGCCCATTCCCGGCGACGACACGCGGCGCTACGGCGACACGGCTGTCACCTTCATTTACGCGCCATGACGCGCGTCGCGGTCTACCCGGGTTCGTTCGACCCCATCACGCGCGGGCACGAAGACCTGATCCGGCGCGCCCTCACGTTCGCCGACCGCGTGATCGTCGCCGTGGCGGTGAACGCGGCGAAGCAGCCGCTGTTCACGCTGGAGCAGCGCGTCGCGCTGATCCAGAAAGCCGCGACCGATCCGCGGCTCGAGGTCCGGTCGTTCGACGGCCTCCTGGCCGACTTCGTGCGCGCCGCCGGCGCCACCCTGATCGTGCGCGGGCTGCGCGCCGTGAGCGACTTCGAGTACGAGTTCCAGATGGCGCTCATGAATCGCAACCTCGCTCCCGGGGTCGAGACCGTGTTCCTGGTGCCGGCCTTCGACCTCACCTATCTGAGCTCGAGCCTCGTGCGCGAAGTAGCCCGCTTCGGCGGCGACGTGTCGCAGCTCGTCCACCCGGCGGTGGGCCAGGCGCTCAAGCAAAAGTTCGGGAAGTGACGTTCCGCGACGCGCTGTACGAGCGGGCGCGGCGCGCGCGCCGCCGAATCGTGCTGCCCGAGGGCGAGGACGCCCGCGTCCGCGCCGCCGCCGCGCGGATCGACGCCCTCGCGCTCGGCAGCGTGCAGCTGCTGGATCGAACCGCTCCCCGCTCCCCGCCCCCCGAGATGGTGCGCCTGCTGCGCGTCCGCCACCCGGACAAGTTTCCCGGCGACGCGGCGGCCGCCACCGCGCTCGCGCATCCCCTCACCTACGGCGCGGCGCTGGTGGCGCTGGGGCGCGCCGATGTGATGGTCGGCGGGGCCACGTTTCCGAGCGGCGACACGATCCGCGCCGCGCTCCGCACCGTCGGCACCGCCCCCGGGATCACGACCGTGAGCGGTGCGTTCTACATGGTCAAGGACGACGTCGTGCTCACGTTCACCGACTGCGCCGTCGTCCCGGAACCGACGTCCGCGCAGCTCGCCGAGGCGGCGCTCGCCGCGGCGCACGACCGCCGTCGCATCGTGGGCGACGAACCGGTGGTTGCGTTCCTCTCCTACAGCACCAAGGGGAGCGCGACCGGACCGCGGGTGGAGCGCGTGCGCCGGGCGCTCGAGCTGCTGGCCGCCCGCCGCCCCGACTTCCCGTTCGACGGCGAGTTCCAGACCGACACTGCGCTCGTGCTGGACGTGGCCGCGCGCAAGGCGCCGGGCTCCGCGGTGGCGGGCCGCGCCAACGTGCTCGTGTTCCCCGACCTTGACAGCGGGAACATCGGGTACAAACTGGTCCAGCGGCTGGGCGGGTGGGACGCGATCGGGCCGATTCTCCAGGGCCTGGCCCGACCGGTGGCCGACCTGTCGCGGGGCGCCAGTGCCGACGATATTGTGGACACGGTCGCGGTCGCCGTCCTTCAAGCCGGGGAGCAGCCATGAGCTTCACGTTGCGCAAAGACAAGCACGGCGTCGTCGTCGTCGGCGTCGACGGCCAGTTGATCGTCGGCAATCGCCAGGAGCTGAAGCAGAAAGTGCTCGACGCCCTGGAGAGCGGCGGCCGCAAGTTCGTGGTGGACTTCACCAAGACCGGCTACATCGACTCCTCCGGCCTCGGCGTCCTCGTGTCGCTGTCGAAGAAGATCAGGGAACAGGGCGGGGATCTCCGGCTGTGCGGCCTGAACGAGGACCTGCAGACGCTGTTCGAGCTGACCAAGCTGGACACGCTCTTCGCCATCGCCAAGACGTCCGAGGAGGCGCTCGCCGCCTTCTAGCCCGTGACCACGCCGCTGCACCTCGACGTCCGCCGCCGGGCGGGGGGAGGGGACACCGAAACGGAGCTGTCGCTCGATGTGCCGAGCGACCTCCAGTACGTCGGCCCGGCGGTCGAATTGATCGTGGGGCGTCTCCCGCCGGCTCCGCTGTCCCCGCGCCGCATCCGTTTCAACTTCCGCACTGCGCTCGCCGAAGCCCTCGCCAACGCCATCGCGTACGGCAACCGCCACGACCCCGCCCGCGTGGTGCGCGTCCTGGTCCAGGTGGGGCGCGATTTCGTCCGCCTGCACGTGACCGACGAGGGAGACGGCTTCGACCCGGACACCGTCCCCGACCCCACGCTCCCCGAGCGCCTGGCCTTGGAGGACGGGCGCGGGTTGTTCGTGTTGAGGAGCCTGGTGGATCACGTGGCCTTCAACGAGAAAGGCAATTCGGTGTGCCTGACGCTGCGGGCGGGCTGACCGGCGAGCGACTCGAGCGGCTGCTCCCGGTGCTCGAGCGGCTGACCGGGGCGCGCCTGCGCCTGCGCACCGACGAGGGCGACCCGCCGCCGGCGTCTGCGTCGGCGTCGCTCGTGCCGATTCCCGAGACCGCGGGCGTGTGGCTCGAGATCACGAACGGGGGACTGGGGAAGGCGCAGGAGCTGGCCCAGATCGTCGCCGCTGTGCTCTCCGCCGAGCGCGACGCCGCCCAGGTCGCGGCGGAGCTGTCGGAGCGGTACGAAGAGATCGATCTGATCTACACGATCAGCGAGATCCTCGGCCACACGATCCGGCTCGACGAGGCGGCGGAGCGGATCCTGCGGGAAGTCTCGACCGTGGTTGGCGCGCGCCGCGCCACGCTGCTGGTGCACGATCCGGAGGCGCACGTGCTGCGGATCGTCGCCGCCCGCGGCATGCAGCCGGACGATCTCGAGCCGATCGAGGTGGACGACCTCTGCTCCGTGGCGGCACGCGTGTTCCGCGAGATGCGGATCGTGAGTTACGACCCCACCGATCCCAAAGCCGTGAATCCCGGCTGCCCCGAAGGCCGGAACTACCGTGGCGAGGCGTTCCTGTCGGTGCCCGTGTTGTACGCGGCGCCCGGGGCGCGCGGCAAACCGATCGGGGTGATCAATCTCACGGACCGGGTGGGCGAGGACGCGTTCACGGCGGGCGATCGCAAGCTCGTCGCGGCGATCGCGAACCAGATCGGGGCGGCCATCGAGAACGCGCGCCTCGTCGCCCAGGACCTGGGGCAGCAGCGCGTGCGCCGCGAGCTCGAGCTGGCGCGTGATCTGCAGCTGAAGCTCCTGCCCTCGCCGCTCGTGCTGGCGGCGCGCGTCGACGTGGCGGCCCGCTGCCGCCAGGCCGACTCGGTGGGCGGCGACTTTTACAACCTGCTGAACCTGCGCGGCGGCCGGATCGGCGTCATGATCGGCGACGTGACGAGCCACGGCTTCAGCGCCGCGCTGATCATGGCGCTGGTGATGGCCGCGTCGGGCATCCACGCCGAATCGGCCGAGACGCCCGCCGAGGTGCTGCGGCGCCTGGAGGAGTCCCTCACCGAAGAGCTCGCCAACACGGAGATGTTCCTCACCCTGTTCTACGCCGTCGTGGACCCGCAGGCCGGGCGCATCACGTTCGCCAACGCGGGTCACCCCCACGCGTTCCTCGTGTCCGCCCGCACCGGGGAGGCCACCCGGCTCGAGGCCACCCGCCCCCCGCTCGGCCTCGCCACCGCCCCGGGCGCGGATACGACCCGGCCGTGGACCCGCAAGGACGCCATCCTGTGCCTCTTCACCGACGGCGTCGCCGAGGCCGTAGGCGGGCGGGGTGAGCGGTTCGGCGAGGAGCGCGTGCTCGGCCACGTCGCCCGACTGCGGCAGCGGCCGGCGCTGGAAATCCTCGAATCGGTGCACTCCGACCTGGCCGGCTTCACCGGCGGCGCACCACCCACCGACGACCGCACGGTGGTCATCCTCAAGGCGTGATTCCCAGCAAGCGACTCGGCCAGCACTTCCTCACCGATCGCACCATTCTCGAGAAGATCGTCGACGCGCTCGACCCCGCGCCCGACGACGTCGTGCTCGAGATCGGGGCGGGGACGGGAACCCTCACGGCGACGCTCGCGCCCCGGGTCGCCAGGGTGCTCGCGGTGGAGAAGGATCGACGGCTCGCCAGGGATTGCGGATTGCGGATTGCGGATTGCGGAGTGGACAATGTAGCGGTCGTAGATGGGGACGCGCTGCGGCTGGATTGGCACGCGCTTCTCGAGACCCACTCTGCAAATCCGCACTCCGCAATCCGCAATCCGCAATTCAAGGTCGTCGGCAACATCCCCTACGCGATTACGACGCCCCTCATCGACAAGGCCCTCACGCCGCCCTTACCCGAGCGCATCGTGTTCCTCGTCCAGGCCGAAGTCGCCGCGCGGGTCGCGGCGCCACCGGGGTCGAAGACCTACGGCGCGCTCTCGGTCGGCGTGCAAGCGGTGTGTCGCGTGGAGCGCCTGTTCACGGTGCGGGCGGGCGCGTTCCACCCGCGCCCTCGCGTGGACAGCGCGCTGCTGCGGCTCACACCGCTCGCCACGCCGGCGGTGGCGCCCGCGGAGCTGGCGGCGTTGCGTGTGTTCGTGACGGCGTGCTTCAGTCGCCGCCGCAAGCAGCTGCGCAACGCGGTAATGGCGGCGACGGGGCACCCCGCCGCGGTGGTGCGCGCCGGGCTGAGCGAGCTCGGGCTCGATCCGGCGGCGCGACCGGAGACGCTCGGGGCGCCCGAGTTTGCTCGGCTCTTGCGTTGGAGTGCTCGATTGTGAAATTATTCACAATATGCGGAAGATTTCCGAGAGCACCGTGCGGCGGCTCTCGCTGTACTTGCGATTCCTCGAGCAATTCGCCGCACAAGGCCAGACCACCATCTCCTCCGCCGAGCTGGCCCGGCGCGGCGGCACCACCTCGGCCCAGGTCCGCAAGGACCTCTCGTTTTTCGGCTCGTTCGGTAAGCGCGGTCTGGGCTACTCGGTCCCAGAGCTCGCGGCCAAGATCCGCGACATCCTGGGGTTGCGACGCAGCTACCGCGTGGTGCTGGTCGGCGCCGGCCGCATCGGCGGGGCGCTGATTCAGTATCCCGGGTTTCGCCAGCGCGGCTTTCACGTGGGCGCCATCTACGATCGAGACCCGAAGAAGATCGGCTCGCGCTGGAACGGCCTCGTGGTGCGGGACGTGCGCCACCTCGAAGCCGACCTGGCCCGGGAGCGCACCGACATCGCCATCGTCGTGACGCCCGCGGAGGCGGCCCAGGACGTGGTGGATCGGCTGGTGCGCGCCGGTGTGAAGGCGATTCTCAACTTCGCGCCGGCGCAGCTCACCGTCCCGGCCGACGTGGTGGTGAAGTCGGTGAACATGGCGCTGGAGCTGGAAACGTTGAGCTTCGCGCTGGCCAATCGATCCTGACCTACCGCACGAGGTCGACCCAACCCGCCTCGTTCGCGACGAGCGCGACGTCCCCGCTGACGTCAAAAGCCACGCGGCGGGGCCTCCCGCCCGTTGCGAGCATGACATCGACGCGCAGCGTGCGTCGATCGATCACGGCGACCTTTCCGGCGTCGAGCAATGTGACGTACAGGACCGCTTCGTCCGGACTGAGCGTTCCGCGTGGCGTTGAGTCCGGATGACGCTCAACTCTACGTCGGGGTCATGGATCTGGGTTTGGTGCGGGTCATCGACCGCGCCTCGCTGACCATCGTGAACACCATCCAGCTCCCCAATCCCGGGGCATTCCCCAGGCGGATTGCGTTCAGCCGCGATGGATCGACCGCGGTGATCGCCGACGAAAGCGGTTTCGTGCACTTCGTGCAGTAGCAGGGGGCGCGCCTGCGGGCGGGCCATCCGCTGAAACGCGGAAGTCGGAACGCGGAACGCGGAACATGAGCGCGAGGGCGGCAAGTCGAGCGACCTTTCCTTGCTGTTCCGCGTTCCGCCTTCCGCGTTCCGACTTCGGCTCCGCCTTCCGCGTTCCGCGTTAGATTCCGCCGATGGCCCGCGTCCATGTCACCTCGGAGATCGGCCCGCTGCGGGCCGTCCTGGTCCACACCCCCGGGCGTGAGCTGGTCGCGGTCACCCCCGGCAGCCGCGAAGACTACCTGTACGACGACATCATCGACCTGGAGCTCGCGCAACGCGAGCACCGGCGGTTCGTCACGGTGCTGGAGCGCTTCGCCCAGGTCTACGAAGTGCGCACGCTCCTGACCGAGCTGGTGGCGCGGGCCGACGTGCGGGAGTTCCTCGTGACCCGGGCGCTCGAGGTGGTCCCGTCGGACGCCCTCGCCAAGGACCTGGCGGCCCTGTCGCCCGAGGCCCTCGTCGGCCGGATGGTCGAGGGCGCGCTGGAAGAGGCGGGGCCGATCGCCCGCGCCCTGAACGAGACGGGCTACGCCCTCCCCCCGCTTCCCAACCTGTTCTTCACGCGCGACGTGGGCATCGTGATCGGGGAGCATTCCATCATCGGCTCGATGCGCTACGGCGTCCGGTGGACCGAGGAGTTGCTCGTCAAGGCGCTGTTCCGCTATCACCCCTGTCTCGAGAACGCCGGCATTCTGTACGACGGCTCCGAGGAGAAGCGCAACAACTACACGTTGGAAGGGGGCGACGTGCATCCGCTGCGTCCCGACCTGCTGCTGCTCGGCTTCAGCGAGCGTTCCAGCCCCGCCGCCCTCGACCACCTGTGCGACCTGGTGTTCGAGCACTGCGGCGTGAAGGACGTGATCGTCGTGGTGATGCCCAACGAGCGGACCGCCATTCATTTGGACATGATCTTCACGCAGCTCGACCGCGAGCTGTGCTGCATCTATCCGCCGCATTTCGTGGGGCCGGAGCGGCTCGCCGTGCTGCACCGCCGCAAGAAATCCAAGGGCGTGAAGGAGATGCCGAATTTGTTCGCCGCGATGCAGGCGGTGGATCAGCCGCTCGAGCCGGTGTTCTGCGGCGGCGCCGACCGCTCGCTGCAGGAGCGGGAGCAGTGGTCGTCCGCCTGCAACTTCATCGCCGTGCGCCCGGGCGTCATGGTCACCTACGCCCGCAACGAGGCCACGCTGCGCGAGCTCGAGCACACCGGCTTCAAGACGATCCCGGCGGAGAAGCTGCTGGCCGGGACGGAGAGTCTGGCGGAGGGGGAGCGGGCCGTGATCACCATCGAAGGGAGCGAGCTGGTCCGAGGCGGCGGCGGCCCGCGCTGCATGACGCTGCCGCTGCGGCGGGATGACCTGTGAAACAATTGCGAATTGCCGATTGCGGATTGCGGATTGGACGCTCGCCCCTCGAATCCGCAATCCGCAATCCGCAATCCGCAATCGCATGACCCACACCACCTTCCGCGTCGGGCGCTTGACCTGTCACGCCCTGGAGGCCGGCCGCCAAGCCCTCGACGGCGGCGCCATGTTCGGCGTCGTGCCCAAGCCGCTGTGGCAGCGGCGCATTCCCGCGGACGAGCGCAACCGCATCCCCCTCGCGCTGCGCTGTCTCCTGATCGAGCACGACGACGGCCTCGTGCTCGTCGACACCGGCCTGGGCAACAAGGAAGACGCCAAGTTCAAGGACATCTACGGCGTCGCGAACGAGGGGCAGCACGGCCGTACCTGTCTCGAGGATGCCCTGGCGGAGCTGGGCCATGCGCCGCAAGACGTGCGCTGGGTGATCAATACCCACCTCCACTTCGATCACGCCGGCGGCAACACCTTTCGGGAGGTTGTGGAGGATGGTGGAGGGGCCATCCGGGTCACGTTTCCACGGGCGACCCACGTCGTGCAGCGGGGAGAGCTCGAGTTCGCGCGCCACACCAACGAGCGCACCGCGGCGAGCTACCTCCCACCCAATTTCGAGCCCGTGTCGTTCACCCTGGTGTCCGGCGAGGCCGCCCCGCTTCCCGGCATCCGCTGTCTCCCCACGCCGGGACACGTCCCCTTTCACCAGTCCATCTTGGTCGAGAGCGCGGGGGAGCGGGTCTGCTTCCTGGCGGACCTGGTGCCCACCGCGGCCCACCTGCCGCTGCCGTGGATCATGGGCTACGACCTGGAGCCGCTGGTGACGCTCGAGTCGAAACGCCGCCTGTACGAGCGAGCGGAGGCGGAGGGGTGGCTGTTGTTCTTCGAACATGACGCATCGGTGATTGCGGGGCGTTTGGGGCGCGATGGGAAGGGGTTCGGCCTTGTGGAGCCGCTCGTCGCGGGCTAACTTGCGCGCGACAATACGGCAAGCGGGCGCTGCGCGCGCCTCACCCGCCGCCTCTCCGAGGGAGAGTGCTCAAGGGTCTCCGAGACCTCACCCCCTGGCCCCCTCTTCGCTACGCGACGAGGGGGAACGGGGGTGAGGGAAGCGGACTCCCCCAACCGGCGGCGTCCGCTTTTTCTTTTCTCTTGAGGAGGAGATCGGCACCTGGCGATCGAAAGCCCAAACAACAAAGCGCCCCGCGTCCGGGTGAACCGGCAGATCCGCATCAGTCCGATTCGGGTGATCGCCCCCGACGGAGCGCAGCTCGGTGTGCTGACCGTCGAGGAAGCGCTGGCGGCGGCCCAGGAGCGAGGCCTCGACCTGGTCGAGGTGGCCCCGCTCGCGCGACCTCCCGTCGCGAAGATCATGGATTACGGGAAGTTCAAGTTCGAGCAGGCGAAGGCGGCGCGGGCGGCCAAGAAAAAGCAGCACGTCATCCACTTAAAGGAAGTGAAGTACCGTCCGGGCATCGACGAGCACGACTTCGCGTTCAAGACGCGCCACGCGCGCGAGTTCCTGCAGGACGGCAACAAGGTGAAGGTGACGATGATGTACCGGGGCCGGCAGATGGCCCACATCGATCTGGGACGCGAGGTGCTGGACCGCGTGGCCACCGAGCTCAAGGACATCGCCAAGATCGAGCAGGACCCGAAGCTCGAGGGCCGCAACATGTCGATGGTCTTGGCCCCGAAATAGAACTTATCGCCCTGCCCGTAAGGGCGGGGAGGAAACGATGCCGAAACAGAAATCCAAGCGCGCATTGCGCAAGCGCGTCAAGCTGACGGGGCGGGGGCGGCTGCGCCGCTACCACGCGTACAAGAGTCACATCCTGACGAAGAAGCACCCCAAGCGGAAGCGACACCTGCGCAAGCCGACGCTGGTCTCGCACGCCGACGAACGACGCCTCAAGCGCCTGTTGATGGCGTAAGGAGCGACTCATGCCCCGCGTCAAGAGCAACGTCGCGCGCCTGAAGCGCAAGAATAAGATCATGAAGCTCGCCAAGGGCTACTTTGGCGGGCGCTCCAAGCTGTGGAAGGCGGCCAAGGAGTCGGTCGAGCGCGCCCAAAAGTACGCCTACCGCGACCGCCGCCGCCGCAAGGCGGACTTCCGCCGCCTCTGGATCACGCGCATCAACGCCGCCGCGCGGCAGCACCAGCTGTCCTACAGCCGCCTGATGAACGGGCTTCGCAAGGCCGGCGTCGAGATCAACCGCAAGGTGCTCGCCGACCTCGCCGTGCGCGATCCCGTGGCGTTCGAGCAGCTCGCGGAGGTCGCCAAGCAGGCACTCTGACCATGCCCGACCTCCTGGCGGCCCTCGACAAGCTGCGGGAGCGTCTGCAGGAGATTCCGCAGGCGGACGAGCGGCGGCTCCAGGAGCTCAAGACCGAGATCCTCGGACGCAAGGCCGGCGCGCTCACCCAGGTGCTCGCGCGCCTGCCCGAGCTCGACCCGTCTTCCAAGAAAGCGGTCGGCGCGGCCGCGAACGGGCTGAAGCGCGAGTTCGAGGCCGCGCTCGCGGCCCGAGAGCGCGAGCTGCAGCGCGCCGCCGCCACCGTGTCGGGCCTGGACCTGACCATGCCCGGCCGGCCCGCATGGCGGGGCGGCTTCCATCTCGTCACGCAGGTGGTGGACGAGATCTGCGACATCTTTCGCGAGCTGGGTTTCACGCGCGCGGTGGGCCCGGAAGCCGAGACCGAGCAGTACAATTTCTTCGCCCTCAACTTCCCCAAGGACCACCCCGCACTCGACGCGCAGGATTCGTTCTACCTGGGCGACGGGCTGCTGCTGCGCACCCACACGTCGCCCGTGCAGATCCGCACGCTGGAGCGCTACCCGCCGCCCATCCGCGTCGTCATTCCGGGGCAGGTGTACCGGCGCGATCCGTTCGACGCCTCGCACTCGCCCGTGTTCGAGCAGATCGAGGGCCTGGCCGTGGACGAGGGGATCAGCTTCGTCGATTTCAAGGCCACCCTCGCCACCTTCGCGCGCCGCTTCTTCACCGCCGATACGCGGGTGCGGTTCCGGCCGTCGTTCTTCCCGTTCACCGAGCCGTCGGCCGAGATGGATGTGCAGTGCCAGATCTGTCGCGGCACGGGCTGCGCCACCTGCAAGCAGACGGGCTGGATGGAGATCCTCGGCTCGGGGATGGTGCATCCCGCCGTGCTCGAGAACTGCGGGGTCTCGAGCGAGCGCTACTCGGGCTTCGCCTGGGGCATGGGCCCCGCGCGCATCGCCATGACGCGCCACGGTATCGCCGACATCCGGTTGCTGTATGAGAGCGACGTGCGCTTCCTCGCGCAGTTCGCGGGCGGCGTGCGGTGATCGTCTCGCGCCGCTGGCTCGAGGCGCTGTTGGGCCGCTCCCTCGACGCGCGTGAGGTGGCCGAACAGCTCACGATGCACGCCGCCGCCGTGGACGGCGTGGTGCCGCTGCACCAGGACCTGGGCGACATCCTGATCGGGCGCGTGCTCGACGTGAAGAAGCATCCCAACGCCGATCGGCTGTCGCTGTGCCGCGTCGATGCGGGCGGAGCCGAGCCCGTCGATGTGGTCTGCGGCGCTCCCAACGTGCAGGCAGGAAAGATCTACCCGTACGCCCCGGTCGGCGCCACGCTGCCGGGCGGCGTGAAGCTCGAGCGTCGCAAGATCCGCGGCGTCGAGTCCAACGGCATGCTCTGCTCGGCCAAAGAGCTCGGCCTCGGCGACGACCACGCGGGCATCCTCGAGCTCGACACTACCGCACCGCCGGGGAGCCGGTTCCTGGACGCGGTGACCGTAGCCGATCATCAGATCGTCATCGATGTCCCTGCGAACCGCCCCGACCTGCTGTGCCACAAAGGGGTCGCCCGCGAGCTCGCAGCCGTGCTGGGGGGCACGGTCAAGCTTCCCCCGATCGCTGGCGGCGCGGCTCCGGCCGGCGGCACCGCTCGGGGGGGGAGCGCGGCGACGGCCGCCGAGGGCGGCGTCCCCGCCGGCCGGAGCCGCGCTTCCGCCTCGAGCGGGCGCGTCCCCATGGGCGTGGTAGATGGCGTCGAGGTACGTCTCGAAGATCCGGAAGGCGCTCCGCGTTACATGATTGCCGTGATCCGGGGCGTGAAAGTCGCCCCGAGTGCGTCCTGGCTGACCGATCGTCTCACATCGATCGGGCAGCGCTCCATCAACAACGTCGTCGACGCCACGAACTACATCCTGTTCGAGCTCAACCAGCCCCTGCACGCGTTCGATTTGGCCAAGCTCAACGGGCCCGCGGTGGTGGTGCGCCGGGCCAAGCCAGGGGAGAAGATCGTCACGCTCGACGGCGTGACCCGGACGCTCACTCCGGACATGACCGCCATTTGCGACGCCAAGCGACCCACCATCGTCGCGGGAGTGATGGGGAGCGCCGAGTCGGAGGTGAGCCCGTCCACCACCGACCTGGTGCTCGAGTGCGCCTACTTCCAACCCACCCGCATCCGGCGTACGCGCCGCGCCCTCGGGCTGTCGAGCGAGTCGAGCTACCGGTTCGAGCGCGGGATCGACATGCTCGGCATGCCGGACGCGCTGCGACGCGCCATCGAGCTGATCGTCGCGGTGGCGGGCGGGGAGCTGCGCGAGCCGCCGCTCGACCTCTGGCCCGAGCCGCAGCATGAGAAGACCATCTTCTTGCGCCCCGAGCGCGTCGCTCACCTGCTGGGAATGCCGGTCGACGCCGCGGAGATCGAGCGCCGGCTCAGCGCGGTGGGATTTTTCCTGGCGCCCAAAGACGGCCGGCTCGCCGTGCAGGTGCCGGGGTGGCGCCCCGACGTGACCCGGGAGGTGGACTTGATCGAGGACGTCGCCCGGCTGAAGGGGTACGACGCCTTCCCGGATGAGCTGCGTCCCTATCGCCCGGGGACCGTCCCCGACGCTCCCGAGGAGCAGGCCCGCGCCCGGGTGCGCGAAGGACTGGTCCGCGTCGGCCTGCTCGAGGCCCGCACGCTGCCCCTAGGGCCCCCGGACGGGCCGGACTCGATGACGATTCTCAACCCGCTGTCGGCCGAAGAAGCGCACCTGCGGCGTCGGCTGCTGCCCGCGCTGGTACGGCGGGTCGAGCACAATTGGGCGAACCACAACCGCGATATCCGGCTGTTCGAGGTTGGAACCGTGTTTCGCCGGGGATCCGGGGCCCCCGTCGAGGAGTGGACTTCGGTCGCCGCCGTCCTCACCGGTGCCCGGCGGCCGCCGCACTGGTCCGAGGGTGCGAAACTACCTGATATGGACATATGGGACTTGAAGTACCACTTTGAGTTAGCGGTAGAGCTCGCCGCCCCGGGCTGTAACGTGGAACCTGCAACGGGCGGGGCGGTGGGGTGGCAGGCGCTGCAACGGGGTGGTAGGGCGGTGATGGGTTGGGCTGGCCCCCTCGAGGCGGACGCGCCCGTGTGGGCGGCCCCCTTGTTCGGGCTCGAGGTCCGCTTGGCGCTCACGAGCCGGGCTCCCGTGATGTATCGTCCGCTCCCGGTACAACCGGCGGTCGAGCAGGATGTGGCGCTGGTGTTGCCGCCGGGAGTGAGCGCCGTGCTGGTCGCGGAGGTGCTGCGGCGCGCCGTGGGACCGTTGCTCGAGCGCCTCGACGTGTTCGACGAGTATCGCGGGCCCGGGATCCCGGCCGGCCATCGCGGCGTGGCGTGGCATTGCACGTTCCGCGACCCGGAGCGCACGCTGCGCGAGGCGGAAGTCAAGGAGGCGATGGCGCGCGGGCTCGCGGCCCTGGAGGAAGAGCTTGGCGTACGACGGAGAGCGGGCTGATGGACAGGTGCTCGACCAGCTCGAGACGATCCTCCGCCACGTAGCGGAGGAGTTGACGGGCTGGCGCACACGCGCCCTCAAGGCCGAAGCCGAGTTGAAGGAGAGTGGCGCTCGGCCGGGCGCGGGCAGCGTCAAGGCGGATCTCGACGCGCGCGGCCGCCTGTCCGACCTGGAACAGGAGAACAAGACGCTGCGGCAGCGCGTCGAGGCGGCGCGGCTGCGCGTGCACGATCTCTTGTCGCGGCTGACATTCCTCGAGGAGCAGGCGCGCGACTCGGGGCCTAACGGCGGCGGCCGGGCGGCGGGCGCCTCGGGGGCGGGGGCGGGCACGGGAGCCGCTCCATGAGCACCAAGAAGCACGCAGTCAAAGTGATGATCGGGGGCGACGAGTACACGGTGCGGTCCGACTTGCCGCCCGAGTACACCCGCGACGTCGCAGCCTACGTGGACCAGGCGCTCAAGAAGGTGCTGTCGCAGGGACCCATCGTGGAGACGCATAAGGCGGCGATTCTGGCCGCGCTCGACATCACGAACGAGCTGTTCCAGGCGAGGAAGGGGGAGCGCGAGGTCGCCGCCCGGCTGGCCGCGCTCGCGGACGACCTGGCGAAGCTGCTTCCCCCCGGGAAGCGCAAGGCGGTCGTCGGACAGTTGTAGACGAGTCTCGCTCCGCCTGCCACGCGGAGCGGTGCTGGAGATAGATCCTATGACGGACGTGCTGGGGATCGTCGCGGGACTCCTCGGCGGAGGCATCGCCGCCGGCGTCGCGTTCTACGCGCTGGGGCGCCGGGTCGAGCGGCGCACGGCCGACGCGGCGGCGCGGGCGGCGGCGGCGGAAAGCGAACGGCTCCTGGCCGACGCGCGCCAGCGCGTGGTGCTGGCGGCGCGCGAGGAGCTGATGCAGGCGCGCGAGACGTTCGAACAGGAGGCCGCGCGCCGGCGCCGCGAGAGCGAGCGGCGCGAGCAGGTCGTCGAGCAGCGGCTGACCGGTTTGGAGGAGCGTGCCCGTGGGCTGGAGCAGCGCGGTCGCGCGCTGGACGAGCGCGAGCAGGCCCTCGCCGCCCAGGAGCTCGGGGTCCGCGCCCGGCTCGAGCATGTCGCCGGGCTCACGGCGCAGGAGGCGAAGCAGGAGCTGTTGCGCCACCTGGAGGACGAGGCCCGCAACGAGGCCGCGGCGCTGGCCCGCGATCTGAAGGACCAGGCCCGTCGCAGCGCGGATAAGGAAGCGAAGAAGATCCTCGCCCTCGCCATCCAGCGGCTCGCCCCGGAATCGACGGCCGAGACCACCGTGTCCACGGTGGCGCTACCCTCCGACGAGATGAAGGGCCGGATCATCGGCCGCGAAGGCCGCAACATCCGCGCCTTCGAGGCCGCGACCGGCGTGGACGTGATCATCGACGACACGCCCGACACCGTCGTCGTGTCGTGCTTCGACCCGGTGCGGCGCGAAGTGGGACGCCTCGCGCTCGAGCGTCTGATCGCCGACGGGCGCATTCATCCGGGTCGCATCGAGGAGGTCGTCGAGAAGGCCTGGC
>Ga0209156_10001594_pt1 | contig 18329 bp, 19 predicted proteins | sample GraSoiAngelo_124_FD_185881 | JGI IMG/M metagenome (GOLD analysis project Ga0209156, IMG submission 185881) | Grasslands soil microbial communities from the Angelo Coastal Reserve, California, USA - 14_0927_05_20cm (SPAdes) (version 2) | ecosystem: Environmental > Terrestrial > Soil > Grasslands...
CAAGCGTCGATGCTCGAGACCGCGCTGCACTCGCATCTCGCCGGGCGCGGCGCCGTGCACCGCGAGGAGCGTGGCGTCGTGCTGCCGCGCCGCTTCGGCGCCGACCCCGCGGCCGAGTACGCGGCGCTGCGCGAGGGTACGGCGCTCGTCGACCTGGGCTTCCGCACCGTCGTGCGCGCGACGGGTGCGGACCGGGTGACGTTCCTCCACGGCATGCTCAGCAACGACGTCGCGTCGCTCGGACCAGGGGCGGGCTGCCCCGCGCTGCTCCTCACCATCCAGGGGCGGGTCACGGCCGACCTGCGGGTGGCCGCGCTCGGCGACGCGCTCCTCCTCGACGTGGACGTGCGGGCGCGCGCGGCACTCGTGGAGGCGCTCGAGAAGCTCATCATCGCCGACGACGTCGAGCTGAGAGAGCCGGGCGAGCCCCTCGCCCTGATCGGGGTCGAGGGACCCGGCGCCGCCCGGCTGCTGCCCGACGCCGCGGGCCTGGCCCCCTACGCGCATGCCGCCGTCACGCTCGCCGGCGTGGCGGTGCGCGCGCAGCGGGCCAGCGAGCTGCGCGGGCCGGGCTTCGTCCTCCACGTGCCGGCCGCGGGGGCGGCGGCGGTGTGGGACGCGCTCGCGGCCGCGGGGACGCGGCCATGCGGCATGGAGGCGCTCGAGTCGCGGCGGGTCGAGGTCGGCGTGCCGCGCATCGGCGTCGACATGGACGGCGCCACGCTCGCGCTGGAAGTCCCGGTCGAGGACGCGATCAGCGCGACCAAGGGCTGCTACCTGGGGCAGGAGGTGGTTGCGCGCGGTACGGCGCGCGGGCACGTGAACCGACGGCTGGTCGGGCTCCGCCTGGAGGGGCCGGAGCCGCCGCCCGGCGCGCCCCTCGTGCGCGACGGGAAGGAGGCGGGCCGCCTCACCTCGGTGGCGCGCGCCTTCGGCGCCGGTGGCCTCGCGGCCCTCGGCTTCGTGCGTCGCGAGTGCTGGGAGCCGGGCACGGAGCTGCGGGTGCGCCACGGGCACGCGGTGACGCTCGCGCGCGTGGCCGAGCTTCCGCTCGCCTGAGGTTGGCTTCCCCACTGCGGCGCTTTCTGCTAACCGGCCGCCAATGGCGACGCAACTCGGAAAGCGCTACCTCTGCGACACCTGCGGGACCGAGATCCTGTGCAACAAGCCGGGGACGGGCAGCGTCACGTGCTGCGACCACGAGATGAAGGTCAAGGAAGCGAAGCCGTTGCCGTCCTCCGACTGAATCGTCCCGACTGGCTGCTCGAGAACGCGCGGGTCGTGACCCTCGGGCCCCGCCGGCGGGTCGCGCAGGCGATCGCGGTGGGCGGCGGGCGGGTGCTCGCGATCGGCTCGTCGGCGCGCCTGCGGCCGCTCGCCGGGCGCGCCGCCGAGCGGGTCGACTGCCGGGGCGCGACGGTGCTGCCCGGCCTGATCGATCCGCACCTCCACCTCTTCGCCCTCGCCGCGCGCCGGGTGAACCTCGACTGCGCGGCGGCCGAGAGCGTGGACGAGCTCCTCGCCCTGGTCGCGCGGCGCGCGGCGGAGGGGCCGGCCGGCGCGTGGGTGCGCGGCGAGGGCGTGGACGAGGTGCGCCTCGGCCGCCTGCCCGCGGCGCTCGAGCTCGACGCGGCCGCGCCCGGCCACCCCGTCCGCCTCCGCCATCGGAGCCGGCATGCGTCGGTGCTGAGCAGCTCGGCGCTCCACCTGCTGGGCGGGGGCCCGGGCATCGAGCGGCGGGATGGGATGCCGACCGGGCTCGTGTCCGGGCGCGAGGCTCAGCTCGGCCGGCTGATCGGGCGGCTTCCATCCGACGCGCTCGCCGACGGCCTCGCCGCCGCGGCGCGCGAGCTGGCGGCGCTCGGCCTCGTCACGGTCGCGGATGCGACGCCGCGCTCCTATCGCGCGCTTCGGCCGCTCCGCTCGGCGATCGGTGCCGGACGCTTCCGGCTCCGCGTCTTCGCCATGCGGCCGCCGGGGTCGCGCGCCTGGCGGGCGGCGCAGCGGCTCCGTCCCGGGGCCGTCAAGATCATGGTGGAGGAGGGGCCGCACGGCCTCCGACCGCGCCCCGCCACACTCGCCCGCCTGATCGCGCGCGCCGCCGCGTCGGGCGCGCAGGTCGCGGTGCACTGCGTGGGCGCCGCCACGCTGGCCGCCGCACTGGCCGCCTTCGCGGCGTTGCCGTCGAGGCTCCGGGCCGGCCGTCGCCACCGGCTCGAGCACGTCGCCGAGTGCCCGCCGCCGCTGATCGCGCGCATCGCCGCGCTGGGGCTCGTCGTCGTGACCAATCCGGCCTTCGTCCACTGGCGCGGCGACGTGTACCTCGGGGAGACGGCCGCGCCGGCGCGCGCCTGGCTCTACCGGGCGCGTACCCTCTTGCGTGCGGGCATCCCGCTCGCCGGCGCCTCGGATGCGCCGGTCGTGCCGCCGAGCCCGTGGGTCGGCATCGCCGCGGCGCGTGCCCGGCGCACGGCGGCCGGGGCCACGCTCGGCGCGGCCGAGCGCCTCGACGCCGCGGCCGCGCTCCGCCTCTTCACCACCGGCGCGGCCTTCGCGCTCGACGCCGACGGGCTCGGGACGCTCGCCCCCGGCGGCCCGGCCGACCTGGTCGTCGTCGAGCCCGATCCGCTGCGCGCGCCGCCCGACGAGGTGGCCGATGCGCGGGTGCGCCTGACGCTCGTTGCCGGAGAGCGCGTGTGGCCGGCGTGAGGGCGTTCGCCACCCTGCGCTACGAGAAGCGCGGCGCGGTCGCGGTCGTGACCCTCGACCGCCCCGAGGTGCTGAACGCGTACAACCTCGCCATGCGCGACGACCTCCACGCCGCGCTCGGCGCCGCCGACGAGGATCCCGAGGTGCGCGCGCTGGTGTTCGGCGGCCGCGGCCCGGCCTTCTCGACCGGCGGCGACGTGCGCGAGTTCGGGAGCGCGCCGTCGCCCTTCATCGCGCGCGCCGTCCGCTGGCGGCGCGACGTGTGGGGGCGGCTGCTCGAGCTGCGTGCGGCCACGATCGCCGCCGTGCACGGCTACGCGGTGGGCGGTGGGATGGAGATGGCGCTCCTCTGCGACCTCTGCGTGGCGGCCGACGACGCGCGCTTCGCGCTGCCCGAGACCGGGCTCGGGATGATCCCGGGCGTGGGCGGCACGCAGACCCTGCCCCGCAGGGCCGGGGCCGCGCGCGCGCTCGACCTCGTCCTCACCGGCCGCTGGCTCGATGCCCGCGCGGCGCTGGCGGCCGGGCTCGTCCACCGGGTGGTGGCGCGCGCCCGGCTCGAGGCGACGGCGCTCGCCCTCGCGCACCGCCTGGCGCGCCTCGCCCCGGCCGAGGTGCAGGCCGCGCGCCGCGCCGTCCGCGGCGCGCACGACCTCCCGCTCGCGGCCGGCGTCGCCCTTGAGCGCCGACTCGCGCTCGCGCTACAAGGCCGGCCGTGAACGCGGTCAGCTTCCTCTCCATCCCGGCGGGCATCGCGCCCGACCAGGAGGCGCTGGTCTCTGAGGGGGTACGCCTCACCTACGCGGAGACCTGGGCGCGCGTCCGCCGGCTCGCCGGCGAGCTCGCGCGGCTGGGCGTCGGCCGCGGCACGCGCGTCGCCGCGCTCAACGTGAACTCGCACCGCTACGTCGAGGCGTACTACGCGACCGCGCTCCTGGGCGGCGTCTTCATCCCGCTCAACTATCGCGCCAAGCCGCCCGAGCTGGAGCACATGCTCGCGACCGGACGACCGCGCGTCGTCTTCGTCGGCGAGCGCTACCTCGACCTGGTCGAGTCGGTGCGCTCGAAGCCCCCGGTCCTGATCGCCTTCGACCGGCCGGCGCGCGGCTACCCGGGCTACGAGGAGCTGCTCGCGGGCGCCGCGGAGCACGACGAGGAGGCCGAGGTCGAGGACGACGACGTCGCCATCCTCATGTACACGAGCGGGACGACGGCGCTCCCCAAAGGCGTCATGCTGACGCACCAGGATTTCACGGCCTACGTGACGGCCAACGTCGAGCTGGCCGACGGCACGCCGCGCGGCGCGGCGCTCCTTTGCGTGCCGCTCTACCACATCGCCGGCGCGACCAACATGATGACGACGCTCTGGACGGGGCGCCGGCTCGTGCTCGTGCCGCAGTTCGACCCGCGCGGCTGGCTGGAGGTGGTGGAGCGCGAGCGCATCACGCATGCCTTCCTCGTGCCCACCATGCTGAAGCGGCTGCTCGACGAGCCGGACCTGGAGCGGCGGGACCTCTCGAGCCTGGAGATCCTCTCCTACGGCGGCGCGGCGATGCCGTTCCCCGTCATCCGCCGCGCGATCGAGCGCTTCCCCAAGAACGTCGGCTTCGTGAACGCCTTCGGGCAGACCGAGACGACCTCCACGCTCACCATCCTCGGCCCCGACGACCACCGCCTCGAGGGCACGCCGGGCGAGGTCGAGAAGCGGACGAAGCGCCTCACCTCCATCGGGCGCCCGCTGCCCGACGTGGAGGTGCAGATCGTGGGTGACGACGGGACGGTCCTCCCGGCCGGCGAGGTGGGCGAGCTCTGCGTGCGCACGCCGCGCGTCATGAAGGGCTACGCGGGCGGCGAGTCGCCGCTCGTGCGCGACGGCTGGCTGCCGACGCGTGACATGGGCTGGGTCGACGAGGACGGCTACCTCTACATCGCCGGGCGCAAGGACGACATGATCATCCGCGGCGGCGAGAACATCGCGCCCGCCGAGGTCGAGGCGACGCTGCAGTCCCATCCCGCGGTGGAGGAGGCGGCCGTGATCGGCGTGCCGGACCTCGAGTGGGGCCAGCGCGTGGCCGCCTTCGTCGTCGTCCGCCCCGGGGCGTCACTGACGGGCGAGGCGCTCGGGGACTTCTGCCGCCAGCGGCTCGCGAGCTTCAAGAAGCCCGAGGTGATCCGCTTCGTCGCCGAGCTGCCCAAGAACCCGATGGGCAAGATCCTCCGGCGCGACCTGCGCGCGCAGCTCGGCACCGCGTGAGCTCTCCCCGCGGCCCGAGCCGCGCGCGGCGACCCCCGAGCCGCCATCCGCGCCCCGCCTCCGGTCCCGCCGTCGAGCTCGCGGTGCGCGACGGCGTCGCCTGGCTGACGCTCGCCCGGCCCGGGTCGGGCAACCGCCTGGATGCCGAGCTACTGGGCGCTCTCGTCGAGGCGTCGGCTGCAGCCGAGGACGACGACGGAGCGCGCGTGGTCGTGCTGGCGGCCCGGGGGCCGGCCTTCTCGCTCGGGCTGCCGCGCGCGTGCCGCTGGCCGGAGCGCTCGTGGCCCGACGGCGTGGGCGCCGTCGCGGGTCTCACCAAGCCGGTGATCGCGGCGATCCAGGGCGCGGCGCTTGGCTGGGGGCTCGCGCTGGCGCTCGCCTGCGACCTCCGCCTCGCGTCCACGACGGCGGTGCTCGCCCTGCCCGCGCTCGGCGAGCGGCGCTTTCCCGGCGGCGGGGTGACGCAGCGGCTTCCCCGCATGATCGGCACGGCGCGCGCGATGGAGCTCGTGCTGCTCGGCACGCGCCTGCCGGCGCTCACCGCGGCGGCGTGGGGCCTCGTGAGCGCGGCGGTGGCGCCGGCCCGCCTCGCCTCCACGGTCGAGGAGACGGCGCACGCGCTCGCCCAGAAGGGGCCGCTCGCGCTCCGCCTGGGCAAGGAGGCGGTCGTGCGGGCCCTTGACCTGCCGCTCGCGGACGGGATCAGGTTGGAGCACGACCTCTACGTGTTGCTGCAGACCACCGCGGACCGGCGGGCGGGAATCGAGGCCTTCCTCGCGCGCCGGAAGCCCCGCTTCGGCGGGCGATAGGACGAGGAGGACGGCGCGAGCATGGCGAACCAGATCGGCAAGATCTACGTCTGCTCCAAGTGCGGGGCGCAGGTCATCGTGACCAAGGGGGGCGCCGGCACGATCCAGTGCTGCGGGACCGACATGCAGCAGAAGAAGTGACGCCGTGCGCCGTTCGTGGAATGTCGGTTGCGGGCGCGCGGGCAGCCCTGCTATGAGCCCGTCCCGCCGCCAGGACCCGCGATGAGCACGTCGGCCGTCTACCCAGGCTCCTTCGACCCGATCACCAACGGGCACGTCGACATCGTGCGGCGGAGCCTCCAGGTCTTCAGCAAGGTGATCGTGGGTGTGGCCTTCAACGCGAACAAGGACTCGTCGTGGTTCACGCCCGAGGAGCGCGTCGCCATGATTCGCGAAACGTTCCGAAAGGACGGCGACCGGGTGGTCGCCGACGCGTTCTCCGGGCTGCTGGTCGACTATGCGCTCGCCAAGGGAGCCAAGGTGATCGTGCGCGGGCTGCGCGCGGTCGCGGACTTCGAGTACGAGTTCCAGATGACCATGATGAACCGCCATCTCACGCCGCAGGTCGAGACCATCTTCATGATGACCGGCGAGTCGCACTTCTACACCAGCTCCCGCCTCGTGAAGGAGGTCGTGAGCCTGGGCGGCAATGTGGCCGGCCTCCTGCCCGACAACGTGGTCCCGCTCCTGGTCGAGCGGGCGAAGCGCTTCAAGTCGGGGACATGAAGATCTCCGCACGGCTCCGCGCGGTGAAGCCGTCCGCCACCTTCGCGATGGCGGCCGAGGCGACCGCGCTCCGCAATCAGGGACGGGACGTCATCGATCTGTCGGTCGGCGAGCCCGACTTCGACACGCCCGAGCACGTGAAGGCCGCGGCACGCGTGGCGATGGCGCGCGGCCTCACCAAGTACACGCCGATCGGCGGCACGGACGAGCTGAAGGACGCCATCTCGACCAAGCTCCGGCGCGATAATGGCCTCGAATACGGGCGCGCGGAGGTGATGGCGAGCTGCGGTGGCAAGCACTCGCTCTACACCGCCTTCCAGGCCCTCTTCGACGAGGGCGACGAGGTCGTGCTGCCGGCGCCGTACTGGGTGAGCTACCCCGAGATGCTGGTGCTCGCCGGGGCGGTGCCGCGCATCGTGACGACGACGGCGGCGCGCGGCTTCCGCATGGCGCCCGCAGAGCTCGAGGCAGCGCTCGGGCCGCGCAGCGTGGCGGTGATCCTGAACAGCCCGAGCAACCCGACGGGCGCGGCGTATTCGGCCGAGGAGCTGCGTGCGCTCGGTCGGGTGGCGCTCCAGCGGAAGCTCGTCGTGATCACCGACGACATCTACGAGCGCCTCACCGCGCGGCCGGTGGCCCACATCGGCACGATCGTACCCGAGCTCCGGCCGAACCTGGTCGTCGTCAACTCCGTCTCCAAGTCGTACGCGATGACCGGGTGGCGCATCGGCTACACGGCGGCGCCCGCGGAGCTGATCCGCGCCATGACCGTGCTCCAGGGGCAGACAACGACCAACCCGACCTCGATCGCGCAGGCAGCCGCTGCGGCGGCGCTCACCGGCCCGCAGGACAGCGTGGCGGCGATGGAGCGCGAGTTCACCGAGCGGCTCGCGCTCATGGTCGAGGGGCTCGGCACGATCCCGGGCGTGCGCCTGGCGCCGCCGCAAGGCGCCTTCTACGTCTTCCCGGACGTGAGCGCGTTCTTCGGGCGGCGCGGCCCCGACGGCCCGGTCGCGAGCGCGACCGACCTCTCCATGTACCTGCTGCGCCACGCGGGCGTCGCGAGCGTGCCCGGCGAGGGCTTCGGCGCAGCGGCGCACGTCCGCTTCTCGTACGCCGCCGCGCGCGTGCTCCTGGAGGAGGGCCTGGCGCGCGTCAAGCGAGCGCTGGCCGCGCTTCGCTAGCGAGCGTCTCGGCGCGCGGGCACCACGAACAAAAAAGCGACGGCCGTCAGGCCGTCGCCTTTTTTGGCTCAGTACGTCGGCCGAGCTCCCTACTTCCGGGTGCTGCGGCCGAAGGCCCGCTCGGCCTTCTCCGCAGCCGCCTCGGCGCGCTGCGCGGCCGCCTCGACACGGCTCGCCGCGGATTCCGCCCGTTTGGCCGCATCCTCGGCCCGGGTCGCCGCCGTCTCGGCGCGGGTGGCCGTCCCCTTGTCCCCGCTCGGGCACCCAGTACCGATCACCGTCACGAGCATCAGGCCTGCTGCACTGGCACCGATCGACCGTAAGCGCATCCCGCTACCTCCCTGTTGTTGGTCACCCCAGCCGGGGGGCTAGAAAAAATCGCCATTCCCTTGTCACAAAAGGCGCGGCCGAGCAATCCCCGCCCGCCCAGCCAGCTAGTAATCGTCGTCCATGTCCTCGCCGCCCGGCGGCGCGGCGGCGCCCTTCTTCTTCTCCGGCTTCTCGGCGATCGCGGCCTCGGTGGTGAGGAGCAGGCCGGCGACGCTGGCGGCGTTCTGCAGCGCGGTGCGGACCACCTTGGCGGGGTCGATGACGCCCGCCTTCAGGAGCGGCTCGTAGGTCTCGGTGACCGCGTTGAAGCCGAGGTCGTCCTTGCCCGCGCGCACGTGGGCCAGCACGACCGCGGGCTCGTGCCCGGCGTTGGCGGCGATCTGCCTGAGCGGCTCCTCCATCGCGGCCTGCACCACCGCCACGCCCTGAGCGCGCTCGCCCTCGAACTTCAGGCCCTCCAGCGCCTTCTGTGCGCGCAGCAGGGCGACGCCGCCGCCCGGGACGATACCCTCCTCGACCGCCGCGCGCGTTGCGTGCATGGCGTCCTCGACGCGCGCCTTCTTCTCCTTCATCGCCACCTCGGTGGCCGCGCCCACCTTGATGACCGCGACGCCGCCCGCGAGCTTCGCCAGCCGCTCCTGGAGCTTCTCGCGATCGTAGTCGGACGTCGTCTCCTCGATCTGCATCTTGAGCTGCTTGATGCGCCCCTGGATGTCCGGCTTTTTGCCCGCGCCGCCGACGATCGTGGTGTTGTCCTTGTCCATGACGACGCGGGTCGCGCGTCCCAGGTCCTTGAGCGTGATGTTCTCGAGCTTGGCCCCGATCTCCTCGGCGATGAGCCGCCCGCCGGTCAAGATCGCCATGTCCTCCAACATCGCCTTCCGCCGGTCGCCGAAGCCGGGGGCCTTGGCGGCTGCGCAGCGGAGCGTGCCGCGCAGCTTGTTCACGACCAGCGTCGCGAGCGCCTCGCCCTCGACCTCCTCGGCGATGATCGCGATCGGCTTGCCGGCCTGCGCCACGCGCTCGAGCAGCGGCAGGAGGTCGCGCATGCTCGAGATCTTCTTCTCGAAGAAGAGGAGGAGAGGGTCCTCGAGCTCGACCGTCATCTTGTCGGGGTTGGTCACGAAGTAGGGGGAGAGGTAGCCGCGGTCGAAGCGCATGCCCTCGACCACCTCGAGGGTGGTGTCGAGCCCCTTTGCCTCCTCGACCGTGATCACGCCGTCCTGGCCCACCTTGTCCATCGCCTCGGCGAAGAGCTCCCCGATGGCGGCATCGCCGTTGGCCGAGACGGTGCCGACCTGGGCGATGCGCTCCCGCTCCTTGACCGGCTTCGCTTGCGACTTCACCGCCTCGACGGCCTTCTCGACCGCGGCGTCGATGCCGCGCTTCAGCTCCATGGCATCGAAGCCCGCGGCGAGGAGACGGAGGCCCTCGCGGAAGATGGCGCGGGCGAGGATGGTCGCGGTGGTGGTCCCGTCCCCTGCGACGTCGGAGGTCTTCTGCGCCACCTCGCGCACCATCCGGGCGCCGATATTCTCGAACTTGTCCTCGAGCTCGATCTCCTTGACCACGGTGACCCCGTCCTTGGTGACCGTGGGGGCGCCCCAGCTCCGCTGGATCATGACGTTGCGCCCGCGGGGCCCGAGCGTCACCCGGGCCGCGTCGGCGAGCAGGTTCACACCCGCCAGGATGCCCTCGCGGGCCTTCTCATGAAGCAGCACGAGCTTGGCTGGCATCGCTCCTCCTCCTCGGTCCCGAGACGTGCGCGGATACCCCTCCTTTTAGCACCCGGCTGCCCGGGGCCAAGGGTTCACCCCCCGGGGGCAGGACGGCGGCCCTGCTGGCCGATGCCGACGATCCTTCCAGGGCGTTACAGATCGGAAGCTTGTTCGTCTAGACCTCATGTTCTCCATGGGATTCGATCACTTGCCCCGTCGAGCGCTGTGCGGGAGCCAAACCGTCGTTGACGGGGAGGGGCCGACCCCTTAAAATGGCTCGTCTACACGAGGGTCGGAGGGCCCTGAATGGTGGGTACGTTCAAGGTGGGTGAGAAGGTCGTCTACCCGGCGCATGGCGTCGGCGTCATCGAGGGGGTCCAGACCAAGGTCATCTCTGGCAGCGAGCGCAAGTTCTACATGCTGCGCATCATCGACAGCGACATGACCATCATGATCCCGACGGAGAACGTGCAATCGGTCGGGCTGCGCCGCATCATCGGCAAGGACATGGTCGCCAAGGTCTACCGGATCCTCCGCGACAAGAAGGTCGAGATCGACCAGCAGACCTGGAACCGCCGCTACCGGGAGTACACCGAGAAGATCAAGACCGGCAGTGTGCTCGAGATCGCCAAGGTGCTGCGCGATCTCTTCGTGCTGAAGGGGGACAAGGAGCTCTCCTTCGGCGAGCGGAAGATGCTCGATACCGCCCGCAACCTCCTCGTGAAGGAGCTCGCGATCGCGAAATCGCACAGTGAGGAGAAGATCATGGAGGAGCTCCGGGGCATCTTCGCCAACTGACCTGGGTCCGTCCCGCGTGCCTAGCGGATGCGAGGGGCCGGGGGTCGATCCCCCGGCCCCTCGTGTATTAGGCACCCCGAGCGGCATGGCACCCCGAGCGGCCTGCTGGCCGCTCGGGGACCCCGCCATTCGACGCCGGCGCGTCGCGGCGCGCCTATGACCGCAGGGGTTCGTTGAGGCTGCCGCTCCGGAAGCCCTGGAGGTCGAGCGCCACGTAGGTGAAGCCGAGGCGCTTCAGCTCGTGGACGATGGCCTCGCGCATGGCGGGCTCGAGCAGACGGGGCATGTCGGCGACGGGGACCTCCAAGCGGGCGACCTGGTCGTGGAAGCGGACGCGGAGCTCGGGGAAGCCGCGGGCGCGCAGGAAGCGCTCGGCCGCCGCCACGCGCTCGAGCCGCTCGAGCGTGATGCGGGTGCCGTAGGGGAAGCGCGAGGAGAGGCACGGGCTCGCCGGCCGGTCCCAGGTGGGGAGGCCGAGCGCCCGGCTCGCCGCCCGGATGTCGGCCTTGCCGAGCTCGGCCTCGACGAGCACGTGCCGGATGCCGCGCTCGGCCGCGGCCTGGAGGCCCGGCCGGTGGTCGCCCAGGTCGTCCAGGTTGGCGCCGTCGAGCACGGCCGCGAACCCGCGCCGCTCCGCCACGGTCACGCAGACGGAGAACAGGTGGTCCTTGCAGAAGTAGCAGCGGTTGACCGGGTTCTCCGCGTAGCCCGGGATGTCGAGCTCGTTCGCGTCGACCAGGAGATGCGCGACACCGAGCCGCGCCGCCAGCTCCTTCGCCGCCGCGAGGTCCTCCGCCGGCATGGTCGGCGAGACGGTGGTGAGCGCCAGGCAGCGCTCGCCGAGCACGTCGTGGGCGAGGCGCAGGAGGAAGCTCGAGTCGACGCCGCCCGAGAAGGCGACCAGCGCGGAGGGCAGGTCGGCGAGCAGCCCGCGCAGGCGGTCGAGCTTCGCTGCGAGCTCCATCAGATACCCTCGGCGTGAAACAGGTCGGTGGTGAGATAGCGCTCGCCGGTGTCGGGGAAGACGGTGAGCACCACGGCGCCCCGGCCGAGCTTCCGCGCGACGCGGATCGCCGCCGCGCACGCCGCGCCGGAGGAGATGCCGACCAGAAGCCCCTCGAAGCGCGCCAGCGCGCGCGTGTGCTCGACGGCCTCCTCGTCCGAGACCGCGATCACCTCGTCGTAGATGGCAGTGTCGAGGATCTCGGGCACGAAGCCCGCGCCGATCCCCTGGATGTGGTGAAAGCCCGGCTCGCCGCCCGCCAGCACGGGCGACGCGGCCGGCTCGACGGCGTAGATGCGCACGTCGGGGCGCTCGCTGCGCAGCACCTGGCCGACGCCGGTGATGGTGCCGCCCGTGCCGACCCCGGCCACGAAGGCGTCGACCTGCGGGAGCTGGGCCAGGATCTCGGGCGCGGTCGTGCGGCGGTGGACCTCCGGGTTGGCGGGATTCGTGAACTGCTGCGGCATGTACCAGTCGGGGTGCTCGGCGAGCATCTCCTCGGCCTTGCGGATGGCGCCGTGCATGCCCTTCGTGTCGGGCGTGAGCACGAGCGTCGCGCCGTAGGCGACGAGGAGGGCGCGGCGCTCCTCGCTCATCGTGTCGGGCATGGTGAGCACGAGGCGGTAGCCCTTGACCGATGCCACTAGCGCGAGGCCGATGCCGGTGTTGCCGCTGGTCGGCTCGATGATCGTGCAGCCCGGCCGGATGAGCCCGTCGCGCTCGGCCGCCTCGACCATGGCGCGGCAGATGCGGTCCTTCACGCTGCCGCCCGGGTTGAAGTTCTCGAGCTTCGCCCACAGCTGGGAGCCGACGCCGTCGAGCTGCGGCAGGCGGGTCAAGCGCACGACCGGCGTCGATCCGATCAGGTCGAGCGGCGAGCGGGCGACGTAGGACGGGAGCGGCATGCGCGCGCGTTGCGGACGCTGGAGCGCGGGATCATATAGATGGGGTGCGCGGGGAGTCAATTGAACGCGTCGTCCTCGTCTTCCCGGGAGCGCTCGGCGATCTGCTGCTCGCGCTGCCGGCGCTGCGCGCGCTGCGTGCGCGCCACGCCGGCGCGCGCGTGACCGCGGTCGTGAGCCAGCCCCTGCGTGCGCTCGTCGAGCTCGCGGGCGTCGCCGACGCGACCGCCGCGCTCGAGGGCGCCGACGCGGCGGCGCTCTTCGGCGGCGAGCGGTGGCCCTCCTGGCTCGACGGCCGCCCTTTCGTCTACAGCTGGCTCGGCGGCGGGGACGACGAGGTGCGCGTGCGGGTCGCGGCGGCCGCGCGCGGCGCCCGCTTCTTCGGCGTCGAGCGGGGACGGGCGGTGACGCATGCGGCCGTCGCCTACGCCCGGGCCGTGGGCGCGCCGACCGACGCCGATGCGCTCGCGGCGGCCGCGCGGCTCGTCCCCGCGTCGTCGGCCGCGGCCGAGGCGCTCTGTGCGCGGCTCGCCGCCCCGATCCTCGCCGCGCATCCCGGGGCGGGCGGGCGCGCCAAGCGCTGGGACATCGTCGGCTTCGTGCAGGTGGCGCACTGGTGGCGGTCGCGCGGCGGGTCGGTGGTCGCGATCGCCGGGCCGGCCGAGGCCGGCGAGCCCCCGGCCCTCGGCGCGCCCGAGGTGCGCGACTGGCCGCTCGTGGACCTCGCCGCCCTGCTCGCGCGCGCGGCGCTCTACCTCGGCAACGACAGCGGCGTCAGCCACCTGGCCGGCGCAGTCGGCGCGGCGGGCGTCGTCCTCTTCGGCCCGACGGAGGGGCGGCGCTGGCGGCCGCTGGCCGGGCGCCTGGTCGCGCTCGGCGCCCGCGGCGGCGGCCCCGATGGCATCCCGCTCGCCGCCCTGCCAGCGGCGCGGGTGATCGCCGCGTGCGCGCGCCGGTTCACCTTGACAAGGGGGGACCCCGACACTAACGTCGCTGGGCACGACCTCACCGGACGCTCCTGACGGCCCTCAAATAAACCGCCGTCGCCCCCGTCGAATGAAGGCGTAGCCGCATGTCGAATGCTCTCAAGACGACGCTTCTGCTCGGTCTGCTGACCGGGCTCCTGATGTGGGTCGGCCAGCTCGTCGGCGGCATGCAGGGCATGACGCTGATGCTCGTCTTCGCGATCGTGATGAACCTCGGCAGCTACTGGTTCTCCGACCGGATCGTGCTCGCGGCCTACGGTGCCCGCGCACTGTCCGAGCAGGACGCGCCCGACCTCTTCCGCGTCGTGCGTGAGCTGGCGGCGGGCGCGCACATGCCGATGCCGCGCGTCTACTTGATCCCGAGCGAGTCGCCGAACGCCTTCGCCACCGGCCGGAGCCCCGAGCACGCGGCGGTGGCGGTGACCGAGGGCATCATGCGCCTCCTCACCCTGGACGAGCTGCGCGGCGTGCTCGCGCACGAGCTCTCCCACGTACGCAACCGCGACACGCTGATCAGCGCCATCGCCGCCACCCTGGCGGGCGTGGTGCTGATGATCGCCCGCATGGCGGAGTGGGCCGCGCTCTTCGGTGGGCTCCGCCGCGACGAGCGGGAGGAAGGCGGGGGAGCGCTCGGCTTCATCTTCCTCGTCGTCCTGGCGCCGCTCGCGGCCATGCTGATCCAGCTCGCCATCTCGCGCGCGCGCGAGTACCAGGCGGACGCGAGCGGCGCCCAGCTCTCCCACGCGCCGCGCTCGCTCGCGTCGGCGCTCGAGAAGATCGGGGCCGTGTCCGGCCGCATCCCGCTGTCCGCGGGGCCGGCCACGGCGCATCTCTGGATCGTGAACCCGCTGCGCGGCAATTGGCTCGCCCGCTTGTTCAGCACTCATCCCCCCATCGAGGAGCGCGTCCGGCGGCTGCGCGCGATGGCGTACTGATCCGTTCCGGCGGCCGGGGACATTTTCATGGCCGAAGACAAGGAGGAGCGACGCGGCTTCCAGGTGAGGGACCGCCGGCGGTTCTCCGACAGCGGAGAGGCGCGCGCCGACCTCGCGGAGGAGGTGCCCGCGCCGCCACCCGAGGCGGCCCCCGAGAGCGCCGCGCCGGGCGCGGAGCGTGCCGATGAGCCGGTCACGTTCTCGACCTTCGTCCTCGGCCTCAGCACGCAGGCGCTCCTCCACCTGGGGGAGATCCCGAACCCGATGACGCGCGCCCTCGAGCGCGACCTCGTGGCGGCCAAGCACGTGATCGACATCCTCGGCATTCTCCGCGAGAAGACCAGAAGCAACCTCGAGCCGGGTGAAGAGTCACTCCTCGACTCGGTGCTCTACGATCTGCGCATGCGCTACGTGGAGCTGGTGCGAGGTGGCACGAAGGAGGAGAGATGACTCCGCGTACGGGCCGCCTCGCGATGGTGGCGGTGGCGCTGATCGGCTTCGCGGCCGGCGTGGTCCTGAGCGCACGCCTCGATCTGTTCCCGCCGAGCGAGGCGATCAGCATCTTCGGTGGCGCCGAGAAGCCGAGCGGCGGGGGCACGGGGACGCCCGCCCCGTCGGTCAACCTTCCGGACTTCGCCGGGCTGGCCGAGCACGTGGCCCCCTCGGTGGTGAACATCTCGAGCACCCAGGAGGTGAAGGGCGGGCCCCTCGCGCCGGGCGGCCCCGGGGGCGGCCCCGGGGGCGGCGAGGACGACCCCTTCCACGACTTCTTCGGACCCTTCGAGCGCTTCTTCGGCCCGCCGCGGCGGATGCCCTACAAGGCGAAGAGCCTCGGCTCCGGCTTCGTGATCGACCCGGCGGGCTACATCCTCACCAACAATCACGTGGTGGAGAACGCCGACGAGATCGTCGTCAAGCTGCCTACCGGCAAGGAGTTCAAGGCCAAGGTCGTGGGCCGCGACGCGAAGACCGACATCGCGCTCATCGAGATTCACGGCGCGTCGGATCTCGTGCCCGTCCTCCTCGGCGACTCCGACGAGCTCAAGGTCGGCCAGTGGGTGGTCGCGATCGGCAACCCGTTCGGCCTCGAGAACACCGTGACCGCGGGGATCGTGAGCGCCATGGGGCGCCACATCAACCAGGGGCCGTACGACAACTTCATCCAGACCGACGCCGCCATCAACCCGGGGAACTCGGGCGGTCCGCTCTTGAACACCAGGGGCGAGGTGGTCGGCATCAACACCGCCATCTTCAGCCGCGGCGGGGGCAACATCGGCATCGGCTTCGCCATCCCGATCAGCCTCGCCAAGGAGATCGTGCCGCAGCTCAAGTCGAAGGGGCACGTCACGCGGGGCTGGCTCGGCGTGATGATCCAGAAGGTGACGCCCGACATCGCCGAGTCGCTCGGGCTCTCCGAGCCCAAGGGGGCGCTGGTGTCCGACGTGGTGAAGGACGGCCCCGCCGAGGCCGCCGGCATCAAGCAGGGCGACGTGATCGTCGAGTACGACGGCAAGCCGGTGAGCGACTCGGCAGAGCTGCCGCTCCTGGTGGCGCGCACGCCGGTCGGCAAGACGGTCAAGCTGAAGGCGATCCGCGGTAAGGGGACGGAGACCTTCAGCATCAAGATCCAGGAGCTCAAGGAAGAGGAGACCGCGGAGCGCGCCACCGGCACGGCCGAGGACCTGGGCCTCGCCGTGCAGACGCTCACCCCCGACTTGGCCGAGAACCTGGGCGTCGACCGGAACCTGAAGGGAGTGGTCGTCACCCAGGTCGAACCGGGCGGGCCGGCGGCGGATGCGGGCCTGCGGCGCGGCGACGTGATCCTCGAGGTGAACCGCCAGGCGGTGAAGGACGCGGACGCCTACAAGAAGGCGCTCAAGGCCGGCGGCAAGGGCAAGAGCCTCCTCTTCCTCGTGCGGCGCGGTGACAACACGATCTTCCTCGCAGTGAAGCCGTCGAGCTAGGGTGATCGTCCTCGGGATCGAGAGCTCGTGCGACGACTCGGCGGCGGCGGTGCTGCGTGAGGGCGAGCTCGCAGCCTCGGTCGTATCCTCGCAGGACGCCGTGCACGGGCCCTACGGCGGCGTCGTCCCCGAGCTCGCCTCGCGCCACCACATCCGCAACCTCCTCCCGGTGATCGACGCCGCCCTGGCGCGCGCGGGGGCCGACCTCGGGCAGGTCGGGGGCATCGCGGTCACGCGCGGCCCGGGGCTGGTCGGCTCGCTCCTCGTGGGCCTCACGGTCGCCAAGGGCATCGCGCAGCGCCGCCGCCTGCCGCTGGTCGGCGTGAACCACCTCGAGGGCCATCTGCTTGCCGTGAACCTCGAGCGCCCGCCGGCCGATCCGCTCCCCTTCCCGTTCCTGGGGCTCATCGTGTCGGGCGGCCACACGGGCCTCTACCTGGCGTCCTCGGCCGGGGCCTACGCCTGCCTCGGGCGGACGCGCGACGACGCGGTGGGGGAGGCCTTCGACAAGGCGGCGAAGCTGCTCGGCCTGGGCTACCCGGGCGGACCGGTCATCGACCGCCTGGCGCGCGAGGGCGATCCGCAGGCGATCCGCTTCCCGCGCGCCACGCTCAAGCGCGGCCGCTTCGACTTCAGCTTCAGCGGCTTCAAGACCGCGCTGCGCGAGTACCTGAGCCAGCACCCCGAGGCGGCCGAGGCGCTGCCCGACGTGGCCGCGAGCCTGCAGGAGGCGCTGGTCGACATGCTGGTCGACACGACGGCGGAGGCGCTCGCCGCGACCGGTGTGGAGCGCCTCGTGGTCGCGGGTGGCGTGGCGGCGAACCGCCGGCTCCGCGCCTGCATGAGCGAGGCGGCAGCCGCCCTGGGTGTCGAGGTCTTCTTCCCCCGGCCCGCGCTCTGCACCGACAACGCCGCCATGATCGCGCTTGCCGGCGCGCCGCGGCTCGCGGCCGGTGCGTCCGACGGCCTCGACCTGAACGCCGAGGCCGACCTCGCCTTCGGCAGCCGCTGGAGCGCGTGAGCGTGAGCGAAGGACATCGCTGATGGGGGCGCGCCGGGAGGCGCGCGAGGCGCTGGCCGCCGCCGGGCTCCGCCCGCGCAAGCGCTGGGGCCAGCACTTCCTGTGCGACCCGGCCGTCGCGCGGCGGATCGTCGACACCGCGGAGCTCGGGCCCCGCTCGGTCGTGCTCGAGATCGGTCCCGGGCTGGGCGCGCTCACCGACGAGCTGGCGGCGCGGGCCGGGCGTCTCTACCTGGTGGAGATCGACCCCGGGCTCGCGACGCGCCTGGCGGTGCACCACGCGGACAACCCGCGCGTGCGCGTGCTCGCGGGCGACGTCCTCGCACTGCCGCTCGCGGAGATCGTGCGTGAGCCGTCGGTCACGGTGGTGGCGAACCTGCCCTACAACATCGCGACGCCGGTCCTCTTCCGCCTCCTCGATCTGCGCGCTCGCTTTCCGCGCGCCGTGGTCATGCTCCAGCGCGAGATGGCGGCGCGCCTCGCCGCCCGCGCGGGGAGCGGCGACTACGGGGTCACCTCGGTCCTGGTGCAGGCCTTCTCGGAGGTACGCGTCGCCTTCGGCGTGTCGCGCCGGAGCTTCCTGCCGCGCCCGGACGTCGATTCGGCGCTCGTCGACATCCGCTGGAGCGTCGGCCCGCGCGCGGATGTGGGCGACGTCGAGCTCTTCCGCGCGGTGGTGCGCGCCGCCTTCGGGCAGCGGCGGAAGATGCTGCGCAACGCGCTCGCTCGGCTGGCCGCGCAGCGGGGCCTGGCGGCCGAGGCAGTGTTCGCTCGCGCCGCCATCGTCCCCACCGCGCGCGCCGAGACGCTCGACCTGGGGGCCTTCGCGCGCCTTGCGCGCGCCTTCGCGTAGGAGTCTGTCGGGGTAATCATGGTGAGCGAGGCGAACGAGCCGGGGAGCGAGAGCGGCAAGCGCAGCGACGACCGACGAGGCGTGCCTGAAGGCACGCCGCAGGAGGGAGGAGCGAGCACGCCGCTCGCAGCCCCCGG
>Ga0209156_10001601_pt1 | contig 18293 bp, 16 predicted proteins | sample GraSoiAngelo_124_FD_185881 | JGI IMG/M metagenome (GOLD analysis project Ga0209156, IMG submission 185881) | Grasslands soil microbial communities from the Angelo Coastal Reserve, California, USA - 14_0927_05_20cm (SPAdes) (version 2) | ecosystem: Environmental > Terrestrial > Soil > Grasslands...
ATGAATCTGCTTTCACATTGGTGCGCCGGCGTTCGCCCACCAGATCAAAAGCGTTGCCGGTAAAGACCCGCAGCGTTTCGTCTCTGGGCGTGTGATCGATCAAATTTTCGCCGGTGAACTCCAGCTGCTTGTCATCGTCCTGTTTGTAAAAACGGACGCGCCCTTTCGGCAGCGGCATGCCGAGATGATTCGCTTCCGAATTTTTGAATTCGCGCATGACCGCGACCTTTGTTTCCATTTCGGTGCCGAGGTCCTGATTATTGCGGAGGTTTTCCATTCGATAACCACGCCACTGGTTCCAATCGATTTTCAATCCGTCGTAAACATAAATGCGCTCTGACTTCACACCGTTGGCGCGAATGAACTCGACCTGTTTCGTCTCGCGATCGCGCAGCGTGGCTGGTCGCGCCAGGGTATAGAGATGATAATCTTCGAACGCTTTCTCGCTTACCGGAGGCGGCATCGCTGCTGACACCGCCAATTCTTCACTTCTCATGTAGCCAGCCACCTCGGCCTGTTGAATTTTGCTCACATCGCCCGCCATCAATTTGATCTTTGCATTCTCAAAGGTCTTGCCGCTTTGGTTATCCATTGTGACCCAGCCGACAAAATCAAGCAGATCGCTTTTCTCCGGTGCGACGATGTTGTAATCAGCTTCCCAGGTCATTCCGCCGGTGACATAAGCAAGCTCGGCGTCTAGCTTGGCCGCTTTGTCGGCCTGCAATTGCCACTCAATAGTGGGCTTTAAGATCGTGTCGTCTCCGAGTGGTGGAAACAGCGGCTGACCGGGTAAGGCAAAACGCAGTTTGCCATTGACCTCGATGATCGGCTGCGACATGCCGCCGCTTTGATAAGCCATCGCCGATTGCGCCATGGCATAGCGCTGTCCGTAGCGCTGCATCGCTTCCTGGCTGTGGCGCGCATAACCGCTGCGCACAATCTTTCCCTGCACAATCGTGTTGGGCTTATTTGGTTCGACGACGAGAAAGTCGATCGTCTTGCCTTCAAAAAGCGATAGCAACAATTCCTGCGAGACCGGATCGTTTCGATAATTCTGCTCCAGGATTTGCAGGTTCGTTTTGCCGGTCGAATCGCGCAAAATCACCGAATCGGGCTCGAGATGCGCGGTCGTTTCGGTGAAGCGGACATTGTTTACGCCCTGCTTTAGGTCGACTGGAACCGTGTCGCGCACGACCGCGAAATTCTGATTATAAATCGTAAGCGCCGGTTGGCTGGCAAAAAGCAAGGGCGCGAAGGCGAGACAAACGAACGTTGTAGCCGCGGCTCTGCTCGCGAAGACTTTCGGAGTCGCCGCCCCGGGAATCAGTACAGTAATCCTTTTCATGTTGCCGAGTTAAACACTCGAGACGTCAAAAACCGACGATGATTTTTTCGTAGATGCGGCTCCTCCCGCATTCCCCGCTTTTTTGTTACGTCGAGCATAAGTCGAGACATCTCTAAGTCTCCAGGCAAAATAGTCAGAGATCCCTCGACTGCGCTCGGGATGACAGAAAGCGGGGTGGCGACGCTGCTATTAGATTCTTAGCCCAAGAATTACTTCGTCCCGGTGGCGAATACAGTCTGGAAATTCGGGCTCTGTTTTTCCCGCGCGACTACGCGGACATCGATGTTCTTGAACCCGGCGTTTTCCAGAAATTGGTGCAACTGCACTTCGCTAAAACCGAGCCAGTGATCGGCGTAAAGCTCGCGCGCCCGCTCGAAGGAATGGTTCAGCAGGTCGAGAATGACGATACGCCCATTCTTCCTCAAGATTGAATGCGCGCTCTTGATCGCGCGCTCCGGCCGTGGGGCATGATGCAGAGCCTGGCTGAAGATCGCAAGATCGACACTGTTCCTGGCAATGGGCGGTTCCTGCATGTCGCCGAGCCGATACTCGATATTGCGGAAACCATGTTTCTTTGCTAGCTGCGACGCGAACTCGACCATCTTCGGCGAATTATCGACAGCGATGACTTTGCGCGCGTTTTTCGCGAGCAACTGTGCCAGCGTGCCTTCGCCTGCCCCCAGATCCGCCACAGTTAGCGGCGGCAACAACGTGATCAAGACGTGCGCCAGCGCTTCCCACGAACGTCCCGGGACATAACTCCGGCCAAACTTACCCGCTAACTCATCGAAATATTCGCGTGCTTTGTCCTGGCGCTTGCGCAGCGCCAGCTTCAGGGCAGTGCGATCGCGCGTCGTTTCTGGAAGTTCGCGTGCCATTGTTTGCACCAGTTCCTGCACGCGTGCGCGCGCCCCGTTGCGCGAGAAATCTTTCAATCCGTAATACACATTTTTGCCAGCCCGCCGATCGATCACCGCTCCGGCTCGTTTTAGCTGTGCCAGATGACTGGAAATGCGTGACTGACCCATCCCGAGAATTTCCTGTAACTCCGCCACCGAAAGCTCTTCCTGTTCGAGGAGGAGAAGCATGCGCAGGCGGGTCGGATCGGCGATCAGACGCAGGAAATTAATCGTTGACGGCATCGCGCAAACAAACGATATATCTACATATCATGATTGGTCAATATGTCTATCGACATCGTGATTTGTTAAAAAAGTTAAATCGTTACAATGGTGAGCGTGAGGTGGCGCGTTGCCGTGGTGCGATTTAACTTTTTAACGATGTAACCCCTTTAACTATTAAGCCATGTCTCGCCGTTACATTTTTTCCTCCGAATCCGTTACCGAAGGTCACCCCGACAAAGTCTGCGACACGATTAGCGATTACATCCTCGATGCCTGCCTGGAGCAGGACCCGCTCAGCCGGGTGGCCTGCGAAACACTGGCCAAGGGCAATTTGGTAGTGCTCGCGGGTGAGATCACAAGCAACGCCAAATTTGAATTCGATGAACACGTCCGCGAGGCCGTGCGCAACATTGGTTATGTCAACGGCGATTGCATTTTTCACGCCGATACCTGCCGGATCATTTGCGAGATGACCGAGCAATCGCGCGATATCAAGCAAGGAGTGGATGAGGCTGCGGCTGAAGGCAAAGGCACTGCCGAACAAGGCGCGGGCGATCAGGGATTGATGTTCGGATTTGCCTGCAACGAAACTCCCGAGTTGATGCCGGCCCCTATTTCCTTTGCCCACAAACTCGGGCGTGAGCTGACGCGATTGCGGAAAGAAGGCGAGATTCCCTGGCTCCGGCCCGACGCCAAAACACAAGTGTCGATTGAATACCATGGCCACAAGCCGGTGCGCGCGTCGGCCGTCGTCGTTTCCACGCAGCACGCCGCCGACGTCAAACAAAAGGAGATTCGAGAGACCCTGATCGAACTACTGATCAAGAAGGTAATGCCGGCAGAATGGCTCGATGAAAAGACGACGTACTTAATTAATCCCACCGGTCGTTTTGTTGTGGGGGGCCCGGAAGGCGATGCCGGCATCACTGGTCGCAAGATTATTGTCGATAGCTATGGCGGGATGGGTCGCCACGGCGGCGGCGCCTTTTCGGGAAAAGATCCAAGTAAAGTCGATCGCAGCGCGGCTTACATGGGCCGATGGGTGGCGAAAAACGTTGTCGCATCAGGCTTGGCCGATCGTTGCGAAGTTCAATTCGCCTATGCCATCGGTCATCCAGAACCCGTTAGTGTCAGCATCGACACATTTTGCACTGGCAAAGTGGGTGACGAAAAGCTGGAACGCGCGGTTTGCGAAGTCTTCAATTTCAAGCCGGCTGAGATTATCAAGCAACTCAACTTACTGCGCCCGATCTATCGAAAGACTACTAACTACGGACACTTCGGTCGCGTCGACGATCTCGATGCCATTACGTGGGAACGGACGGATAAGGCGGACGAACTGCAGAAAGCAGTTCGTTAGGTTTCAGGGTTCAGAAAATAACTTATGGCGTTTCAATCGTTCGAAGATCTTGAGGTTTGGCAAGGCAGGTGCCGACTTGCTGTCGATGTATTTCAGACGCTCGCAAGTTGCCGTAACTTTAGGATGCAAGATCAGGTCCAGCGATCTGCGCTATCAATTCCTTGCAACGTCGCCGAAGGATACGAGCGAAACAGCAACAAAGAATTCGTTCGCTTCTTGAACATTTCAAAAGGCTCTGGCGGAGAACTTCGGACTCAGCTCTACATTTCTCGTAAGTTGGATTTCCTAACCAAAGAAGATTTTAACCGGTTAGTAGGCGAATCGAAAGAAATCTCAAAGATGCTGCATGGTCTTTCGTGCGCAGTATCGAAACGATCTCCAAAACAATCGAAACGCGTTCGTCCTGAAACCCTGAATCCCTGAAACCTGAACCCTTCAAGAACTTAAAGCTTAAAACTTAACACTTAAAGCTCCGAAACTATGTCGAAAACCATCAGCACGGAAGTTACGAAACAAGATTACAAAGTTGCAGATATAAGTCTGGCGGACTTTGGAAGGAAAGAGATTGGCATCGCGGAAAAAGAAATGCCCGGTCTGATGGCGATTCGAGAAAAATACGCGCCGAGTAAGCCATTCACGGGTGTCCGCATTACCGGTTCATTGCACATGACGGTGCAAACAGCCGTCTTGATCGAAACGCTGGGGGATCTTGGCGCGAGCGTGCGCTGGGCGAGCTGCAATATTTTCTCGACTCAAGATCACGCCGCGGCCGCCATTGCGAAGTCCGGCGTCTCGGTTTTCGCGTGGAAGGGCGAATCACTGGAAGACTATTGGTGGTGTACCTACCGCGCGCTCTCGCATCCAGATGGCAAAGGCCCCCAACTTGTGGTCGATGATGGCGGCGACGCGACTCTGCTCATCCACAAAGGGTATGAACTGGAGGAAGGCAGTGATTGGGCGAAAAGTAAATCGGCCAACCGAGAAGAGCAGGTCATAAAGGATTTGCTGCTCGAGGTTCAGCGCGAAAATCCATTTCGCTGGCATGAGATCGTCAAAGAATGGCGAGGTGTTTCCGAAGAAACAACCACTGGAGTGCATCGACTTTACAAAATGCATCAGGAAAACCGGCTTCTCGTTCCGGCAATCAACGTCAATGATTCGGTGACCAAATCGAAATTCGACAACCTTTACGGCTGCCGGCATTCACTGGTGGATGGATTAAACCGCGCGCTCGATGTCATGATCGCCGGCAAAGTGGCGGTCGTTTGCGGTTACGGCGACGTCGGCAAAGGTTGCGCGCAATCACTGCGCGGCCAGGGCGCGCGCGTCATCATCACTGAGATCGATCCGATCAATGCGCTCCAAGCCGCGATGGAAGGTTACGAAGTGACGACCATCGAAGACACCCTTGGCCGCGGTGACATCTACATTGCTGCTACCGGCAACGTCGATGTGATCAAGCTCGAACATATCGAGCGGATGAAAGACCAGGCCATCGTGGCGAACATTGGCCATTTTGATAATGAAGTTCAGGTCGACGCCTTGAACTCAGCCAAGGGAGTCAAGCGCACCAACATTAAGCCGCAGGTAGATAAGTATAGCTTCCCCGACGGCCATGAGATCTTCCTGCTGGCCGAAGGTCGCCTGGTGAACCTGGGCTGTGCTACTGGTCACCCTAGCTTCGTGATGTCAAATTCGTTTTCCAATCAGGTCCTGGCACAACTCGATCTTTGGAAGAACCGCGATACTTACAAGGTCGGCGTCTATGTTCTAAGCAAGAAGCTCGACGAAGAAGTAGCTCGCCTCCATCTCAACAAAATCGGCGTCAAGCTAACGAAACTAAGCAAACAGCAGGCTGACTATCTTGGCGTCCCAGTGGACGGCCCCTACAAGTCAGAGCATTACCGGTACTGAAATGCCATATTCAGCCAGATTGCCTAATGCAGCCGCTTCTCCGACAGCTGGAACAGCGCTGTCTTGACCGTGGCGAAAGCCGAATCGTTCGCTGAGATTTTGATCAGATCGGCCGCAAGTTCCGACGGCGGTTCATAAGCAGCGGTTAATTTCTCCAAGTCCTCAAGGCGCGCGTCGGAGATTTCGCCCGCGCTCTGATCTCGTGCTTTCAATCGAGACGCGATCGTGGCTCGATCAACATCGAGCTCTATTACCTGCAAATGCACTTTGGCCTTCTCGCATTCCTGGCGCAAGAATTCGCGGTACGTTCGGCTGGAAAACGTAGCATCGAGGACAACGCCATGCCGGTTTTCAAGTGCGGCGAGGCCTTGCCTTAAGAGCTCCCTGTAAGTTTGTTCGGTCATTTCGTCCGAGTAAATCTTCTCACGCAGCTCTGGAGCGGTTCGCTCTGCTAGTGGGGCGCCAGCGAGTGTCTTCCGAATCTTATCAGAGGAAAAGATCGGCCAGTCCAACTCGCTGGCGAGTCGCTCCGCTACGGTCGTCTTGCCGGTGCCGACTCGGCCCATTACGGCCAGGACCGATGGCTCGGAATCGGTTACGGCATAGCGCAAGGCAAGACGGAAATAGCGCGCGGCTTGTTTTTCATGCTCCTGAGGATTTCTCGTTTCTTTCTCAGTCCCCAAAATGCTTTCAACCTTTCCGCGAACAAAGGCGCGATAGCATTTATAGAAATTCGCGACCTTCAGCATTGCGAAGTCTTGAAATTGGCGCACCGCATTTCGCAGAAGCAAATTTGCCAAGTCGCTTCTCCCTTCAAAATCGAAATCCATCGCCAAAAAAGCGACGTCATTGGCGACATCGATGAAGCGGAAGCGATCGTTGAATTCGATGCAATCGAAGATCGACAGTGTATCTGGCGTGATGTGGACGTGGTCGAGGTGGAGATCGCCATGGCAATCGCGAATGCGATGTTGCTGAATTCGCTCGCGGAACCGTTTTCCATGCACGGCATAGAAGCGGTTCGTGAAATGACGAATTGTCTCGAAGGCTGCCGGCGAGATGGTCTTCCCGGCGAACGGTTCGACCTGTGCGAAATTTTCGTCGGTGCTAATCTTCAGCTTTTCCGGAGTCCCCCATAGGTCAATTTTCGGACCCGGGGACTGTGACTGGTAAAAGCGGTGGAGACGAGAAAGCACCCGATTGATTTCCGCTTCGCCGACCAAATTCTTCGTGAGCAATTCACTTAAGAACCAGCCACGCGACAGTTCCTTCATCTTCACGCAGTACTCTGCGATTTCTCCTTCGCCGTTGAAGGAAAACCCCGAAGCGGTTTTGAAGATCGGGACAACGCCCAAATATACTTCGGGGCAAAGCCGTCGGTTCAATTCAACTTCGCGCTGGCAAAAATGGCGGCGTCTTTCCCGCGTGCTGAAATCGGCGAAGCCTAAATTCACTGGCTTTTTCACTTTGAAAACGAACGGCGAAGCTATGAAAACCCAGGAAATGTGCGTTTGAATCGAACGCACAGCGGGCGGCCCGTGCCGATACGACCCAGTAGATTCAAGAAAGCGGATCAGTTCTGGCGATTTCAAATGCGTTCGCTCATTCCGGAGTTGTGAATCTTTCAGGCACGGTATCCTCGCCCGGAAACATCCACTGCTCTTCCCACAGAGTCATCATTGATTCCCCGGTCATCGTGGAGTCGGTCACAATGATTTTTCGGATCGAACGACGCGATGTTTGCACTGGCCGCTGCCTTAGCCAGATTTCGTCAGCTCTCGGCTTGCGTTTCCGCGCACCATGACGAATACGAAATCAGGAAGAAAGAAAGCGGGCCCCTCGCAAGGCGAGCGCGGTTTCCAATTCTTGCGAACGAATCCACGCCCGGACAAACCGCGCCAGCGCGGTATTACAGAAATTCGCGGACCCTATTATTCCGTCGTGGGCAAACGCTACCTGCAAGATCTCTTCGAAACGATGGGCGCTTATGTTGATTCGTTGAAATTTGGCGGCGGCTCCTTTTGTTTGATGCCGAGAAAAATCGTCCGCGAGATCAATGACCTCTGCCACGAAAATGAAGTGACCGTTTCTACCGGAGGCTTCATCGAATTCGTGCTCGCGCAAGGGCACGAAGCGGTGCGGAACTACATCCGCGAGTGCAAGGAACTCGGCTTCGACACCATCGAAGTTTCGACCGGTTTCATTACCATGCCAGTGGACGATTCGCTGCGCCTGGTTGAGCAGGTGCAGAAGAGCGGCTTGAAAGCCAAACCGGAGATTGGCATTCAATTTGGGGCGGGTGGGGCCACGCCGGCCGCCGAGTTGCAAGCCGAAGCGACACGCGACCCAAGTTCGTTGCTCTCCCTGGCCCGCCGCTTTCTTGAGGCGGGCGTAGAGCTTATCATGATTGAATCGGAGGGAATCACCGAAAACACCGACCCATGGCGAACAGATGTGCCGGCGCTTTTGATTAATGAGCTCGGCACACACAATCTGATGTTCGAAGCAGCAGATCCGGAAGTATTCGCTTGGTATATCAAAAACTACGGATGCGACGTCAACCTCTTCGTTGATCACAGTCAGATCGTGCAGCTCGAGTGTCTCCGCTCCGGCATCTGGGGAACCAAAAGTCTGTGGGGACGCGTCCTTAGTTATAAAGAAAATGAAAAGTAACGTATTCTTATGATCAGGAAACGGACGTTTGTATGCTGTCGCAAGAAAGAGCCGAAGACTGGAAACGAAGAAGCCTCGGGACATTCAAGACGACTCTGTAGCCTGCGAATCGGCGCGGTCTCTTTAAGCCGGCAGCACAGTTGAAAGGGTTACTTCGCTGTCGATAGTTTGCTTAAAAACGTCCTCGACAGCCGCGCCGATTTTCGAGCCGTCGCGATCGATGATCCAGCACTGCTGGCCGATCTCGAATGGGCCGCGCGCCATCACTTTGAGCAGCACACCTTCAGATCTCGCCGGATCATCACGCACCTCCGTGCAGATGGCTTCCGTCTCACCGAAATCGGTCAGCAGGTTCAATTTTTCGTCTATCTTCGGCTTTTGCATCTCGCAGGAATCGATAAGAAATGATCGTCGCAGACGCGGCCTTCGCGCGTAGAAAGCGACGATTAATTTGAATGGCACAGTATCGCATCCAGCAGATCGAAGACTACGTGGAGCTTATTGGCGCGGCCAAGGTCGAGCGCATCTGCAACAAGGCCAAAAAGTTCAAGGGCCTGCGAGTCGCGAATTTCAATTCGACCTATTACGGCGGGGGTGTGGCCGAGATGCTTTCGTCCATGACGCTGCTCATGAACAGTCTCGGCTTGCAAACCGAATGGCGTGTCATTCAAGGCACGCCCGATTTTTTCTCGATCACGAAAAAGGTGCACAACGCGCTGCAAGGCGGCGAGATTGATCTTACCAGCATCAAAAAGGAAATCTTCGAGCAGGTCATTTACGAAAACAGCGTGCGCAATTTCATCAGGCACGATTTCGTGATCGTACATGATCCGCAGCCGCTGCCGCTGATCGAGCATTATGAAAAGCGCTGCCCGTGGCTTTGGCGCTGTCACATCGACCTGTCGCGGCCTCAACCCGAGACGTGGAAATATCTGCGGTATTGGATCGATCTCTACGATGCCGCGATCCTGAGCTGCCCGGATTTTGTGCAGGAAATGGAGCCGCCGCCGCATTTTTTCATGCCTGCGATCAATCCATTCAACATCAAGAACCGCGAATTGACTGATAGGGAAACCGACGAACGACTCGCCCATTATAACATACCGACAGATCTGCCACTGGTGGTGCAAATTTCTCGTTTCGATCCGTGGAAAGATCCAGTCGGCGTCCTGGAAGCATTCAAGCGTGCGCGCAAAGAATTGGACGCGACGCTGGTGCTGCTCGGCAACTTTGCCACCGATGATCCCGAAGGCGAACAGATCTACGAATCGCTCTGCGCTTGTCGCGATGAGCGCATTCTCATTTTGACCAGTGGTGACGACAGCGCGCTCGTCAACGCCCTGCAAACGCGCGCTACGGTCGTGCTGCAAAAATCTCTGCGCGAGGGATTCGGTCTCACTGTCTCCGAAGCAATGTGGAAAGGCACTCCGGTGATTGGCGGTAATGTCGGCGGCATTCGTTACCAGATTGAAGATGGTGTCAACGGCTTTCTGGTTTCATCAATTGAACAAGCTGCCACGCGCATTGTGCAGTTGCTCAAAGACAAAAAGCTGCGCGACCAGATGGGAGAAAGAGCCCGCGAAACCGTCCGCGAAAAATTTCTGCTGCCACGCTACGTCGAGCAGTATTTCGATCTCTTCGCCCAATTCGGAAAATGAATGGAGGCGAAAATTCTGTGACCCCAACAGCGTGGGCTTTCGGCGCGTTTACCGGGGCTTGACTACACCACTTTCTGTAGATGAGCCCGCCGAGACGCAGCAGGAACACAAAGCACCTGCTTTCGGCTCTTCAGATCGCGATCACGTTAGGCATTCTCGTCTTTCTCTTCCACGATTCGGCCAAGCGCGCTCAGATGGCTGAGGCCTTGCGCCGCGCCGACTGGCGCTGGCTTCTTGCTGGCGTTTTCGCCTATGGTGCTGTCGAAATCCTGGGCGCGATCCAGTGGCAGCTTCTTCTCCGCATTCAGGGCTTCCGGCTCCCTTGGCTGCAAGCAACGTCGATCTTCTTTATCGGGGTCTTTTTCACGCTCTTTACTCCGGGCCTCATTGCTGGCGATGCGGTGCAGATTCTCTATCTGGTGAAAGAGAAGCCCGAAAGGAAAGCCGGCGCAGTCCTGGTGGTGGTGATGGATCGTATCCTGGGGCTGCTCTCGCTCGTAGTGCTGGCTGCGGTGGTCGCCGCAGCGCGCTTCCACTGGCTGCGGCGAACAGCCGTGACGGCAAGACTTTTTGACCTGACAATTGTTCTGCTCGCCGTCGGCCTCCTGTGTTTGATAGCTGCCGTGCCTGCCGCAAAATCCCGCCGGCTTCACAACGTCCTTTCCGCACTGCATTGGGCCGACAAAATCGCCGAGATTCGCGATGCGCTCGGTTGCTATCTCGTTAACCGGAGAAGAACCGCAATCGCTTTCAGCCTTACTGTCACGGCACATCTTTTCTATTTCGGCACCTTTTACTGCACCGGGCGCGCACTCGAGGGCAATGTCATGACGCGAGCGCCATCGTTAGGCGAGATCTTTTCGATCATGCCGATTGTAAACACACTTACCGCGCTACCCATTAGCTTTGCTGGAATTGGAGTGCGTGAATCGCTCTTCCAAGTTCTCTTGCACGATCTGTCTCGCGCACCGGAAGCGGTCGGAGTCTTGATCGGCGCGCTCGGATTTGCCATCCGTCTTCTTTGGGGCTTGCCAGGCGGTGCCGCGTTTCTTTGGTATCGCCTGCCTCGTGTTTCCAGAAGCTAACAAGCTTCCTAGCCTCAGCAGAGTCAGCTACCTTAAAGCTTGCTCACCAAGCAAAGCATCAATCGCGCAAAGAATTTTCTGCGCGTCAGCGGGCGCGAGACCGTGAATGTCCACGTGCGCCAACCCGTGGATGAGATAGAGGCGCACCTGGCCGCGCGGCACCGCCCGCGCGAGGGCTTTGCTTTGCGGGTACGGAATCAGAGCATCGTCAAACCCATGCACCAGGATGAGCCGTGCGCGTAACGCCGAGAGATCATGCTGCGAAAGATCCAATGCGGTGATATCAGCCCGCACCGCTGGCGGAAGCTCGGCGATCAGTTTCGGCACTCGCTGAGGATCTTTGTTCGTGAGCAACTCAAAAAGATCGTGCCCCTCCACGTGCAATCGTCTCACCAATAACTCGACTGACGCATCGGCGTTTTCCATTTTGCGCTTTGCAATCGCGCGCATCGTTTTTCGGTCGGAAGGATTGCTCAGACGTTCCGCGTTACTAAGCGCGAACACCCATTTCCCATACTCGTTAGGCGCGAGATAATGCCATCCTCTACCGTCCTCTCGAAAGTAACCCGTCGTGCAAAAGGTAATGACTTGCTTCAAATCGTAGTAACCGCCGATACCGAGAATGAAATGCACCTGGTTGCGAATGTCGGGTTCGAGCGCCGCCAGCACAGTCGGACCAAGGGCGTAACTAGCCGCTGCCGTACCGGCGCAGCCTTGCGGAGCTAGATCGGAGCGAGAAACGAGATAGGAGAATCCATCTGCTATCTCGCGGATGTCGCGCGCGCCAACTTTTAGCTCGTGCACATTTACCAAATCGGGAACAAGCACGGCAAAATTTGCGCGCGCGAGCGCCATCGCAAACGTCACCACGCGCGGATCGTTCTTTCCTTCTTTTGCCGCTCCTGGTACGAGCAGGATCCCGCCGCGTGATTGAGAAGGAAGATAAAGATCGCCGCGATGTGCGCGGCCTTGTGTCCTATAGCTTACCGGAACGCGACGCGTCGCGCCCACTGCTTGCGGACGCTCGGGATTGGCGACATTTGCGAGGAGTTGGGTAGCCTGGGCAGGATGCCTGGGGAGACAGCAGTTGGAGAGACATAACCCGAGCGGCAGCAGGAGAGCGAGTTGGTGAAACCAGCTGCGATAACAGCTGCAGCAGGCGACTAACCTCGCAAGAGCTTCGGCACTATCATCCATTCAAGCTTCCACCTGCCTGCGTCATCCCGATTCAAGCAAACGACGCAGCCGAATTGAAAAGCAACGACCTCGTTATCCGCGTTGCCAGTTAGTAATAACGCCGCCAGTCTGCCTAAGAATGGCAGATGACCGACGATCATCACATTGCTATCGCCTTGTTCCAATTCTCGCTTGATTGGTTCGACCGCATCTTTCGGGGCGAGTCCATCGTGCTGCATCAAAGCTCCTTCACCGGCGCTCGTGGCCAGCCGGAGAAGCTCGGCTGTTTGTTGGGCTCTCGGTTTTCCACTGTGCCAAATCGTATCTACCTCCAAGCCGCTGCTCTTCCGCAAAAAATCGGCAACTTTCTGAACGGCACGCGTGCCATTTTCGGTTAGCCTGCGCTCCGGATCTATCTCTTCCGGCTTGGCTTCGCCATGTTGGGCCAAATGGATGTGCATTCGTCGCGCTCCTCCTCCCCGTTAACGCAAAACAAGCTCCATCCGGTCGTTAGCGATTTGCGCTTCGATGCCGCGTTCAGCCGCCATCGTGTGAAGTTCTGACGCCAGTTTGCCCTCGTCGCCACTGACGATTTCCGAGCCGCAATGAGTGATGACCGCGCGCGGCACCCCTTCTTTCGCACACCATCCGAGTTGGGTGCGCACCGTGGCGTGTCCGATCAGCCTGTCGCCTCGCTTGCGAACAAAGGAGTGTGTGAGAGCGGCGCCATCGCCGACGTAAAGCTGCACACCTTTCAACGCTGCCACGCGATCGTGGATGAAGAGAAGATCCGGTCCGTAAAAAACGCGGGCGTGACCTGCGACGATGCGGTATCCGACAGCCGGAGCCAAAATCGAGTGTTCAACGGGGAACGCCTCGAAGGTGATGCCGCAAATTCTGATTGGGGCGCGATTTTTGATTACATGGCGATCGTCGATCTTGTAATTCGGTAGCGTTCGCCATGTCTCCTGCGGTGCGTACACCGGACAAGGTGCGCCGTTTCGCAATCCCCACGCGTGATCCGGATGCGCATGCGTGAGCACGATTGCGTCGGGATGGAGCCGCTCAAATTTTCCCAGCCAATCAAGTCCGCAATCGATCATTACCTTCTTTCCGTGATAGGACACTAACAGCGAGCTGTGCATATGATGTCGCCGCGTCCGTGTTTCGATCTCTCCCCGAGTGCCAAGGAACGTGAGCTTCATGTGAGGCAGGCAATCCTGCCTGCCCGGCTTGGGCTCGCAAGCTGGGAGCGCAGACAGGATTGTCTGCCTCACGCGCGCAGGCAACTGAGCGACCGTTGAGCGGCGAAGTTTCTATTGTGAAGGACGAAAACCGCTCGCCGAAAATCAAGCAGGTCTCCTGGGGACGGCTCGAGGTGGAAGGGAGAGCCGAGCCTTACAAGGATGCAAAGCTTTTTCCGGGTGGATCGAGAGAATGGAACTGGCGAGAGACAGGCACTAATCATGTGCCCGGCATTCAGCAAACTGACGTGCAGGAACTGCTCGATCATGGCGCGAAAATCGTAGTCCTCTCGCGCGGGATGAAGGAATGCCTCGAAGTCCCGCGCGAGACCTTGGAATTCCTCAAGGGACGAGAAATACCAGTGCACGTCTTGCCCACCGCCGATGCCGCGAAGCTCTACAACCAGCTCGCGGAAAAAGAGCCGGTTGGCGGACTATTCCACACGACGTGCTAGAACCTATTCCATAAAATATTAGGCGCACGCTTCGGGCAATGAAGGGGCGGAGCTTGCCTACTCGCCATAATGCCCCAATCAACCGGCAAGATGCCCGTTGGCCCCACAGCCAAGATGGCTGTGTTACAGCTGAGGCCTCGCAGGACTCCCCCTCCATGTATTTATGAGATGGGTGATCGGTTCTGAATCAATCGATTGCGTTCCGGCTCCCGGAATGTTCGTCATTCATTCAGGGTCCGGAATTTCTCCGATAGTTCTGAGACAAGTGTCTCGCGATTGTCGCGGCGAACCTCGATCATGGTGACATCGGGACGCGACTTAATCCCGTCGGTAAATGGCAGGGATCGCGCGAAGATTGTCGCGAGCAACGGCACTTCGCTCTCGAGCACCTCATTTACTGCATCGCGGAACCTGGCTGATCGAATTTCCATCGGACCGATTTCGTCGATGACCACAAGCTTTCGCCCGCGGACCGCATCACGCACTGCTTTGACGCCAACATTCTCCAGCGCGAAAAGATCGAGTCTGTATTTTCCGAGGTGCTCGGGCGTTTCGAAATCGACATGCGCCAAAACACCCTCGTCGCCATCGAGCGTCACCAGCCTGAATCCGACACGGACGCCGCGGTCGCGGATTTCCTCGGTATAAAAACCAGCGGCGCGTTGCGACAGATTCTTCACAACCCGTTTGACGAGCGTGGTCTTGCCGCAACCGGGGCGGCCTGTGAGCAAAACTTTCTGGTTCACATCACGGCGCACGCTTCTGGCACTGAGCGCAAAACCACGCGTGTGGCGCGGGCAGACCCTGCCTGCGAATAATCGGATACGCAACTAACTATAGGGATGCCGGCAGGATTGCCTCTGTCGCACGAATATTAAGATGCATGGCAGTGAAGAAATTCGTTCTTGAGTTCAGCGAGGTTTCGTCTCGAGATGCCGAACGGGTCGGTGGGAAAAATGCCGCGCTGGGCGAGATGATTCGCGCCCTCAAAAAGAAACGCGTGCACGTGCCGGATGGTTTTGCCACGACTGCGGATGCCTTTCGCCTTTTTCTGCGCGAAAACAAGATCGACAAAAAGATTCGCGCGGAAATTGAGCACCTGAAGAAAGGATCGAAATCGCTGACCCGCGCCGGCAAAGCGCTGCGCGCACTTTTTCTGAAAGGCAAATTTCCCGACCAAGTCGAGGAGCAAATTCGCGAGGCCTATAGCGAACTTTCCAAGCGTTACAAAAAACGCGCGGTCGATGTTGCGGTGCGCAGCAGCGCCACGGCTGAGGATTTGCCGGAGGCGAGCTTCGCTGGGCAGCAGGAAACTTTTTTAAACATCTCTGGCGAAGACGCAGTCGTCGAAGCGTGCCGCAAATGTTACGCATCGCTATTTACAGATCGTGCAATCAGCTATCGCGAAGAGAAGGGCTTTGATCATCTCAAAATCGCGCTCTCCGCCGGCGTGCAGAAAATGGTGCGCGCCGACAAAGCCGGCGTCATGTTTTCGATCGACACCGAGAGTGGCTTTCCAAACGTCGTGCGAATCAGCGCGGCCTGGGGCTTGGGCGAAAGCGTCGTGAAAGGCGCAGTGAATCCGGACGAATACACGGTTTTCAAGCCGCTGCTCGGTAAGAAAAAGACACGGCCGATCCTGGGAAAATCGCTCGGCGACAAGAAACGCAAAGTCGTTTATGCGCGCAGTCGCGGCCGGGTAACGCGCACCGTCAACACAACGAGGAAAGAGCGCGAATCATTCGTGCTCGACGACAATGAAATCTTGCGCCTGGCCGAATGGGCGTGCGCGATCGAGAAGCATTACGAAAAGCCGATGGACATCGAATGGGCGCGAGCTGGCGATGGCGGTCAGCTTTTCGTCGTGCAAGCGCGGCCCGAGACGGTACAGGCGCTGAAGGAAGCCGGTTCGCTGACCACTTATCGGTTGAGGGAGAAAGGCAAAAGGCTGCTCTCCGGTCTGGCCGTCGGCGAAGCCATTGCTGCCGCGAAAGTCTGCCGCATCCAAAGCTCGCGCCAACTCGGGAGATTCAAGGAAGGCTCTATTCTCGTCACTGAAATGACCGATCCCGATTGGGGTCCGATCTTGAAAAAAACCAAAGGCATCATCACCGACCTCGGCGGGCGAACTTGTCATGCGGCGATCGTCAGCCGCGAGCTCGGCATTCCGGCAATCGTCGGCACGGGTGAGGCGACAAAAGTTTTGCGCGATGGCCAGGAAGTGACGCTCTCCTGCGCCGAAGGCGATGAGGGTTTTGTTTACGATGGCTTGCTCGATTTCGCCGAGGAGAAAGTCAGCTTAAAAAAGGTGCCGAAGACGCGTACGCCGATCATGCTCAACATTGCCAGCCCAGGCGGCGCGTTTCGTTGGTGGAAGTTGCCATGCGATGGCATCGGCCTGGCGCGGATCGAGTTCATCATCGCCAATCGCATTCAGGTTCATCCGATGGCGTTGGCGCATTTCGATGAGCTAGAGGATCGCGAGGCACGCCGTCGCATCGACAAATTGACTCGCAGTTATCAGGACAAGCGCGATTATTTCATCGACAAACTCGCGCAAGGCATCGCCCCTATTGCTGCCTCCCAGCATCCGCGTCCCGTCATCGTACGGTTGAGCGATTTCAAGACCAATGAATATGCCGCGCTCATCGGCGGGGAGCCGTTTGAACAACACGAGCAAAACCCAATGCTCGGCCTGCGTGGCGCATCGCGTTATTACCACGAAAAATTTCGCGACGCCTTCCGGATCGAGTGCGAGGCGATCAAACGGGTGCGCAACCAGATCGGACTAAACAACGTGATCGTGATGGTGCCGTTCTGTCGCACCCTCGGCGAAGCCGACAAAGTCCTCTGTGAGCTCGCGGCGAACGGCCTCGTGCGCGGCCGTCGCGGGCTGGAGATATATATGATGTGCGAAGTACCATCGAACGTCGTCCTCGCCGAAAAATTTGGTGAACGTTTCGACGGCTTTTCCATCGGCAGCAATGACCTCACTCAGCTTGTGCTCGGCGTGGATCGCGATTCGGCCGGGCTGGCTGAGTTGTTCGACGAGCGGAATGAAGCGGTTAAAAACGTTGTGCGCGAGGTCATTCGCGCGGCCCACAAGGTCCACTGCAAAGTTGGCATCTGCGGCGAGGCGCCGAGTGATTATCCTGAATTCGCGGCATTCCTGGTTGAGAGCGGCATCGATTCGATCTCGATCAACCCCGATCGTTTCATCGAAACCAAGAAAATCGTGGCAAAAGCGGAGCGAAAGCGAAAGTGAAAGTGAAAGTGACGCAGACAATCCTGTCTGCGTCACGCCGTAAGGACAAGCTGCAACGAGTACTCCTGCGGCTTGAGCCCGGCTTTGTTCGGATTTTCGGCGATGTAATCGCGAAAGGCTGCCAGTTCTTTCGCGTCGCGCACGATGTGGTCGTATGACTCGTCCATCCAAAAAGTGGCTTTGGTTGCCAGTAGCTTGTTGCATCGATTTGCGCTCACGCCCTTAATTCCCTTTAGCAGCGGCGAAAGATCGTAGCCATCCCTTGGCGCAAAGATCGCATGAACATGGTTTGGCATCAGCACAAACGCGTCGATGTCGTAGCGCGTTCCATCGAAGTGTAGCAGGCAAGACCTGATCTGCATCCGCATGTCGGGCCGTCGCAAGTGGCAGGCGCCCATGCCAGCATCCAACCATTGTTGTATGCGGCGGATAAACTTCTCTTCGTATTCACGCTGCTCGGCCGCGAGCCATGGTTGAGGATGCCATCGCAGCCAGGTCGCGCGCTCATCGCGCCATTGCCAAAGGAGCGATTGCGGCAGTGAATCTGCAAGCCGAAACGTGATGAAGTACGCAACGCCCGACTGGTGCCAGTGTGGCAACCGCCGACGCGCGACGCTCACCTTCCCATATGGATCGAGGCCGCGAAGAGGGACATCCCTGTCGATAGACATCAGGGCAATGCTGTTTGCCCAGGGAGATTTTTTCAATCCTTATGTGACGCAGGCAATCCTGCCTGCGAGTATTGAGCCGCAGACAGGATTGTCTGCGTCACAGCGATGACCTCCGAGCGAACATTGCAGTCAGTCATAGACTCGTTAACCGAGCGTGGCGACAAGACGGCATTGGTCGTCTTCGACAAGAAAGATCGACATTGTTGGTCGTTTCAAAAACTTGCAGCTTGCGCGCGAGCTTTCGGCAATGGGCTCGTCAGGCAGGATTTCAAACGCGGCAATACCGTGGCCCTCTTCGCCGAAAACAGTCCGGAGTGGATCGC
>Ga0209156_10001604_pt1 | contig 18274 bp, 16 predicted proteins | sample GraSoiAngelo_124_FD_185881 | JGI IMG/M metagenome (GOLD analysis project Ga0209156, IMG submission 185881) | Grasslands soil microbial communities from the Angelo Coastal Reserve, California, USA - 14_0927_05_20cm (SPAdes) (version 2) | ecosystem: Environmental > Terrestrial > Soil > Grasslands...
TGGTTGCCGCGGCGTATTCCGACCTGGATCCGAATTCGGTCGCGGTCAGTGGAGGGTCATACGGTGGGGGCGAATCGTGGACACTGGCCAGCCAGGCCAGCTGGGGCTCGGCCCACGATCAGAACCCCGCGCTCCCCGTCCTCCAGCTCCAGGTGGCGATTCCAAAATATCCGTGGACCGACCTGGCGTACAGCCTGGCACCCAACGGCCACAAAGGCCCGTTCGATGGGACCATCTATTCGTCCTCGCAGGGAAGCCCGAGCACCGATTCCGGCCAGGAGAACCCGGTCGGTGTGATCAAGTACAGCTATGCCACCGGGTTCTTTGGTGAGGGCATCGCCGACGGGTTCTTCGAGGTAACCCCGGAGAACATCCCCTTCTGGTATGCGGACGCCGTCGTTGCCGGCGACCCCTACGATGGCGGCGCTCCGGATACCGACCGTGACAATTTCATCAAGGACCTGCGCCATGGGCTGACCGAGCTGCGCGGCGCCTTCTACCAGGACGAGAGCTGGGCGCCGCAAGCCGGCAACCGGGAGGTGGCGATCTTCTCGATTTCCGGTTGGACCGATGAGCTCTTTCCCCCGGTCGAAGCCTTTCGACAGTTCTCGTATCTAAAGGCTCTGGACCGGCTCTGGCCGGTGGAGCTGGCGGTTGCGGACGTGGGTCATCCGCTGGCGCAGAACCCTCCATCCCAGTGGCATCACCTGAACGATCGCGCCTGGGGCTTTCTCAAGCAGCAGATCAACGGCAGTCACCGAAAGGAAACGACCGTCTCCAGCATGCCCACGATCTGCGGCGCGAAGGCGGCGGGTGATCCTACCCAGCGTCTCACCGGTCGCACACCACAGGCCCTGTCGAACGGCACGCTGACGGTGAACTATTCCACGGCGGGGACGCTGGTGAACCGCATCCCACCTTCATTCCCGACCGTTGATCCGCGGGACCCTGACAACCTGGGGACCGACCCGGCATTCGGCTACGCTCTGCTTCACCTCCCAAATTGCCGGACCTCGGTCGCGCCCGCGGTCATTCCGACGGATCGCTATACGGGCTACTCAGCGCCCCTGACTGTGCCCAGAATCTACCTCGGGCCGGGCTTCGCCCGGGTCAGCTACACCCTGGCCGGTGCGAACACCGCCACGCTCAACGCCCGCGTCTGGGACGTGGCTCCGGATGGCAGCGCGCTACTGATGACGCGGGGGGCCTATCGGATCGACGGTAACGCGACCCCGGCGGCGTACGATCCATTGCCCTCCGGCACCATCGACCTGCCCCTGTTCGGCAATCAATGGACGCTGGCGGCCGGCCACCGTATCCGCCTCGACCTCACCCAGGTGGATTACCCGACTTTCCTTCAGAGCAATTCGCTGGGCGCTGTGCTCACCTTCCCCAACGCCCAGCTGGTGCTGCCCACACGCGAGGCAACCGAGATCACGCTCGCCGGCGGGTAGGAATCAGCGCAGCCAGGCCCGCGACAGCGGCGGAAGCAGTGTCAGCACGGCAGCGGTTGCCAGTAGCAGGTCGAAGGCGCTCCAGATGCCGAAGTCACGAACCGTGGGCACCGGGCTGAGGGCGAGGATGGCAAACCCCGCGGCCAGCGCGAGCGCCGAGGCGGCGACGGCGGGGCCGACCCGTACCGAGGCAACCCGGGCGGCGTCCGCGGGATCGATGCCACCGGCGCGCTCGCTCCGATAGCGGGCGAGCCACAGCACCCCGAACTCGGTGGCGAAGGCGACCACCACGCCACCCAGCAGGATGGTGATCGGACTCGACCGCTGGTTCAGGACCGAGCCAACGACAAAGAGTAAACCGGTGGCGGCGCCGGCGGCGACCACGGTGGGCAGCACGGCGAGGATGGCCGGCTTCACGCGCCGATAGCCGATCAGGAGGACGAGCAGGATGAGCGCGATCGCCAGCAGGGTCAGTTTGAGCTGGTCGCCCTGCAGCTCACTCAATGCCGCGTCCGCCACCACGGCGAGGCCGGCGGGGAATGCCCGAAGGCCGGCGGGCGGATCGCCGACCGTCCGCAGACTCGACACCAGGGTACGGTCTCGCTCAACCGAGGTCACGTGGGTCAAGCCGAAGATGGAAAGGGCCAGCCCTCGCTGGTTGTCGTAAACGGCGCCGGTGAAGTAGCTCGGGATCCGATCGAAGATGAGCGCGGTACGGCTGGCATCCGGCAGCGTCCCCTGGTTGAAGCCGGCGAGGAAGATAGGCAGGCTTTCCACCGCCTTGAGATCGCCGCCGGACTGGGCGGCGATCCGGCGGCTGGCGTCGTCGAGCCACTTGACCGCGTCGGTCGAGGCCGCATCGCGACCCTGTACCACGAGGTCGATCTCGCCCGCCAGGCCGACCTCCTTGCGCACCTGTTCCGCCTGAGCGAGCGCGCTGTCCTGGGCTGGCACCAGCTGGGCCGGATCGGTTTCGATCTTGATCCCCGGCAGGGCCGCCCATCCGGCGAGGCCGACGACGACGATGGCGATGGCAGCGGCCGGGGCGAGCTTGGCGATCGCGGCGATCCGGAGCCCGGCGGTCGCCCGGACATTGGTGGCGTTCAGGGCGGATGGGCTCATACGCGCCAGAAAGAGCAGCAGCGGCAAGCCCACCAGGTAGTTCGCGAGGTAGGCCATCGCCACGCCCAGCGCCATGAACAGCCCGAACTGCCGGACCAGGGGGATTCCCGACACCACGAACGCGAGCATTCCGGCGGCCGTCGCCGCGGCGGCCAGCCCGGTCGATGGCAGGATACGGCGGGCCGCCAGGCTGACCCGCTCCTTCGGCGTTCCCGGCGTTTCCATCAGGCGGTTCACCGACTGGATGAAGTAGTCAGTGGCCAGACCGAGAACGACGGGCAGGACCACCAGTGTGGCGGGCGTGACGGGAAGACCGAGGAATCCCGCGACGCCCGCGGTCCACAGGGCGCCGAGCGCCGCTACGGCGATCGTGAGCAGAGTCGACACCCCCAGGGCAAGCATGGCCACGATCAGGACGGCGACCAGCGCCAGTGGCACCAGGAACCTCAAGGCGTTGAAGACCGAATCCGCCACCGATAAGGTGAGGGCGGGTGAGCCGGAGGCCGTAAAACGCAGGTCCTTGAGCTCCGGCAGGTCGCTGCTGCTCGATGCGCTCCGGACGATGTCGATGACATGACGGACCTGCGCAAGCGATGCGTCACGGTTGAGCCGGACCGTGATGACCGCATGCTGCGTGTCCGGCAGCGCCCACGTCCAGAAGGGCCGCACCTTCTGGCCGTCCGGCTCCAGGAGAACGCCCTGGATGAACGTGGGATTGTTGACGGCCGGCACCCCCAGAGACGGAAATGCCTTGGCGTATCGCTGGGCGCAGGCGCTGACTGCCTGCTGGAACGCCTGCTGCCCGGCCTGGTCTTGCTGAGCCTGCGACTTTCCGGCGGCGACCGCCTGCTGGCGCGCTGACGTTTCCGCGCTCTTTCCTTCCTGAGCGCAGACGTTGAGCAGGACGGTCGTGGTGCTGATGGCCAGGGTGTTGACCAGCGTGCCAGGCCCATACACCTTCTTGACGCCGGCTGCCTGGTGCAACTTCCCTTCGAGATGGGAGAGGCCGACGATATGGTCGGGGGTGATCAGACTGGCGCCCGGTCCCGGCCGCGCCATCACGACCACGGGATCGGCGCCGAAAGCATCCGCGAACAGGGCCTGGTCTTTGAACGCGCTGGCATTGGGGTCGATCAGCAGGTCGACGCGCGCGTCCGGCTGCAAGCGCAACAGGCCGACGATGCTGCCGGCGGATAACAGGATGGCCACAAACAGGAGAAGCAGCGGCCAGCGGGAGGGAGCTGTAAAGACCGAGAGCCGTGACGCCGATTCGCCGGAGGGCGTTGATGGCCGGGCGATCGTCTTAGTTGCCAAGGAACAGCGCCACCAGGTCCTGATCTTGAACCGGTGGAACCTCTGAGGTGGGTGATCCGGTGCCGCACGGCGGCGCGGGCGCCTTGCCGTTGCCGGTGGGTACCACCTGCACGCGCACGTAATGGCCGTTGCCGTCCCGACCGCCAAATGCGGATCTGGTCTCCAGCACTGCCTGCATCAGGCACGGAAGCGCCGGATTGATGCCCACGATCACGGCGTCGAGCTCGGTGGCGACCACCCGGAGCTGCGCGACCGTGGCCGGTCCTTTGGCGAGGATGTGGGCCAGGTTCGCCGAGTTCCCATTCATTGCCGTGTCGAGATCCTGGGTAACCGCCGCCGTGTGGTCGATGCCCGACCCGATCGCATCCTCGACCTGGACCAGGCCGCTCAACACCAGGTCGGTGTCCCTGATCTGCCGGTCGATTGGGGCCCGTTGCAGGTCCCGGTCCAGCTGCTCGCTGGCGGTGATCAATCCGGCGAGGTCGTCGGCGCGGTTGTGCAGCACCGTCGTCGTGGCGGAGACATCAGCCGAAGATTGGCCGAGCGCCTGAAAGGCCGCATTCATCGTCGCGCCCCGCCCATCAGCGGCGCGTCCCAGCTCGATAAAGATCGTCTTCAGGTTCGCCCGGACATCCGGCTGCAGGGAATTTAGGACCTGGTCGAAGTCGGTGGAGACCGTGGTCCGCGACAGCGGGATGGACGCCCCATCGTGAAGCGCGCCGTTGCGACCGCCCGCGAGGTAGACGTACTTGGGCCCAAGCAGACCGTGTGGGCGGATGGCGGCGGTGGTATCGGCATGAAGTTGGCCGGCGTAACGGGCGTCCACCGACACCCGGATCAGGGAATAGCCGTCCTTGTAGTCGACCCGGTCCACCGAGCCGATCTTCGCGCCGCTCAGTTCGACCCAGGCCCCGGGGTTCAGCTCACCGTAGGCGCCCGCCTGCAGCTGAAAGTGGAGGCGCTGATTCCAGGGGAGGGAGAACGGGATGAAGACGAGGATGGCGAAGGCGACGGCGGCGGCCGCCACCAGCAGGCCGACCAGCCGCGAGCCGCGAAGGCGCCTGGCCGTCATTGCGGTCCTCCGAAAAGCAAGAGACTGAGCCAGTCCGGCAGCGCGCCGAGGGGCAGCGATAAGCCGGGCAGCGACGGGCAGAGCGACGGCGTCGGGGTGGGCACCGGCAGCTTAGGCGGCGTCGGCGTGGCCGGCGTACAGGGCGCCGTGGGAACGGCGGGCGGCGATACCGACGGACAGGGTAAGGGCGACAGCGTCGGCGTCGGCAGCTTTGGCGGGCTGGGGCTGGTGAGGCACTTCGGCAGGGGCAGGCTCGGCAGCGCCGGCAGCGCCGGTGCCGAAACAGCGGCCGGCGCCTGGCCGACACCGGTCTGGCACTGTGGGTTGCGCTGCTGACTCACCTGGTCGCAGGCCGGGTTGACGACGTAGTACTGGCGGAGCAGGTGATCGCCCGCGGCATCCGTCTGGGAGACCGCGCTGACCAGCTCCGGTTGCAGGACTCGATTGTTGGTGTTGATCGCCGCGATGCTGTACTGCGTATCCGAATAGACGATCGCGAGCGTACCGTTCAGCTGGATCAGGAGCGGATCGAGCGTGACGACCGTGGTGTGGAAGTTCTGCTCGTTTCCCTGGAGCGTGGCGTCGAAGTCCCCCATGACGTTACCCAGGTGCGTGAGCAATGAGGCGAGCGCCCGATCGTTGGGCCAGCCGGTCGCTGACAATCGCCAGGTTGGCAACGATGCGGTCGATGTCCGGATCGTGTTGGTGAAAGGTGCTCAGCGGAGCGACCGATTCCTGGGAGAGACCCTTGAGCTGCGCCAGCAGGTCGTTGATGGTTTCCTGCTTGCCCTGGAGTCCGCCGCCCGCCTGCTGGATCAATGTCTGCAGGCGGGACCGCGTCTCCGGATCGAGGGCACTGAGGAACTGGTCGAAATCGACCGGGCTCAACGTGTTGTCGCTGTGGAGGATCCCGCCGCTCTCCAGCTTGGCTCCGCCATTGATGGGCGTGACCTCGATGTACTTTTGCGCCAGCAGGGTCGAGTACCGAATGCGCGCCGTCGTGAATTGATGCAACGGCGCGTAGTGCGAGGAGATCCGCATGGTAACCATCGCGCGCTTGCCGGAGACCTCGACGCCGGTGACCTGGCCGACGCTGTGGCCGGCGATCACGACGTCGGCGCCACGATTGACGCCGTTGGCATCGCTGAAGGCCGCCTTTACCGAATAGTCTTGCCCGGGCGGGATCAGGCTGAGGTTGAATGGAAGGCCGAAGCTGACGTTGATCGCCACCGCCAGCAGCAGGATGATCAGCACGCCGGCCAGCGTCACCACACCGGCCCTGAACGCGTTGCCCTTATAGAGGCCCATCAGCCACCTCCACTGCAAGCGATGCGCGCCGGGTTGACCGGCTCGGTTCCGGTGAAGACATAGGGATGGACGCGCAGCAAGTTCCCGTTGCCATCGCGGTATGAGGTGGCGCTGCGCATTTCGGCGAGGGTCTGCACGATGTCGGCCATGCAGGGGTTGAGAATGGCGAGCGATGTCGCGGAATGATCGGACAGCTTCTGCAGCGCGTCGAGGACGGCGGGCAGCTGCCTCAGCATCTGGTTGAGGTCGCGCTCGTGGCCCTTGAGCCCGGCCGCCAGCTCGCCAAGGGCGCGGTCCGCGTACACCAGTTCGGCCTCGAGCTGGGCTTCATGCGCGGCGGTGAGGTCGAGCAGGCTGGCGCCATTGGTTATGTCGCGGCGGAAAGCCTGGTCCTCGTTCGCCATCATCTGGGCGATCCGGTCGAACTCGACATCGAGGGCGCTGAGCTGTTGGTCCTGACTCGCGATCTTGCCGCTTACGGCCGACGCGTCCTGGACGATCCCGGGTAGGGCCTTAAGGAACGTGTTCAGGTCCGATCCGCGATCCTGGAGCGCGGTTCCGCCTTCCCGGGTGAGCGTCTGAATGCGCGCCCTGGTTTGCGGATCGAAGAGGTCCATCACCTGGTCGAGATCGACCGGCGAGGCCGTATCCTGCAACGGGAGCGTGCCGCCCGACGGGATCACTTCACCGCCGGGCGGTCCCGCCGTCAGTTCGACGAACGGATTACCGAGCAGCCCCTTCGATCGGATGGTCGCCCGCGTGCCGCGATGGAGGGGTGCTGAGCCGGCGCCGATCTCCATCACCACCTGCGCCCCGCCCTGGCTTGGACCGTTATCGGGTGCGATGCCGACCGAGACCACCTTCCCGACGCGGCCCCCGTTGATCACCACATCGTTCTCTTGCGTGAGGCCTTCGGCGCTCAAGAAGTAGGCGGTCACGGTGTACGAGTGGTTGCCGAAGAGGGCGCCGGCGAGCCCGGCGAGGAGTCCGCCCACGGCAACTACCGCTAGCAAGAGCTTCATCGTCCGTTCCCCAGTTGCATCAGGAGCAGGTCGGCCAGGTCCTGCGGGGCGGTTGGGACCGGCGGGACGGCACCGACGCCGGGCACGCTAATGGCGGCCTTCTGGGTCGAGGGATTGAGCCCGGTGATGCGTAGTGAATGGATGCCTGCCGCATCCTGATGGGAGAAGGCGGAAATCCACTCAGCGGCCAGCGTCAGCGATTCAGCGTCGCTGATGTTCAGTTGATCATTGGGGTAGCTGATCTGCCCGAGCAGGATCTCCGGCAGAAGCTGGTCGACCTGCGGATTGGTCAGGCTCAATGTCCGGCGCCCTGCGGCGATGGTCGACGGGCTCTTTTGCAGGGATGCGCGGTCCGCCGCCGTCACGCCGCTGAAGGCCTGGTCGAGCGATCCGAAGACCGCCGCGCCATTCTGTACGGTGCCGGCCAGTGCCTGGTCGCGGGAGGCGATCCCGCTCATCACCGTGTCGCCGCTATCCACGAGGTGGCCCAGCTGGTCCTGTTCGTCGGCCAGCGCCTGCATGATGACGTTGAGGTTCGTCAGGATTCGATCGAGTTCCTTCTGTCGGGCTTCGCCGACGCGCGCCAATGGACGCAGGTTCGCCACGGTGTCGTCGAGCGGCGGAAGCGCGGCGCCGATGTCCTGCTCCCGGCCATCCAGCGCGATGCCCAGCTGCCGGAACGATTCCGACATCGCCTTGCGGGTGGGCGCGTCCATGGCGTTGAGGATGTCGTCGATCTCGATCGCCTGGCCGGTCTGCCCCTTGGCGATGGTGGCCCCGCTCTGCAGGTAGGCCTGGTCGCTTTGCTGCGGCCGGACCAGCTCGACAAACTTTTCGCCTAAGAGGGTCTTTGGACGGATCACGGCGCGCGTATCCTGGCGTAGCCGGATGCCGGGTTGCAGCGCCATGTGCACCAGGGCGCCGCCGTCGTTCGCGTCGCCGATACCCAGGACGGTGCCGACGTGGACCCCACTCACCCGCACGTCGGCCTGCGGCACCAGCCCGTTAGCGCTGCTGAACTCCGCGTTGAGCGCAAATTCGTTGCTCCAGGGGCCGTGCAGGCCCATGTTCAGGGCGATGAAGCCCAACCCAAAAAGACAGACCGCGGCGAAGCTGATCACCATCACAACGCTGACCAGGGTCCGGCGCACCATTCAGGGCACCGCCGGTTGGAAGCATTGATCGGCGCAATAGACCCGCCACATGTGCACCCAATCATTCGGATTGCTGCCGGGTTCATCCGGGTGTCCGATGCCGCTCATCACCGAGGCCAGCTCGCGGAACAGCTGCTGGATGCCGGGCGTATCCGCCTGAACCACGCCGAACACGGTGGCCGCGCCGTTCAGGTAATGGTTCGCGTTGTCCATCATGGCCGGCCCCTGCGCAACGGCGCCGTGCAATTGCTGGGCCGCACCACCGCTCAATGCCTGGTCGAGGATGCTCATCACCCGGTCTTGCTCGACAAGGGTGCCCTGCAGGTTCTGCTCCCTCGATGCGAGGGTGGCCATGACATGATCCCAGTCGGCGATCATGGCCCGGAAGTCGGCGTGCCAGGCCGCCAGCGTCTCCATGATCTTGCGCAGGTCGGCGATCAAGGCGTCGAGGTGATCGGAATTGCTCGCGAGCGTGTGGGCCAGGGTCTGTAGATCGACGGCCACGGACGACAGGTCCGCCGCGGCTGCGTTCATATCCTGGCCACGGCCGGCCGTCCCCTGGCCGAGCGTGTTGATCACGATGGTGAGCTGGTCGCGAACTTGTGGGTCGAGCGCGTTCAGGACCTCGTCGACCTCGACGGGGGTCAGTGTGTGGTCCTCGGCGATCGTCCCGCCGTCCGCGATCGCTCCCTCTGAACGACTGCCGCGATTGAGCTCGACGTACGTTTCTCCCAGCAGGTTCTTCAACCGAATCACGGCGCGAGCGTCCTTGAAGACGGGCGTGAAGTCGTGGTGCAGCATCATGGTGACCCTGGTGGCGCCTGCTAGCGGCGTCAGCCTCTCCACCTTCCCGACTCGCAGCCCCGACATCGCCACGTCATCGCCGGCGACCAGATCGGCGCCGCTCTTGAAGATGGCGTCCACTCGATAGCCGCCAAAGACGAATTCGCCGCCCATCTGCACCGCGAGCACGGCGCCTGCCAGCACACCGAGCAGGAGGTAGGCGACGAACACCGGCAGGTTGGCCCGGCTCCTCATCGGCGGCCTCCGAGCAGGACGCCAACCACAGCACCGAAAGCGTCCGGAACCGGGAGCCCAGCCCCGGAGGCGGTCGGCAGCGTGCAGGGGACGACGCCCGGGCTGCACGCGCCCACCAGCACGCTGATTCGCGTGGCGTAGCCCTGCCCGTCTTGCGCCCCGAATGTGTTGGTGCTGTACTTCATGCCTCGATCGAAGGTGCCGAGGTCAGCCACCAGCAGATCGGTGTTGGTGGCGAAGTCGCGGCTGAGCCCGTTGAGGAGACCGACGGTGGTCGGCGCCTGGCGGAAGATACTGTTGAGCTGCGCGGCGGTGCCCGACAGTGATGTGTCGGTCCGGCTGAGCGCCGCGTTAGCGTTGGCCAGCGTGGCTTTGATCTGTGCGTCCTGCTGCGAGAGTGAATGCAGGAGAGCCTCTGAGTTCTTGATCAGTTCACCGAGCTGTTGCCGCCGGTCACTCTTGGCCAGCTCGGCCGTCACCTGGTCGAGGCCCTGGATGACGGTTTGCAGATCCCGATCGCGCGCCGCCAGGGTGTCGGTGATGGCGGCCAGGTGGTCGAGGTCCTGGCGGCCGTAGGTGATGGTCTGATTCGTGTCGAGGCCGCGACCGGCGAGACCGCCGCCCAGGGCGATCACGAGCGTGCGCAGCTTCTCCCGGGTCGGCTGATCCAGGCTGTTGACGACGTCTTGCAGATCGACCGCGCGCGCCACCTGCTCGTGGGGAAGCCGGGTCCCCGATTGCAGCTCGCCCGAGCGGCCCGGCTCGAGCGCCATGTATTTCTCACCGAGCAGGCTCTTCGGTCGTACCGTAACCGTGGCGTCCGCGTGTACCGGCGCGTAGGCATCGTCGACGGCGATCGTCACCAGGGTCTGCGCCCCCTCGACGCTGATGTCGCGGACGCTTCCGGCCCTGGCGCCGGCGATCAGGACGTCGCTCCCCGGATAGAGGCCGTCGGCCGAGTCGAGCGGGACGACGAGCCGATACTCGGTCAGGCCGTTGACGATCCGAGACGACACGATGGCCAGCAGCACGACCACCGCCAGAACCAGGCCGGCGCGATACCTGGTGACCCAGGCACGGATGGCGTCCACCTATTCCATGCCAAGCGGGCCCTCGACCGCGCCCTTGATGAACTGCTGGGTAAAGGGGTTGCTCGACTTTTGCAGCTCTTCCTTGGAACCCTGGTCGACCACCTTGCCGCCGTGCAACAGAATGATGTGGTCACCGATGTTGAAACAGGATTTGATGTCGTGACTGATCACGACGCCGGTCGATTTGTACTTTTGCTGGATTTGCTTGATCAGGTCGCAGAGCAGCGCGGTGCGCACCGGGTCGAGGCCAGAGTCCGGCTCGTCGAAGAGCAGGATCTCGGGCTCGAGCACAAGGGCGCGCGCGAAACCGGCGCGTTTGCGCATCCCGCCCGACAGTTCGTTGGGCATCTTCTTGACGGCCTCGGTCAGGCCGACCTCCTCCAGGCGTTGCATCACGACCTCTTTGATCTCGCGCTCAGACTTTTTAGTGTGCTGTCGCAGCGGGAAGGCGACGTTGTCATACAGGTTCATCGAGCTGAACAGGGCGCCGTCCTGGAAGAGCATGCCGACGTTGCGCCGCAGCTCGAGGAGTTCCTCTTCGCGCAGACTGGGCACGCTCTTACCGGCCACCCGGACGTCGCCCTTGTCCGGGAAGAGCAGGCCCACCACGTGGCGGAGGAGCACGCTCTTGCCGGTCCCCGATGGCCCCATCACGACCGAGATCTTGCCGGTCGGGATCTGGCAGGTCACACCCGTCAGTACCTCATTGCCTTCGAAGGCCTTGTACAGGTCCTCGACCTCGATCATGTTCTCGCCATTCCTTTGCATGCCCATATGTCCTAGGAGGGGATCGGGAGATTCGGGTTCTGGCCCCAGAAGATCTGGGTGAGGATGGCGTTGACGACCACGATCATGACGAGGCTGATCGCCATGGTCTTGGCGACCGCCCGGCCAATGCCGACCGCGCCGCCTTTTACGTGGTAGCCGTAGTAGACCCCGACACAGATGACGAGGAAGGCGAAGATCACGGCCTTGATCAGCGAGTAGCCGAAGTCGGTGAGATTCGTGAAACGCCAGAAGTAGGAGAAGTAGACACCGTTCGACACCAGGCCGATCTGAAATCGCTGCACCACCCAGCTGGCGAAGAAGCTGGTGGCAAGGGCGAGCACGTACATCACCGGGAGCACGAGTAACGCGGCCACCATACGCGTGGTAACCAGGAAGGGAACGGAGGGAACGCCCATCGTCTCCAGGGCGTCGATCTCCTCATTGATGCGCATCGTTCCGAGCTCAGCCACCAGGCCGCAGCCGACCTTGGCGCCGATCGCGAAACCGAAGAAGAGGGGCGTGATCTCGCGCATGTCGCAGAGCGCATTGAAGACGCCGGCCAGGCTCTCGGCCCCGCCCAGCTGGTGCAGCGAGTAATAGGCTTCCACCGAGCATTCCGAGCCGCTGAAATAGGTCATCACCAGCGCCACCGGCGTCGAACCGAGTGCCAGAAAAGCTGCATACCACCAGATCTCCTTTCGGTAGCGCAGCGCCTGCGGGACGGAGCGGAGCGCGCGGACGGCGAAGAGCACGATCTGGCCGAGGACGTCGAAGAGGTCGAGCCCCGGGGCCCAGAAGCGGCCGGGGACCGGGCTGAGCTGCTGGGCGGGCGGCCGAACCGATGTGGTGGCCATCGTCTAGCGAAGAACGTTCTGGTTGTGGAACAGTGCTAGAACGGTTGGCGTATAGAGGTACTCGAGCGCCTGGATCCCAACGAAGCACCAGACGACGCCCGAGTGCACCGCGCGCGCCACGCCCTCGGCGCCCCCCTTGGCGCTTATACCTTTATATATGCAGATGGCGGCGACGAGCGCGCCGAAGAGGATGCACTTGATCTCGCCGCCGAAGAGGTCGACCAGCGTTCCCTGGGTAAAGAAGCTCGCCAGGAACGCACCGGGGTTGACGCCGACCACTGCCACGGCGATGAAGAAGCCAGATAACGTGGTGAAGACGATCATGGGGACGTTGTAGAGCGCTGTCATGACCATCAGCGCCAGGGCCCGGGGCACGACGATGAAGAGGACGTTGGAGAGCCCCATCACGCTCAGCGCCTCGAGCTCCTGGCGAACCTGGCGGGCGCCAAGATCGGCAACGATGGCCGTGCCGCTCACGGCGGCGATCATCAGTCCGGTGGCAACCGGCGAGAATTCGCGGATGTTCGCCATCACGGTGAAGCCGCCCAGCCGGTACTCGCTGCTGGCCGCCTTGAAGAAGTGGCCGGCCTCCAGAGAGACGATGATGCCCCAGCCGACACCGGTGAGCAGCAGCGGGATGAAATTCGCCGTCAGGATGAAGCGGCACTGATCGAAGAATTCCTTCCAGTAGAAGGGCCGCCGAGCGGCGCCGCGCAATGCTGCCCAGAAGAGCAGGGTCAACTCGCCGAGGTTGGTCACGGAGCGTTGCGCCCGCCCGATCATGCTGCTACTCCCGCCCCAGACTCCATCTGCCACCCTACGGGTGGCGGCTCACCCATCCTTACAGTATTGTATACGCCTTTCCCCACAATCCCTTGACACGTGATCTCGACGCCGCCGTATACCGGCCGCGCCGGTCGGCTGTCCGCCGCTGTCACATTTGCTGCCCCGGCGGTGCGTACGGGCTGGATGCTGCAGCTCGATGCCTGGCGCCCCCGCGTAACTCCGGCGCCCTTGGGCGCGATTAACCACAACGTGCCGGATTCCTTCGAACGGCTGTTCCTGCAGGAGTATCCAAAGGTCGTCGCCATCGCCTACCGGGTGCTTGCCGACCGGCCGGCGGCCGAGGACGTCGCCCAGGAGGTCTTCCTCAAGTTCCACCGGCGCCTCTCCCCCGACTCCGAGTGGGCTTCGGGGTGGTTGCATGCGGCCGCGGTTCATTCGGCACTCAACGTGATTCGTGGCGAGCGGCGGCGCGCGCAACGAGAGTCGGCACACGCGCTCGACCCAGCCCAAACATCCACGGCGAACCCGGAGCGGGTGGTCGAGGAAGCGGAAGGACGGCGCGAGGTCCGGCGCGCGCTCCGGCGGCTTCCTCAGCGCACGGCAGCGCTGCTGATGCTTCGGTACAGCGGCTTGAGTTACGCGGAGGTCGCCAGCGCGCTTGGTATCAAGGTTGGAAACGTGGGAACGCTGCTGCGCCGGGCGGAAGACGCCCTGCGCAAGGAGGTCAACCGTGCGACATCTGAGTGATGGGACGCTGCGACGCATCTACGATGAGCCGCTGGCGCTGACGGCGACCGACCAGGCGCACTACGAAACCTGCGCCGAGTGCAAGACGCGCTTTCAGGCGATTGCCACCACAGCCCGGGCGGCGAGCGCGCTCCTGGAGTTGCCCGCCTTTGCGCCCAAACCTGGTGCAGCCTTTCGGTCGGTTCAGGCTCGCATCCAAAGGGAAGAGGCGGCTCGGCCGCCGCGCTGGTACGAACGCTGGTTGGGCCGGACAACGCTCAGCCTGCGGCCGTTGGCCACGCCGGCGATCGCGGTGTTGCTGGCAGCCGCGCTGGCCACCGGCTTCGCTGTGAGCGGCGCTGCCGGGAGTCTCATACGGGTGTTCGAGCCGCACTCGATCGTTGCCGTCCAAGTCTCGCCCTCAGACTTTGCCGGCACCGGCGCGATGCTCGACTACGGAGAGGTCACGTGGCTGCCGGCCGCGCCCAGGCCGCAGCTCCTCAGCGATGCCGCTGCGGCACGTGCCCAATCAGGCCTGCCCGTGCTCACGCCCGCCGCCCTGCCCAACGGCGTCTCCGGTCCGGTCAGCTTTGGCGTCGTTTCGCACACCAAGGGATCGCTGACGTTCGACGCCGAACGGCTGCGCGCGTCGGCCGCCCAGAAGGGTGTGCAGGTCAACCCCATGCCGCCCACGATCAGCGGCAGCACCCTGATCGTCAACGCCGGTCCGGCATTGATCGAAGTGTGGGGATTGTCGGCGAGCGCCGCAGAGGCGCAGATACCCACCCTTGTGATCGCGCAGACCCGCATTCCGACGGTCGATTCCACCGGCGCGACCGCGGCCCAGCTCGAGGACTACCTCCTGTCGCAGCCGGGCGTGCCACCGGACATCGCGGCTCAGCTGCGGGCCATCAAAGATCCGACCTCGACGCTTCCGGTCCCGATACCCAAGGGCCTGGCGACCACGCAACCGGTCCAGGTCAACGGCGTGTCGGGACTGCTGATCAAGGCGGCAATTGGGGCGGGCGTGGTCTGGGAGAAGAATGGCGTAATCTACGCCGTCGGAGGCCAACTCACTCCCGACCAGGTGCTCGCTATTGCAACAACCCTCCACTGATCGCAAGCTGAATCCGATCGAGGCGGCCGACGCCGCCTCCCTGGCCGTTCATACGCAGGACCTGGCCAAGCGTTACGGGAAGACGGTCGCGCTCAGCGGCCTGACGATGAGCGTTCGGCGCGCCGAGGTCTTTGGATTCCTGGGGCCGAACGGCGCGGGCAAGACGACCGCCGTCAAGCTGCTCGTCGGCCTCGCCCGCCCGACCGCCGGCGAGGCATGGGTGCTGGGTACGCCGGTTGGTGACTTGAGAACTCGGCGGCGACTGGGTTACCTGCCGGAGCTCTTTCGTTACCAGGGTTGGATGAAGGCGAGCGAGGTGCTGGGCCTTCACTGCGAGCTGGCCGGCCTGCCGCGCTCCGCATGGAAGGCGGAGATTGCCGGTGCGCTCGAGACGGTTGGACTCAGGGAACGTGCCGATGACCGGGTGGAAGGTTTCTCGAAGGGGATGCAGCAGCGCCTGGGTCTGGGCGTCGCCTTGCTCGGACGGCCCGAGCTGGTGCTGCTGGACGAGCCGACCTCGGCGCTGGACCCGGTCGGACGGCATGACGTTCGGGAGATCATCCGGCAGCTGAAGGCCAGGGGCACCGCGGTGTTCCTCAACTCCCATCTGCTGAGTGAGGTGGAACAGATCTGCGATCGGCTGGCGGTCGTCGACCGTGGCCGTGTGATCGCTACCGGAACGATGTCGCAGATCCTCGGGCAGGATGGAGCGGTTCGGCTGCGAGTGACAGGGCTGCCGCCGGCGGGGCGTGCCTCACTGCGCGCCTTCGGCAATCTCGAGGACGAGGGTGAGTGGCTGACCTTCCGCGGTCTCTCGCCGGATCGGGTTCCCGAACTGGTGAGCGAGATCGTGAACCAGGGCGGCCGGGTTTATGCGGTCGAGCCGCGCCACGAAACGCTGGAGGATCGCTTCCTGCAGTTACTCAAGGAGCAGGACGTTTGATGCACGTTCTCACGATTGCCCGACTGACCGTCCTCGAGGCATCGCGCCGAAAATTGCTGCTCGCCCTTGCCCTGCTGACCCTCGTGGTGATCGTCTTGACCAGCTGGGGGTTCAGCCGCCTGCCGACCATGAAGGGCGTTACCTCGGCCGAAGTCCGAGTGGCGGCGTCGCAACTCACGATCCTGGTGGCCTTCATGTTCAGCGGCGTGCTGGCGCTCGGCTCCACGCTGGTGGCGGCACCGAGCATCGCCAGTGACATCGAGTCCGGGATCGCGCTCGCGATTCTGCCCCGGCCGATCCGCAGGAGCGAGGTCCTCATGGGTAAGTGGCTCGGCCTGGCGGTGCTCATCGCGCTCTACGCCGCCCTCAGCGGTGTCCTGGAGATGATCGGCATCCGCTGGGCGACCGGCTATCTGCCGCCGAACCCGACCGCGGCCCTCAGCTTCGTCGCAGCCGAAGGCATCGTCCTGATGACGCTCGCCTTGCTGCTGAGTACGCGGCTGGCGCCGATGACGGGTGGGGTGATCGCCCTCGTGCTCTTCTTCGTAGGCTGGATCGGCGGCATCGCGCTGGCGATCGGTCAGACGTTCGCGAACGACACCATCATCAACATCGGCGTGGGCAGCCGCCTCCTGATCCCGACGGACGGCTTGTGGCACGGCGCGATCTTCTACCTGGAGCCATCCGACTTTCTCGCCGCCGCCCAGGCTGCCGGGCGGGCCCGAGCGGGCAACCCGTTCTTTGCCGACGCGGCCCTCCCACTTCCCTACCTCCTGTGGATCGCGGCCTGGATCCTGATCGTCCTGGTGCTGGCGAACTGGAGCTTTGCGAGGAGAGACCTGTAGCGGCCGCTCAGCGACCGGTTGTGCGCACCAACCTGAGCGTGGATCCCTGCACCAGCAGGGCGACCAGCGTGGCCAGCGCGAAGGACAGACCGATGCCGAGCCGATCAAGACCGAGGGCCAGCACCAGGAAGAAGCTGGCAAACGCGAAAAGCCCGAGGAGCAGACCTCTGAGCACGGCGTTGGCCCCGGCGCCGCTCTGGCGATGAGCGAAGATCGCCAGCACACCGGCGTAAACCGGAAAGGGCGAAAGCAATCCACTGAGGTGAGCCCCGATTCGTGGCGCGATTCCAGTCAGCACCAGCACCAGGCCGGTGGCCAGAACGATTCGCAGCGGTAAATCCCAATCTGGTACGACGGGTCCTCGGGCAGGCTGGTTTCCGTTTCGGGGCATGAGCACCATCGCCAGGATCAGCGAGCCAACCACGGCCCCATAGGCGACCAACGCCGGCAGGCTGACCCGCTGAAAGCCGATCGTCGCCAGGGCGAAGATCCCGCAGCCGGCGGCGGCGGCCGGAAACCACGCGGTGCGGACCGCAACCCTGGCGTAGGCAACCGCGAATGCAGCTTGAGAGATGGTGCCGAGCAGAACGGCAAGGGCGGCCGTCGTGGCAAAGGCGGTGCCCTGGTCCAGCGCCAGAAAAAAGATGACGGGCGCCGAAGTAAGCGGCAGCCCGACAAGCCAGCCGCTCATCGCTTCGCCCCAGCGGCGTCCCACCAGCGTGGCGGTGGCGATGAGCGCCGGCGTCAGGACCACCTTGAGCAACAGGCTGGGGGGCAACGGCCTGTAGTGTAGGCGCCAAAGCGCCATTGACTTAGGCGTTCGCCAACCGTACATTTAGCTCGCAAAACGGCGACTGCGAATTCAAGGAGGGGAACATGGGAGTAGCGACCTACGCACCGCCGGCGCAGCGAATCGGGGAGGAGCTCGTCTATCCGGACGGCCGACACGAGCTGGCCGACGATAGGGCGATTCGCGATAGCCCGCTCTACAACACCGACCTGGCGCCGGTACCGATCAAACACCGCACCTGGACGACCTATAACTACATGGCGCTCTGGATCGGAATGGCGCACAACATCCCGACGTATTTGCTGGCATCCGGCCTCGTCGCGCTCGGCATGGCCTGGTACCAGGCCATCCTGACGATCGCGCTGGCCAACATCATCGTCCTGGTTCCAATGCTGGCAAATAGCCACGCCGGCACGAAGTACGGCATCCCGTACCCGGTCTTCGCCCGGGCGTCGTTCGGTGTCTTCGGCGCAAACGTCGCGGCCCTCCTCCGGGCGGGCGTCGCGTGCGGGTGGTTCGGGATCCAGACGTGGATCGGCGGCAGTGCTCTCTATGTGCTCGCCGGCAAGCTGTTCGGGGCGACCTGGACCAACTCGGCGATGGTGGCGGGCCAGCACTGGACCCAGTGGCTGAGCTTTGCGATCTTCTGGGCGATCAACATTTTCATCATCCTGCGGGGTATGAACGCCGTCCGCCGCTTCGAAAACTGGGCGGCGCCGTTCGTGCTGATCGTCGCGCTCGGGCTGCTGGCCTGGATGGTGGGCAAGGCGGGCGGCTTCGGACCGATCCTCAGCGAGCCGGGCAAAGTGGGCTGGGGTAGCAACTTCTGGTTGGTGCTATTTCCGCCCGCGCTGATGGGGATGATCGCGT